>Ga0181529_10002701_pt1 | contig 20898 bp, 20 predicted proteins | sample PEATcosm2014_Bin_36_FD_119763 | JGI IMG/M metagenome (GOLD analysis project Ga0181529, IMG submission 119763) | Peatland microbial communities from MTU Mesocosm Facility, Houghton, MI, USA - PEATcosm2014_Bin10_30_metaG | ecosystem: Environmental > Terrestrial > Soil > Wetlands > Peat | place... | reverse complement strand
GATCCTCTCGCCGATCTACTCCGACCTGCGCGGCCTGCCGCCCACACTCTTTGTTACCAGCGGGCGCGACCTGCTGCTGAGCGGCACAGCCAACCTGCATCGCGCCTACCTGAACGCCGGCGTCGACGCGCGTCTGGTGGTCTACGACGCCCTGCCCCACGCCTTCTGGTATGACTCGACGCTGCCGGAGTCGATTGAAGCCAACAAGCTGATGGCGGAGTTCTTTGTGAAGCAGTTGGGGAGGTAGGGAATCAGCTTCCAAGTCTCAAAATCGAGACCTGGGCCGTCCGGCTTACCTGCCAAGTGGTTTAGAAGAGTTCCTTCTTGGTGACGCCGCCGCCGCACAGCTCCATGGCATGAGTCATGGCTTTGGCCACTTTGTTGGCCGTCTCCTCATCACGAATGACGACCCCACCCCACTTTTTGGTGGCGTCTTTCTCCACTGGCGCTTGTTTGCCCTTGGCTGTAGACGTGTGTTCAGAGAACACGGCACTCGATGCCCACAGCTTCACAACAAAGACTGGAGGCGTTACCGTCACGGTGACATCCGGGTGAGCGGCTTCGGCATTTGCCTGATTCTGAACATCCTGCAACTTCTCGACGGTAATCTTCTCAACCTGTTTAAAAGAGGTTGTGTCCGTCTCCACCGTGTGAGTGCGGAGGTCGTCAAGAGTAAAACCCGGCTTGAGGACTTTACCTTTCGGCAAATCGAAGGTTTCGTCGAGGGTTCCAGTGGTGTAAAGAGTGCAGGATGCCGGGTCGGCCATCACGTCTACGATATTGAAAATGTAGCGCCGGATCACTTCCGGTTGATTACTGTAGGTCACCGCCCAGCCGAACTGACCCTGTTCGGTCAGCTTTTCCTGGATGAATTGCATGGTTGCTGCCAGTGTGGGGCCGCTATCTGCGGGTTTGGCCGGGGGCGGAGTGCTCTGTTGTCCCCATGCCGTGATGGTACATCCAAATACCAAAATAGGAGCAAACCAAGACTTCATCTTCATTGTTCCATCCTTTCCTTGGCGCTCAGGTTAGCCAAACGCCCGTCCGGTTGCACACGTGCTATTCCACGTTGCTGACTTTTCCGTTGGTGAAGGTTACCTTCATGTCCTTGTAGTAGAAGATCGTCTTCACTCCCACTTTGGCTAGTCTCAGCGGTTGCCCAAAACCAGCTGTCACCTGATCCATCGTCTGGCCAACTTCGATGGTGGGAGGCGGTGCATCCGCGGGCGGAGGGGGAGGCGCTATTTCCGGCAAAGGCGCCGGAGGGGCTTCCGCGGCAGGAGCCGGTGCATCTGCCGTCCTGGCCCACACCTGAAGAGTGTTGCTATCGGCTAGATTGCCCCCTTGAACCTTGAAATGCTGGGAGAAACCCGTGGAGGTGAACGTAAGGTTCACACTGTCCCCGGCGACGGCGTACTGGCCATGACCCTGCCCACTCCCCACAAATTTCGTGAATGAACCATCCGGAAGAAGAAGGATGCGAGAGCCGCTCGGCGCAGTGTACTCTCCAGCGATGGGCGGCGGCGGGCCATCTTGTACAGGATTCGGCGTCGCGTCGGTAGCGGGCGCCGCAGCTTGTTGACTGCCTTGATCAGCCTGATTGTCCTGAGGCACTACCGTCAGCACCTCCGCCACCAGTTGCAAGGCGGCGTCCACGGGCGGCACTTCCTTCTTGTTGGGGAAAGGAATTTTCAGGTTCGCATAATAGCGGATGTCGTCGTATGGGTCGCTGTATAGTTGGACCAGAATCCCGTCCTTTTGAACCAGAATTCCCCTGACCCAGCACTTTTCCTCCGGCACAAACTGGCGCTGGGGGTAAGTGTTCGCCGGAGTTGTTCCTCCCGGCGTCATCATTCCGATCATCAAGTCCTTGCCGAAACCTCCCCAGCCTTGCCCTATCTTACCGTTCTTATAGGTGTTCGATGGCGGCAAGGGCGAGGCCACGGCATACATCAGCAACCCAGGCTTATGAATCACCACCACATCCCCCGCCGTGACAATATCCGAGCGGTCGGCAGTCGTGATGGTCGGTTTGAACTGCGCGTTAAGTTTTTGTTGAATAGCCGCGATGTCGCCCGTCTGCGCCGCCACCGTTAGACCGGCCATCAGTGTGATTGCAACCAAACCGAATGCACAAAACCGCCGAACATGTTCCATCTTCCTCTTCCTTTCAGGGGTTGTGGTGGGAGTTTTTAACAGGACATGCCAAAATATATTACGGGCCCTGCAATGTCAAGCATGATTTCAAATGATGCAGAAGATACGATTCAATCGCATATTTTGCACGACTGAGAGCGCAGCGTATAGCCATAGACGGAAGCCACCCCCTGGCGCCCCACAGTCCAGCTCTTCCGCCAGCGCACGCCGGGCGACTGGGCCGGAGTGCTGGAGCGGGTCATCGGGGAGCTGAGCGAAATTCGCGAGGCACGATTACCCAGGGTGAATTGGCCCGTCAGGCAGGGAACCCACCTTCCCGGCTCATCCCGGCGTAGTTCCAAGAACAAATCTGAAAAAAGTGAAAAATAGTTCTTGACATTCTAAACTCTATACAATAGAGTGCTCTTAATAAAGGATTGCTCTGGTGGTTATCAGGAGCCTTCGAGGAGAATTGAAATGACCGCAAATGCTGAAGAGTTGGAACTGAAAGACAGGCTTAGCCTGATCGAGAGCATGATCGCCGAGGGCCGGCGCACCACCGAGCGGTGGGGATGGGTCTTTGTGCTTTGGGGAGTGGCCAATATCACGGCGATATTGTGGGCGGCACTGGCTCATTTTCCCTGGGCGTGGCCGATCACGATGATGACGGCCTGGGTAGTGACGATGGTTGTGGCTGCGCGCAAGACCGCCCATCGGCCCTCGACGACGCTGGGCCGCGCGGTGAGCTCGATCTGGATCGCGCTCGGCGTCTCGATGATGCTGCTGTTTCCGGCGCTGGGTATCAGCGGCCGGATCGATGAGTACATCCAGATCTCGGTTGCCTCGGCGATGCTGGGCATGGGTTATGCGGCCTCGGCGATTTTGCTGCGTTGGAAGGCACAGTTCGCCTGCGCTCTCGTCTGGTGGGCTTCGTCGGTCTATGCCTGCTTTGGCAAAAGCACCCCGGTTGCCGTTGTCTATCTGAGCTCCCTCTTTCTATGCATGATTGTCTTTGGCGTCTACGGGATGATCAGCGACTGGCGCGCGCGCCGGCGGGAGGCCAGTCATGCCTGAGTTGCCGGAGCTGAATCCTGTGATCCACGGGAAGCTGCGCCTGGCCCTGCTCTCGCTGCTGGTTGGAGTGGAAGAGGCGGAGTTTACCTGGCTGCGCGCGAAGACCGGCTCGACCGACGGCAACCTGGGCGCGCAACTGCTAAAACTCGAAGAAGCGGGCTACGTCACGGTCGAAAAGAAGTTTGTGCAGCGCAAGCCGCAGAGCCTCTACCGAGTAACGGAAGCCGGCCGCGCGGCGCTGACCGAATACGTTCAAGCGCTCCGGCAACTGCTCGGGGGAGTTATCGGCGCATAACCGTCAATGCTTCAAAAACCAACGCTGTTCAGACAAGGAGAAACGCCATGCAAAAGATTCAAACCGCAAATCAACTTCGTGGGAGGGCCACCGGCATGATCTTCTGCGCCGGCTTTGGAGCGCTGTGGCTTTTTCTTTCGCTTTACGCCCTGCAAATACTCAATGTGGCCACTGTTTCCGGCCTCGCGCTGGGTTTGACGATGCTGCTTCTGGCCGCCGTGTATCTCTTCCGGCTGGCGAAGCGCTGGCCGAGTGTGCCCGAAGATCCGGCCGTGGGCCGCGCCTTCGCGTGGATCAATGCGATCCAGTGGATTGTCGTCGCCGTCGTAGCCTATACGCTGACCTGGTTGAAGATGACCGTCTACATTCCGTCGGCAATCACCGCCATCGTGGGGCTGCATATGTTTCCCCTGGGGCGAATCTTCCACTATCCGGCGCACTACCGGGCGGGAGCCATCATGCTGGCCTGGGCCGTGGTTAGCGTTGTTTTCGTGCCCGTGGAACAATTGCAAGGCATCGCGGCTCTCGGGACCGGCATACTCCTGTGGTTCAGCGCGGCGATGACGCTGGTGTTAGCTCTACGAGCCGCGCGGCAATCCGTTGAGATGCAGACTTGCTAACTCGCTGCGTTGTTAGCTCCGCTAACTCCGCTAACTCCGCTTTTCCCGGCAAGGCTTCTCCGCACCCTCTCCATGATCCCCAGGTAATACGCCAGATTGTGGATGGTGTTCAGCGTGCCGGAGAGCGCCTCACCGGATTGCATCAGGTGGCGCAGGTAGGCCCGCGAGTAGTGCCGGCAGACGGGGCAGTTGCAGGCCGGGTCGGGCGGGCCTTGATCTTCGGCGTAGCGCGCGCCCTTGATGTTCAGCCGCCCCTCGCTGGTGAAGAGCAGCCCGTGGCGCGCCGCACGGGTGGGCAGCACGCAGTCCATCATATCGACGCCCATGCGCGCGTAGGCCTCAATCTCGTCCGGATAGCCGACTCCCATCACGTAGCGGGGCTTATCGGCGGGCAGAACGGTGAGCACTTCGGCAATCATCTCCATCGTCAGCTCGCGCGGTTCGCCTACGCTCAGCCCGCCGATCGCATAGCCGTCGAAGTCCATCTCCACCAGCCGCTCGGCGCTCTGGCGGCGCAGGTCGCGATACATTCCGCCTTGCACAATGCCGAAGAGGCTCTGCGTACGTACTTCGCTCCCTGGTCTCAAAATCGAGACCAGGGGCACCCGTTCTTCCTGGAGGTTGTTGAACCACGGGACTTCGTGTTGGTGTGTCTTGAAGTGATCCAGCGAGCGTCGTGCCCAGGCCATCGTCAGCCGCAGACTCTCTTCCGCACGACCGCGCTCTGCTGGGTATTCTGTGCACTCGTCGAAGGCCATGCAGATGTCCGCGCCCAGCGCGATTTGAACATCGATGGAATGTTCCGAAGAAAAGAAATGGCTGCTCCCGTCCAGATGCGAGCGAAAGCTCACGCCCTCGTCGCTGACCTTGCGCAGCCCGCTCAGGCTGAAGACCTGAAAGCCGCCCGAATCGGTCAGCAGCGCCCGCGGCCAGCTCATGAAGCGGTGCAGCCCGCCCATGCGCCTGATCGCCTCGTGGCCCGGCCGCAGATAGAGGTGATAGGTATTGGCAAGAATGATCTCCGCGCCGAGGGCTTCGAGCACCTCCTGCGAGACGGCTTTGACGGTTCCGGCTGTACCCACCGGCATGAAGACAGGCGTTTCGACGGTTCGGTGGGGTAGATGCATCCGCCCCCGCCGCCCGCCGCTTGCGCTTGTTGCCAGAATATCGAATTCAAGGCCCATTGGAAGCCGTCTCGTGAGATTCCCTGGCTTAAAATGAATGAATTGAGCATTACAAGACGCGGAGTCTTATGCGGACTTCCGCTGTGCTTCGGCGATGGCGGCGGAGATGACCTGATCGTCGATGCCATGTTTGCGCAAGCTCTCAGTGAGGATCTGAAATTGCGAGCTCTCCAGCCGCGCCAAATCTTTGCGCAGTCCCTGGCCGATGTAAGCGCGGATCAGCGGTTGATAGCCGCTGAAGCCGAGCGACGGAGCAATCTCTTTCAGATCATCGATCACGTCTTCGGGGATGCGAATGCTGATGACCGTCATCGGACGATCGGGCTTCAATCGCAGTTGGATCCTTTCAGTTGCAGTCTTCATAAGCTCTCCGTTCTCGCGCGGTTGCCGGACGCGCCGAGATGATGCGGATCAAGTCGCCCTCACGCAACAAATGAACGACAAAGAGAAGCGCCCAATCCTCGGTGAGGCCGATGGCCGCATCGCGAACTTCTCCTCCCGTGCTCGCGTCTTCAATGCGGATCAACGGATCGAAGAAGACCTGACACGCCAATTCAAAGCTCACGCCATGCTTGCGGGCATTGCCGGAGGCCTTCTCCGAGTCCCATACAAAACGCTGACCGAGATAGAGAAAGTGGATATCCATCGACCTAATGTATATATATTGTATATCTGTTTATATGTCAAACGACCGTCAACGAAGTTTTCCGTTTCTGGCTTTGGGAGCCTCGGAAGCAATCTCTCTATCCGCCCAGACCTTACTTTGAACCTGGACCACCGCATCGGAATCAAGGTCTTCGCGTAACGAAGTGAGCAATTGTTGCACCGTTCTTGCGAGACCGGGAACGACGGCTTGCGGTGCAATCTCTTTGAACGGAATCAGGACAAAGGCGCGCTCCGCCATGCGGGGGTGAGGAATCTCTAGATCCTGCTCGTGGATTTCTAGGTTGCCGAAGAGCAGAATGTCCAGGTCCAGCGTGCGCGGGCCGTTGGCGAAGCCCGCAGCCCGGTCGCGGCCAAACTCCTGCTCAATGGCCAGCATCCTCTCCAACAGCGTACGCGGCTCGAGTTCCGTTTCCAGCGCCACTACCGCATTCACAAACCGGGACTGCCCGGCAAAGCCCACCGGCGTGGTTGAGTAAAGCGACGAGCGGCGCGTTACACGCCCCAGCGATTCAAGGCGCAAGGCCGCTGCCGCCAGAGTCGCGTCCGGCGCGCCCGCCCAACTGGCCAGGTTCGCGCCCATGCCGATGCACGCTGTTCTCATCTCTTTAAGGGTATCGCTCTTGAAGGAATGGCGCTGACGACTCTTACCCAACCCATACAAAGATTTCCTGTCACCTCGTCATCCTCTCCGGGTACTTATACGATGAGGTAAGACGATGAACCCGAATATCGCAGCAAACAGCGACGCGCAGTTGGTGGAGTGGAGTTTGACAGGCGACCGCTCCGCCTTCGCCACGATCGTCAAGCGCTACCAATCCCTGGTCTGCTCCATCACCTACAACGCCACCGGCAGCCTGAGCCTGAGCGAGGATCTGGCCCAGGAGACCTTTTTTGCCGCCTGGAAGCGGCTAGCCGAACTGCGCGAACCCGAGCGTCTTCGCGCATGGTTGTGCGGCATCACGCGCTTCCTCGTCGGCAAGGAATTCCGCCGCCAGGGCCGCGAGCCCCTGCACGCCGCCGAGTCGCTCGATGCGATTCAGGAACCGGCCTCGCTGGCGGCCTCGCCCTCGATGCTGGCCGTCAGCCGCGAGGAAGAGGCGATTCTCTGGCGGGCGCTGGAACGGATTCCCGATGCCTACCGCGAGCCGCTGATCCTGTTTTACCGCGAAGAAAAGTCGGTAGAACGCGTGGCCGCCGAGCTGGAGTTGAGCGAAGACGCCGTCCGGCAAAGGCTCTCGCGCGGCCGCAAGCTGCTGCACGACGAAGTCGTTGCCTTCGTCGAAGGAACGCTGAGCCGCACCGCGCCGGGACAGTCGTTTTCAGTTGCCGTGCTGGCGATGTTGCCCTCAGCTTCAGCGGCAACGGTTGGCGCCGGCATGGCAGGCAAGAGCGCGGCGGCAGCCAAGTCGAGCTTTCTGGCCGCATGGCTGGCCCCGCTGGCTCCTTTTGTGGGGATCTTTGCCGGCATCCTCTCCCATTGGCAGGCCGTTCGCTCGGCTCCGACGGTGCGCGAGCGCCGCTTCCAGAGGATTTGTTTCCTCGCTGTCTGGACCTTCGTGCTGGCCTGGGGCGTCGCCGGACAGTACGCAATGAGGGCCATGCGCTTTCACTACGCCTGGAGCGATCAGTCGTTTTATGCCTTGATGACCGGCTATTGGTGGCTCTACTTCGCCGCCTTTGAAACCTATGCGGTATTGATCTTCCGGCGGGCCATCGACCTGCACCGGCAGAGCGAGAAAGAAGGCGGGATCTCCGAAGCCAAGGGAGCGCCGCAAAGCACTGGATCAAGCGTGGTGATGATTGGCGGCATGTACGTGGCGTGTTTTTCCGCGCTGATTTACATAGCATGGCAGACGCATGACCGCGTCTGGGCCGGAGTCATTGCCGGAATCATGGTGGTGCTGGGCGCGTGGCATTTCCTGGGGCTTCGCGGCAAAACCGGATCAGCGGAAGTACGGGCGTCTATTGCGCGCATGGCCGTGCTCTGGGGCATGATGCTGCTGATTATGAATTTGCGCTGGGATGCGTGGCTGGCGGCCATACGCGGCGCCGGTCTCGCGGAAGTCCACAGCATACTGCCTGTGTGGGTAATACCCTTGGCAACATTGACCTTGCTGATCTGGACTGGAATCGTGATTGCCCTGACCAGACCGCGCCGTTCCACCCCTCGCATGTGAACGGCGCGAGTTTCCCCTCCGCCAGGAATCGAGCAAGATAAACCAGCCCATTACGCCACCGCTGAAACCTGCATAAAATCCAGCGCGCGAACCAGGTAGGCCTTCAAATCCCGGCGATGAACCACCGCGTCGAGGAAGCCCTTTTCCAGCAGAAACTCGGAGCGCTGAAAGCCCTCGGGCAGCTTCTGGCGAATCGTCTGCTCGATCACCCGCGGGCCGGCAAAGCCGATCAGAGCGCCCGGCTCGGCGATATTCAGATCGCCGAGCATGGCAAAGCTGGCCGTCACGCCGCCGGTGGTGGGGTCGGTCAGCACGCAGATATACGGCACACGCGAATCGTCCAGTTGCGCCAACGCCGAGGAGATTTTGGCCATCTGCATCAGGCTGGCCACGCCCTCCATCATGCGCGCCCCGCCCGAGGCCGCAACAATGATCAGCGGCTTGCGGCCTACCCGCGCGCGATCCACGGCGCGGGCAATTGTTTCGCCTACCACCGCGCCCATTGAGCCGCCGATGAAGCTGTACTCCATCGCGCTGAGCACCACCGAATGCGGCCCCAGCCGGCCAATAGCGTTGAGAATCGCGTCGTCGAGGCCGGTAGACTCGCGCGCCGCGCGCAGCCGCTGCTTGTAACTCTTCACGTCGGCAAAGTTCAACGGGTCGGTCGAGCGCAGCCCGCCGTCCGCCAACTCATAGCCCGGCTCCAGCAGCAAATCGATCCGCTGCCGCGCGCCAATTTTGAAGTGATGCTGGCAGATGGGGCAGACATTCAGGTTGGCGGCAAGCTCCGCTTTCCAGAGCGGCGCCCGGCAGCCCACGCACTTGATCCACAAACCCTCGGTGCGCACACGCGACTCCGCCGCGCCCCTCAGGCCTGAACCGTACTCCTCACGCTTGAACCAGGTCATTCGACCCCTTTCCAGTTCTCAGTTCACAGTTCTCAGTTAAAATTGCCTGTTCAAAGAGATTTGCATTGCGATCGCGGCTCTCGGCTGACAACTGAGAACTGACAACTGTTAATACTCGATGCCGCGCTGGGCCAGAATGCCCTTCTGGTATGCGTGCTTCACCTCCCGCATCTCGGTCACCGTATCGGCCAGCTCCACCAGCAGCGGATGAGCGTTGCGCCCGGTCAGAATCACATGCACCATCTCCGGCCGCGAGCGCAGCGCCTCGGCCACCACCGCCGCGTCCAGCATTCCATAGCTGATGGCGTAGTTGATCTCGTCCAGCACAACCATATCCCACTCGCCGGAGTCGATGGCCGCGCGCGCCTCCGCCCAGGCCGCTTCCACCAGGCGAATGTCCTCCGGATCGGTCTGGGCGCCGCCCACCTTCACAAACCCTCGCCCCATTTGCTTGAGCACGAACTTTTCGCCGAAGGCCTCCACCGCGTCCAGCTCCCCGTAGTGCCAGGAGCCCTTGAGGAACTGGAGCATCAGCACCCGCATCCCGTTGCCCACGGCGCGCAGAGCCGTCCCCATTGCAGCGGTCGTCTTGCCTTTGCCGGGGCCGGTGTTGATCAGAATCAGTCCGCGTCGCGAATCGGTCATAACAGGGATCAGGGGTCAGGGGTCAACTGAAAGCTGCCGACAATCGAGAAAACTCAGGAAGCAACTGCTGACTACTCCATCTATTGTAATGGTGAACCAGGCCATGACAACCGATCTCTGATCCCTGATCCCTTACCCCTGTTCAGTGTCCCGCGTGGTAGGGATGGCCGGTGAGAATCGCATACGTGCGGTAGATCTGCTCGGCCATCACCAGCCGCGCCAGGGAGTGGGCCAGCGTCATCGGCCCCAGCGAGAGCAGCAGTTGCGCCCGCGCCCGCGCCGCGTCCGACCAGCCACTGGCCGGCCCCACCGCGAAGACTATCTGCTGCGTTCCCTCGTCGCGCAGCGCGCCCAGCCACGCGGCAAAGGCCTCCGAGGTCATCTGCCGCCCGCGGCTGTCCAGCAGGACGGCCACGGCAGGCGTACGCCCCTGCTGCCGTTCCAGCCAATCCAGCAGCGCCTCCTCGGTGCGGAAGGCCTCCGCCTTGCAGTGTGCAAAGGCCGAGCAGCGCCCCAGGTAGACCTCAGTCAGGGCGTTGAACTCGTCCTTCGAGCCGGTGCGCGCGCCGATGTGCGCCAGAGTAAGGTTCATGGAAGAGAGCATATCCTAAGTGCACCTCGAAGAGTGCATCGCTGCCAACACAATGGGCGTCGAGTCTCTGCCGCAAGGGCGTTGGAGTACTGCTAGAACTGTCCCAAAAATAGAACCCATTGTCCATTTTTGGGATTCATGTCAAAATTTCTACAGATATTCATATTATGAATGATTTCGACCATGGATATTTATTCAGGTAACCTATTTGTTTTCAGCAAGAAACCACTATTTTTTGTTCTCTGGCAAGAATGGCACTCAACCTGCATATTTAACTCGATAAGTCGTGCCATGCTTATCGGGAGTAGCGTCCACACCCCCCAGCTGAGACGCTGAATCACAGAAAGCGGATTGAGAAGCTTCCCGAACCGGGCTTCCGGTCCCCACAGACTTTTTTGGAGGAACTCAATGCGATTTTTCCGGCTACACAGTGCGATGTTTACCATTGCGATCGTTCTGTTGTTCGTTGCGGGGTCGGTTTTTGCGCAGGAAACGACAGGCGGTCTTCAGGGCACGGTCAAGGATGCTTCCGGCGCCGTGATTGCTCACGCCAAGGTAGTTGTGACAGGAGAGAACCTGGTCGGTTCGAAGGAAGCCACGACGGATTCCAGCGGCTACTACCGTTTCGCCAACCTTCCGCCGGGCACATATACCATCACGGTCACGGCGGAAGGCTTTGAAACCTTGAAGCAGGAAGGCCTGACTCTTGAAGTGGGCCATCTGCCGACGATGAATCTGACCCTCCAAGTGGGCGCGGTGAAAACGGTGGTTGAAGTGAACACCGAGGGGCCGATGATCGACACCACCACTACGACCACATTGACTAACATCCCCGAAGAAACGCTTCAGAATATTCCGCACGGAACCTCCTTCCAGTCAGTGATTCAGTTTGCCCCCGCGGCGCGTAACGAGCCGTTGATGGGCAACACCATGAGCGGCAATGGAACCGGCGCGACCTCACCCGGCAACGGCAGCAACGGCGGCAACGTCGGCTTCTCGATCGGCGGCGGCGCGGACTCGGAGAACTCTTATCTGGTGGAAGGCCAGGAGACAGCTAACATTATCGGCGGCTTCTCGCATACCAACGTTCCCATGGACTTCATCCAGGAAGTGCAGATGAAGACCTCTGGCGTTGATGCCGAGTACGGCGGCGCGCTGGGCGGCGTGGTCAACGTCATCCTGAACAAAGGAACCAACAAGTGGCATGGCTCGGTCTTCACATCGTTCCAGGACGGCAGCATGAACGGTTCGCCGGCTCCGGACTTGCGTTACGATCCAACCTCGAATGGCACCGCGACGAGTTGGGGGCAAATCGACCCGCCCTATCAGGTTTATCAGCCGGTCCGCCCGCATACCAGCGATCTTTACCCCGGCGTCACCATCGGTGGCCCGCTTGTGGACCTATTTCCCAAGATCTATGGCATCTCGGACTCCGCTTACCAGAAGCTCAGAGATCGTATTACCGCGTTTGCCAGCTTCAACCCCGATATGAATGCCTTCGAAGAATTTCTTAATTATGGAACGAACGGCCCCGGCGGAATCGTATCGTTCGCCCAGAATACCCATACTGACTATGCCTATGGCCGCGTCGATGCGGAGATCACGAATAAAATTCGCGTCTTCGGCTCGTGGCTGACTCAGGATCAGAAGCAGTTTGGCGAGGATCTGCCCGGCCCCGATTCAGTTCAGGGCTATGCTAACCTCTATACCGGATGCCAGGGGCTTGGCGCATCTTTCACTTGCCCTAATAGTTACGAGCCCCCTTCCAACTACCCACACACCGCCGGTTTCGCGGCCCCCAACATGACCTTGAATGTCGGTGCGGATATCACCCTGACCAACAACCTGGTTTCCACCACGCGGTTGGGCTACTACTTTGAGAACTACCATGACTTCGGCTTCCCCACCAATGGGATTCTCGATGTATGGGAGAACAACGGCACAACCGCCACCGATACCAACGGCGTTGCGCTTACAACCAGCGCGCCCACACTGGCCGAGTCTAACGGCTACGTTATCGGAGGACCAATATCTGGTTCCTTCACTCACTTCAACTCCAACAAGGCTACTCAGTTCGACGAGGATCTTGCCTGGTTTAAAACCGGCTGGTCTGGTACCCACAACTTCAAGTTCGGCTACCAGTTGCATCGCAACGTCAACCTCATCAGCCAGGGCTACAATGAGCCGGAGGTTCAGATTTTCCCCGGCACCACGGTCCCCTACGTTCCCATCGACCCGAATGTGGGCATAAAGAATTGCGGCACTGTGGGCAGCGCTGGACCGCCTGTGGTAGCCCCCTCTGGCATCGAAGGGATCACCGGCTACTCCAGTTGCACAGGCACTTACGGCGTCGTCAACGTGAATGACTACGGCACCACCGGAACCGCAACCGCATTGAATCATGGCTTCTTTGTCCAGGATGCCTGGACGCTCGGTCACGGGCTGACCATCAACGCCGGCCTGCGTGTTGAGCGCGAATATCTGCCGGCTGAGAACCAGCCCATCACACAGAAGATCACTCGGCCTATTAACTTTGGATGGGGAGACAAGATTGCTCCGCGCATCGGCGCTGCCTGGGATGTCTTCAAGGACGGCAGGGCGAAGATCTTCGGCGGCTATGGCGAGTACTACGACCAGATGAAGCTGAACCTGGCGATCGGCTCCTACGGAGGCGAGATCTGGGAAGAGTGCTATTTCGCTCTGATGCAAAACAGCCTGGCGGGCATTACTCCCGCATTCAATAGCACAGGCGCATATTGTATTGGCAGCGGCACCAGCGCCGTGGTGAACTGGGCTGGCGGTACGGCCCCGTCTGCGTCGAATTTGACATTCCTGGAAAGCCAGAACAACCGCGCCAATCCGACGACTTGCTCAACTTGCAGCGTCACCGAAGAGGGAACAGCTCCGGGCATGAAGCCCTACGCGCAACACGACTCCAGCTTCGGCGTAGATTACCAGCTCAAGCCGAATGTGGCCGTTGAGGCGCGCTGGGATCGCAGGCGTCTTGACCACGTGATCGAAGACTCAGCCATCTTTAACCCTGCGGTGGGCGAAACATTCGTTATCGTTAACCCCGGCCAGGGAGTCAACAGCACCTTCAATGGTTTCTGGAACTTCCTGTATGGCACACCGCCGGACTGCGTCAACAATACCTGCCCGGCGAGTCAGAAAGTCATTCCCGCCGCCCGCAGCTATGACGGCCTGGAATTCCGTGTGACCAAAGCGGTCAGCAACCATTGGATGGGCATGGCCTCCTATACGTGGAGCAACTTCCGCGGCAACTACGCCGGCTTGACCAGCTCCGACCTGGGAGATGGCGGCGGCGGCCGCAATGCTCCGAACAATAGCCGGGCCTTCGATGAACCGTACTTCTCGTGGAACGCAAATGGCTCATCTTCAAGCGGCCTGATGGCAACCGACCGGCCCAACGCGCTCAAGGGCTACGTCTATTACGATCTGCCTTGGCTCAAGAGGCTTACCACCGACTTTGGCGTCTTTCAGGCAGCTTATAGCGGAACGCCTCTGACCAGTGAACAGGACGTAGGTTATTCCTATCAGGGCCAGCCCGCTTTCCCGACCGACATTGTCAATCGCGGCAAGTGGATTGACGTGACTCAGGATCCGACGACCGGAGTTATCACTGCGAGTGATCCCTATACGAAGCGTACGCCGTGGTACCTCGACACCGACTTCAACTTCAAGCAGAGCTTGAAGCTGGGAGAAGCGAAATCCATCAGCTTCGATGCTACGTTCTCTAACATTCTCAATCAGCATAGGGTTGTTGCGTATTGGGAGAATATCGACTCCGACTATTCGGCGAGTAACTTCCTTGCGCCTGCTGGTCTTTTCATCGGCAACGGACTCGACTTTTATTCGGCGGCCATGAGCAAATACGACTACAAGGCGGCGATGAACGGCCCGAACAACGGCACACCAAACGGCGGTCCTATCACCGTCGACAGCATGTACGGTAAACCCTACGAGTACCAGCAGGCGCGCAACATCCGCCTGGGCCTGCACTTCACGTTCTAAACACAACCCAACTGTAATCAGCAGGGGGATCTGAGCGATCAGATCCCCCTTTCCTATTCAGGGCAATCCAGACGGGGACGGGATTCCATTTACCATCAATCCATGGCGCTGGTTGAGGTGGATGCGGTTGGCAAGAGCTATCCCCGGCGGGCGGGGCTGGGCACGGAGCAGCGCGCCGTCGTCGAGGATGTATCGCTCTCGATTGAGGCCGGCGAGACGCTGGGGCTGGTGGGCGAATCGGGCTCGGGCAAGACGACGCTGGCGCGGATGATTCTGGGGCTGGTGGAACCCACCCAAGGCAGCATCCGCGTGAACGGAATCGATGTGGCCCGCGCCTCGCGCGCCGAGTTGCGCCGCCTGCGCCGGCAGATGCAGCCCGTCTTCCAGGATCCCTACGCCGCTCTGAATCCGCGCATGAAGGTGCTGGAGATTGTCACCGAGCCGCTGCTGATCCATCGGCGCGAGGCCGAGATTGAGATTCTATTTGCAAATTATAGCGCCACTTTCCAGACCGGCTGTTCTGGCAGTTTCCAAGCCACCAGAGGAGATGAGTGCAGGTCCGGAGACCTGCACAACAGCCGCTCTGGAGAGCGGCGCTACACAATGGGCAATGTCGCCCTGCGCGCCAAGGCGGTCGAGCTTCTGCATGAGGTGGGCCTCGACGAATCGGCTCTGGGTCGGTATCCGCACGAGTTCAGCGGCGGGCAGCGGCAGCGCATCAACATTGCCCGCGCGCTGGCGCTGCGGCCGAAGCTGCTGATTCTAGACGAGCCGGTTTCGGCCCTGGATGTGAGCGTGGGAGCGCAGATTGTGAATCTGCTGCGGCGCTTGCAGCGCGAGTACGGGCTGACTTATCTGTTCATCTCGCACTCCATGCCGCTGGTGCGCTACCTGTCGACGCGGATCGCGGTGATGGAGCGGGGCCGTCTGGTGGAGACCGGCGAAGCCGTGGCGCTGTGCGAGCATCCACAAGAGGCCTATACCCGCCAACTGATTCAGGCCACGCCGGAGTTGCCTCTGGCTGTGGCCTGACTTTTCCTGACTGATTCTGCGCGGATTGAGATTCCAGTTTCCCACCCTAGCGGCAAAAACAAAAATGCGGCGAGGGTGGGGCACACAATATTCTTGCGCTACTTGGCTGGCGGTGCAGCCGGAGTTGGCGGTACAGCCGGTGCGGTTGTCGGAGGAGCGGGCGCAGGCGGCTTGGGCGCCGCGGCTGGAACTGGCGGAGCCGCTGGCGTTGCCGGAGCCGGCGCGGCGGGCGCTGTGCCGGGTGCGGGCGCTGCCGCCGGTTTAGGCACAACTGTCATCTGCGCCTGGGGTACAGGTGCACCAGGAGCGCCAGGGACACCGGGAGCTCGGGGCCTCAGCGGCATTGGCTGTCCCCCGGGCATCGGACGCCCTCCTGGCATCATGCCGGGACGTTGGGAAGGCAGCGGAGCGTCCGTTACATCGACCAATTCGAGATCGAGGATCAGATCGGATTTGGCGGGAACCGCTGCATGAGTGGCGTCACGCGCGGGCATCTCGCGGGCGCCCAATCCCAACTGCCAAGGAATGTAGACGCGGCGCTTACCACCGGCCTTCATGCCCTCGAATCCCATATCCCAACCGGGGAGCGGACGGCCTTGTCCCATGATCACCGGCATCGGCTGTGGATCGCCCAGTTTGGGCTTGCCGTCGGCATCCATGACGGGCTTGTGGTCCTTGTCCAGTTGCGGGGCGCGGTGATCGTCGGTGGAGTCGATCTTCGCTCCAGTCGCCGCTACCCATAAGGTGAATTTGCATTTGAGCATCTTGCCCGGCTCGGCTGGGGCTCCCGTGCCGGCCAGGATGTCCTTGTAACGCAGGGCTACCGTAAAGAGCGGCTTTTGAATTCCCTTGACAGCGGGAATCGCCGTGGGCTCTTTAATGAGCGCCGCAACTGTTGGGGGCGTAGCTGGAGCAGCTTTGGCCGCCAGGGCAGCCGGCTTTGCGTGTGTAGCGGCGGTGGCCGGCTTGGCAGCGGGCGCAGCTGGCGTCGCGGGGGTTTGGGCGCTTGCGGCCACAGTGCAGGCCGCCAACATCAGAATCAGGGATGTGTGTTTCATGGCGTTTTCTAACTCCGGGTGGTGCTTGAAGGAAGTGTATCAGGCGCTCCGGCCATTCTGCACTCTATTGGCAATCCTGCCACCGGGGCGCCTGCTGATGAGACGTTCGCATATGGCAGAGTGCTCGGATTCTGTCGTTAATATTGTCTAACTCGCGCAAAGTGTGGCAAAAATGCCACAGGACAGGGATAACTCCGTGAGTCTAATCTAACTCTTACGCCTGTTTTGCGCCATTGGAGATGAAATTATTGACTCATCCCGCACACCTGGAGCAGACGATTGCCGCGCCCCTGGATTTCACCGGGGTGGGGCTGCACTCCGGAGCGCCGGTGCATCTGCGCCTGTTGCCCGCGCCTGCCGGCTCGGGCATCGTCTTCCGCCGCACCGACCTGGACAACTTTGAGATTCCCGCCATCGGCCGCTACGTGGCCAAGGTAAGCTATGCCACCAGCTTGATGCGCCAAGGCGTGCTGATTCAGACCACGGAACATTTGCTCTCGGCGCTGATCGGCATGGGCGTGGACAACGTGATTGCGGAGCTGGACAACCTGGAGCTGCCTATTCTGGACGGCAGCGCCCTGGCTTACGTCGAGGCCTTCCAGAGCGTGGGCATCCGCACCCAGCGCCGCCGCCGCGAAACCGTTCGCGTGCTGCGCCCGGTCGAGGTGCGCGAAGGGAACAAATTCATCGGAGTCTATCCCGGCTCCGGCTACAGCATCGAATACGTCATCGATTTTCCCGCGCCCGTAGGCCACCAGAGCGCCTGCATCGACTTGGCCGCCGAGACCTACGGCACCTTCATCGCCCCGGCGCGCACCTTCGGTTACCAGGCCGACGAGAAGAAGCTGCGCGACATGGGCCTGATCCGCGGCGCGGGGCCGGAGAACGCCATCATCCTCGACGTCAATGGCCCGATAAACGGATTGCTGCGCTTCTCCGATGAGTATGTGCGCCATAAAGTTCTTGACCTGATCGGCGACCTTTCGCTGGCCGGGCGGCGCATCGAGGGCCACGTGGTCGCGGAGCGCGCCGGACATGCCATGCACACGGCGCTGGTCTCGCGCCTGATCAAGGACCGGTCAGCCTGGGAGCTGGCCCACGTGCCGGTAGCCACCGAGTCCGCCGCAGCAGCCGACGCGAATGCCGAACTCGGCATTCCTGTCCTAATCGGCGCCTGACGCTGCGAGTGGCAGTTACTTATTCAGCCGGATAACATTCCATTGCCTTTGAGACAGGCGTCACTCGTACAGCACTTCCTGAATCCAACACAACCTCAACGTCATATGTAATTACGCTCGGATCGGTCTTCAAGCTCGTGGCATTTTCCGGATACGCCTTTTCCTTGGCGCCGTACGCTATAGAGCAGTTTGGAGGCAATGATTCCATCAGGCCAGTGATATGCCTGATAAGGCTCCAGCAGTTCTTCTCGTCTGCGCGCAACGAGCACGGTGCCCGGTACACCCTTCGGTAGCGTAGCTCGAGCACGGCGTCGTTCTCATTTTCCGGGTGGTTCAATAGCGCAAGTGTGGTGAATTCCGTTGCGTTGTTGGTCACCTTCTCGGCATCGACAAATATCTTCCAAGCGTCTACAGCGTCGAAAACAGCAAAAGACGATCCGCCATCAGACCCGTCGGCGGATACAAAAAAGATGAAGTCGCTTTTAACACCTTCGAAATAGCCGCTCCACTCCCTCGGACCGATCACCATCTCGTCTGTGGCGTTGGCGCGAAGGCACGGCGGCTCTTTGTTGTCTTTTAACCAATATGGGAGAATCGAAAGTTGTTCCGCCCCTTTTTCTCCAAAGTCAAGCTGCTTGACCATGAAGTTCCGGAAATAGTAACAGGAAAGCAGCGGCTTTTTGAAATACGGGTTATCCGGATCGGGCGGCAGCGTCGTATGTATTTCGCGCAAAGGCTTGTCGAAGAGAGGCGAAGCGTCGCCCGCCCATGACAGGGAACAGGAAGTGCCGAACAAAAGTCCAATCAAACAGATGTTTCTGAACATTCGCATCTTACTTCTTCCTAAAACAAAATCCTCATCGGCTCGGCCGCCGCAAAGCTCTTGCCCTCATCGGCCAGCGCCCCTGTCACAGTGTTCCGCCGGAAGACGCTGATCAGATTCGAGTCCTGATTCGCCACCAGCATCCAGTTCTCCGTCGGGTCCAGCGTGAAGTTGCGCGGAGTCTTGCCGCCGCAGTTGCTCCGCGCGATGGGAGTTAGTTTGCCACTCTCAAACTCAGCGCGGAAGCTATAAAGGAAGTTATTGTCGCGATTGGCAAAATAGACAAACTTTCCGTCGCGAGTGATCACCGTGTCGCAGGCGCGCGTGGGGCCGTGATAGCCCTCGGGGAGTAACTCGATCCGACTGACAAGAGTAAGGCTGCCGTCCGCAGGACTCCACTCCAGCACGTCAATCGTCGAATCCAGCTCGTTCACTGAGTATGCGGTGTGGCCGTTGGGATGAAAGTGCAGCGTCCGCGGGCCCGCGCCGGGCCTGGCCGTGTAACTCCCCGCCGCGGTTAGCATCGCGGTCTCGGCGTTCAGCTTGTAAATGTGAATGCAATCTTTTCCCAGATCGTTGATATAGGCAAAGCGGTTGTCGGGCGAGAAGGAGGCAAAATGCGCATGTGCCTTCTCCTGCCGGTCCTTGTTTGGCCCGTGGCCGACGTAGATTTCACTCCACACAGCTGGGCTGAGCTTGCCATCGGTGACCAGAAAGCTGGCCGCGCTTCCGCCGGTGTAGTCGATCGAAACCAGCACATGGCCGGTCTGGTCGAGAGCCAGGTGGCAGGTGCCCTCGCCGGCCGAGTTCTGCTCCGAGAGCGGTTGCAGGGCGCCGTTCGCCACGCGGTAACTAGCCGCCACGCCGCTCGTCTTACCCTTGAAACTCTTCCCCTCCGCGGCGGCAAAGAGAAACTTATTGTCCCGCGAGTACGCGATCCAGGAGACGCTGGCCAGCCTAGCTGCCACTCCGACCGGGGCCAGTTCTCCTGTGGTCGGGCTCCAATTGTATGCCAGAATGCCATCGGGCGTTCCGGAGCCGACAAAGACCCTTTGCCGGCCCGTGGCGGGGGCCAAAGTTGCGACAAGCGCGGGCGCGGTAGCGGCAAGCGCAGCGGCGGAGGCGGTAAGCAGAAAATCGCGGCGAGAGAGTTTATCCATAACGAAATCATTGTCGCCGATGGGGCTGTGGACGCGCCAGAGCCACAGACAGGAAGCGCACGTACATGGCCAGGTCAATCTGACTGTGTGTGAGAGAGATTGATATTGTGCCTTTTCAACCCTCCGCTTCCGCCGCAGCCGCTCCCATCTGGAACAGCCGCAGGCCTACGAGGATGTACCAGGCCATGATGGAAACCCCGCCGCCCATGGCGACGATCAGCCAGACCGTGGACCATCCCGGCGCAAAGGCGAGAATCATTTCAAGGACAATCATCAGGCCATTTCCCACTACTCCCGCGATTGCCGTCGTCTTGCCGAAGATTTCGCTCCTCAGCATGACAGCGGAGAGAACCAAGCCCGCTGTGTCGATGAGGAAGATACCCGTGCGGCTTAACCCTTCCACCAGCATGGTTTGTCCCGCCGCTACCAGCATGGACCTTTGCGCATCCGTGGCGGCGCGGGCATACTGGCCGCTGAGAGAGAGCATCGCGAAGGTCCGATTGCAAGCCAGGTAGATCGCCATCCCCATAAAAAACAGGATCGCGCCCAACGCCGCCCAGGGTTCGCTCTCGCGCCGAAGAGCGAAGTACATCGCTAAAAACGCCGGAGTCAGCAAGGCTGCCCCAACCAGATTCAGGAGGCCAAGGTTGCGCAGCCCCAGGAACCAGTTGTTCTGGAAGAGCGTGAACCAGTCGATCACGGTCACCGTTCGTTGGGAGGCATGCACCGCTCCGGGAAAAAAGCCGATCAGTATCTCCGCCACTACAACCAGAACCGAGAACAGCATGGCGGTACCGGCGACGGTGTAGAAACCCTTCCAGCCGGGATCAGCGGCTTCGTAATCAACCTGCTTGTGCATCGGCCCTCCTTTTTCCGATTCCGGATTTGTCCGCATCATACGCCCGTCCTCCTGTTCTCGCAGTGATTTCGAGGCAATCGAGCGCTCTGTGCGTCCAGTCACATGACGTTCATACTCCGCGTGTGATAGCATCCGATTTTTAGTGATAGACGCTCCGTGGACCCATCCAACCCTCCTCCGCGCGGCGCCGGCCCGAGACCCTCCCAATGACGGACGAGGAAGACGGCAGACCGGGACACGTGGCCCCTCAATCCGGCCACAGGTACGCCTCCACGGGCGTCCTTACGTTTTCCCTGTCCCACCATCAATTGATCCGGCAATTTCTGACAATACCCAGCAAAACCACAGGAGAACACCATGAAAACGTATCAGGGAAGTGAGATCCGCAACGTAGCTGTAGTGGGGCATGCGCACAGTGGCAAGACCACCTTGATCGCCGCTCTGCTGCATGCCGCCAAG
>Ga0181529_10002699_pt1 | contig 20905 bp, 14 predicted proteins | sample PEATcosm2014_Bin_36_FD_119763 | JGI IMG/M metagenome (GOLD analysis project Ga0181529, IMG submission 119763) | Peatland microbial communities from MTU Mesocosm Facility, Houghton, MI, USA - PEATcosm2014_Bin10_30_metaG | ecosystem: Environmental > Terrestrial > Soil > Wetlands > Peat | place... | reverse complement strand
TGCATACTCGTATCAAGGCGGAAGACTCCGTTTATTGAGATTGGTCCTTGCTCGGAACTCAAGCTCACATTAGCAGAGCTTCCGCCGGTCTTTCCGAAACCTAACTTGGACAAGCCTGGGGCACGCCCGGCCCTGTCTCCCTGCCCTTCCGGTTACCCCCCGCCGTCCGGCAATTGCCGAAAATGGCCGATACTGCATGGAAATCGGCTCTCTGAGAGACCGCCCGAAGCGCCCGCCACGTTGCCATCGGCGCCTTTCCCAGGCTTTTTCGGGTGCGCGTATCAAAGTCTCCGCTGAGGGCGCGGGTTTGATTTACTGGCGGTTTGACTTCCGCACAAGGCGCTGGAAGTCAGGCATCAGCGTCACGGTCCAGGACGTTCGCGCGCACTTGCTTGCAGCGTCGGGCCGCGGGCCAGCCAGCATGAGACGCTGACTAGCGATAATAGTGAATATCGCTCCCGCACGAAACGAGCACCGTCTATGCCTGGACATGGCCGGGAACGACCCGAATTGAAATGGTCACTAGCTTGCAGCTTACGTCCAAGAGGCGAGTACTTCAACTATGGCAATCAACCGTTTGATGCCGGTTCGAGGGATATTGCCGCGGCATAGTGACACGGCCGGAGCGGCGTTTATCGCCGCCGCCTTTATCCTTGCGGCCGGCCCGGTGCCAGCCTCGGCTCAAGCGCTGCCGGCCTTTAACTGGGTGCGGGAAGTGGACAATTCGGGCCTCGGCTACCCCTTTGCGGGGCTTGGCACAGATGCGCAGGGAAATGTATATGTCGTTGGCAGCACAAAGTCGTTGAGTTTTCCGGTGAAGAACGCCGTGCAGAGTCAATCGGCCTCGCCCGGTTCGTACGATGTCTTCGTGACCAAGTTCGACCCGTCCGGCAACATCGTGTATTCGACATACTTTGGCGGCAGCGCCGACGACATCGCGCGGGCTGTAACTGTCGATTCGGAGGGCAGTGTCTATGTGGCGGGCACGACCGCATCCACGGATTTTCCGACCACGCCTGGGAGTTGGTCGCCGTCCCTGCCCACGGCGCAGCCTTCCGCCGGGATTCCCGAAGGCGCCATCTTCCTGTTCAAACTGAACCCGGACGGATCGGTCGGCTATTCGACCTATTTCACCTCCGCCTCGGCTTCGGCTCTGCCGCAGAGTATTGCCGTCGATGGCGCAGGCTCCGTGTACCTCACGGGAGTCACCTGGGGAAGCATGCCGACGACGGCGGGCGCATACCAAACTACTTGCGCCTGCGGAGTCTTTTCACCGTTCGGTCTTATCGAGCAGCACCCGCACCGGCACGTAACGATCTTCATCTCCGACGCGTTTCTAACCGGGTTCGACCCGACGGGTTCGAAGTTGATCTATTCAACGTATCTCGGCGTTCCGGACGCCTCCGGTAATGCGGTCGCCGTCGCTGCGGACGGCAGCGCGTATCTCGGAAGCCCTACCGGAATCTATCGCTTCGACCCGACCGGCTCGTCGTTGCTGGCCTCAATGGACCCGGTAGTGAGCGCTCAGGCCATCACTGTAGGTCCTGACGGCAACGTGTACCTGGCGGGTGCCACTGGGACCGGCTCCAACCAGTTTCAGCCCACTCTGGGGGTTTTCCAATCAAGTTCCGGACTGCGGCCGGTATTGCCCGGGCAGGGCGCTGAACCGCCGCTGGGGATCGCGATCATGGATCCGCAGCTTCAGACCGCGCTGGCGGCGAGCTATTTCGGCGATCCGGCTTACGGCCCGTTAGTCAAAGTGCTGGCTCTCGATTCGTCCGGCAACGTGTACATCGGCGGCTACACCTCGAGTGACGGTTTGCCGACGCGCACTCCTTTGCAGGAGGGCTTTGGCGGCTCTCTCGCTACCGGCTTCGTAAGCGAACTCTCCGGCGATCTATCCACCCTGCTGTTCTCAAGCCAATTTGGAGACGGCGAGTACTTCGGCGTGACTGGTCTCGGGATCGGCTCAAACGGCAGCTTCGCGCTCGTTGGAGCGACGGATCATGGCACGGTCTGGGCCAACAGCGTGCAACCCGCCGATTTGCCGCCGTTACGGATCGATGCGGTTGAGAACGCCGCGAGCCTGCTCGACGGTCCAATCGTGGCGGGTGAGACGATCGTTATCCGCGGCTCGGGGTTCGGTAGCGACTCCCAGCTCTTGCTTGGCGCCGTCGTGGCGCCGGCGCTCTCGGTGACGCCGAACCTGATCACGGCGGCCGTTCCATCGGATCTGGCAAACGAGCCGCTAGTGCTCCAGGTGGAGTCCGCGGGAACCGCTTCAAACCGAGTGCTGCTTAATGTGGCGACGACTTCTCCCGGTTTATTTTCGGCCGATGGCAGTGGCTTCGGCCAGGGCTACATTTTGGACAAAGACGGCACGTTGAACTCTCCAGCGAATCCCGCCGCGCCGGGCGACAAGATTACCGTCTACGCCACAGGCGTGGGTCCGGTGTCCTTCACGAACGGGTACGCGGTGACGCAGTTTCCGGTGGATGCCTTCATCGATGGGTTCCATTGCGATGGCCTGGCGGCAGTGATGGGTCCCATCGCCGGGTTTCCCGGCGCCGTGTATCAGTTGACCGTCCTGGTCCCGAATCCGGCCCTCATGGTCACCACCGATCCGGGTATCTTGAATTTCAAGTTTCCGCCTCAAGTCGGAGTGGTTCTTCAACTCGATAGTGCAACCAGCCAGAACGGGCTCGCGATCTCGATAGCCCAGTAGCAGGCGCTGGCTGAGCTGAATCGTTATCGATACGAACCTCAACGCCCTCGTTTCCGGCCGACGTTGGGCTACTCGCGTGGAACTCCCGCCCCTGCGAAGAGCCAATCCAACGGCGAACCGGTCCGCTTGTCGCGCACGCGATCGAGTGACACGGGCAATAGAGCCTTTACGCAACCAGCGCTCGGTAGGATTGCGGCACGCCAAGAGGTCGCGCAGGCGCGAGGTGGCGCCGCACTCCTGTCATACCCGCGTCAGACGGCTTTGCGGCAGTATGAACATTCAGGCGCATGTACCGAGCGATGACCCGATGGTCCCGGCACATCGTTGAGGGCTTTGCTGCAAACGCGGACACATCCGTCACAGACATAGTTTCTTCCGTAATTTGCGGGTGAGGATATCAACTTGCCGACGGAGTCCTGGGCCTCGTTGCAAAACGAGCACCGCAACACTTCTTCTCCGCGACGACGCCGAATGACCATAGTCCAGTTTCAACACAGGCGAAATGCAAGGGCTGTTCGCGACGCCGCCGGGATGCGGATCAGTTCGCGACAGGCGTTTCCAGATGTGGCCTGCCCCGCACTCTGGCTGATTGTTATACTCTGGAGTCCGATAAGTTATGCGACAGATCGTATTGGAAGCACCACGGCAATTCGTGGGACACGTTGTGCCGCCTGTGGTCAGGCAGCCCGGCGAGGCGCTGGTGAGACTTCACCGTGTCGCCATATGCGGCAGCGATTGGCATGCCTTTGAGGGGCATCAGGCCAACTACACCTATCCGCGCATCATCGGACATGAGTTGAGCTGCGAGGTTCTGGAAGTGCCGGACAACAGTCGCGGCATCCGGCCGGGGAACCGGTGCGCCGTCGAGCCTCACCTGACCTGTGGTGTTTGTAAGCCTTGCCGTCTGAATCGCCCCAATTGCTGCGAGGACATGAAGGTGTTGGGGGTGCACGTGGACGGCGGGATGCGCGGCTTGATGACCGTGCCGGTGGAGCGTCTGTACAAGTCGGAACGGCTCTCGTACGATCAACTGGCACTGGTGGAATTCCTCACCATTGGCGCCCATGCGGTCGCCAGGAGCGGGCTGGCCGCTGGCGAAGACGTTCTGATTATGGGCGCGGGACCGATCGGCCTGTCGGTTCTCCAGTTTGCGCTGACGGCGGGTGCCTCCGCGCGGATTATCGAGAAAGTCGAGTTCCGGCGCCAATTCGCCGGGCGTTTTGGCGTGGATGTGCTGCCGGAGTACGACGGCCGCCCCGCGACGGTTGTTTTCGACTGCACCGGCGATGAGGAGGCCATCACGGCCAGCTTCAACCGCGTGGGCCCGGCCGGGCGGCTGGTGCTGGTCGGCCAATTCCTGGGCTTCATCCCCTTCGACCACACGCCCTTCATCAGGCGGGAGCTCACCATTATGGCGAGCCGCAACAGCCACCACCAGTTCCCGCGCGTGATCGGGATGATCGAGCGTGGCGAAATCAATGTGGACCCGTGGATCACCTGCCGCATGCCGCTGGCCGACGTGCCCAACGTGTTCGCCGATCTGGCCAGCCACAAGAACTACATCAAGGCCGTCTTCGAGGTTAAGGAATCTGACGTCTGAGGCGAGCGCCAACGCCTCCGGGAAGAAGCCGCCTCACAGGCTGGCTCGAGTCCATGGCGATCCGGTGCACGAAGTAGCCCGTCGGAACGCGCTGACGGTCGAGACGGAAGTGTAAAGGATGATCGGAGTGCCGACATGAAGGTGGAGGTGGTCTGTTACTCCGGATACAAAGTGGACGAGCGTCCGGTTCGTTTCCGACTGGGTGGTCAGGATTACTCTGTGGAAGAGCTGCTCGACCAGTGGTATGGGCCGCAGGACGTCTTTTTCAAAGTGAAGGCGAACGACGGCAATGCGTACATCCTTCGGCGCCGCTCAACGACGCCCGAAGGTGAATGGAGCCTGGAATCGTTCCGTGACATGAGACGAGGCATCTGAGCGGAAATGCTCTGCCCGGGGAACGCCCTACGCCGTGGATGTGCACGGGAGCACGGCTGCCGATATCCCGAAATAGCGTTCGCGTGTATTGCTTTGTTTGTCGGGCATTCTGTCTCTCCTTATGCTGACATTCGCTGGACGGAGCCGAGCCGCCAGGAATCGTTGTGCGGAGGATCAAGAGCCGCGTTATTGCACGGAAATCACCACATTCGATTGTGTCTGCACGCCATTCACGCTTGCTGCGAGCGTGACATCTCCGGTGCCAAGGCCTGTGGGCAGTATCAAATTGATCTGGTAAAGGCCAGCGCCGGACAATCCGGCGAAGGATGGGATGACGCTCACGTTGTCGATGAGGAGGTGCACGTTTTCAGTGGTTGACGCAGCCCCCGAAAATGCCTGCCCGGCCTCCACCACTGGGTTGGTTGGGCCAAACCCGGTGCCGAACAGCTCGACGATGTCGCCGGCTTTCGCCGCCGGTCTTCCGAGTGGCAATACCCTTGGCTTCGGTCGAACAGATTTGGGCCACCTACTTGGCCGGTGCCGCGGGAGGGCCTCGCCGGTTACAATCTGGGTATACCTGCCGCGTAAGCTCGGAGTGGAGGGGGGCTTCACAGTATGTTCGTTACGAAAAGGCACATCTCGCGCCGCACGCTACTTCGCGGCATGGGCGTAAGCCTAGCGTTGCCGTTCTTGGATGCGATGGGGCCTGCACAAACGCCTTTCCGAAACACGGCCGCATTCCCCCGCAGCCGTCTAGCGTGCATCGAAATGGTGCATGGCGCGGCCGGCAGCACCGACGACGGCGCCAGCAAACACTACTGGAGTCCAGAAAAGGAAGGGACCGAATTCGACTTTTCCTTCACGCTGGAACCGCTGGCACCTTTTCGTGAGTACATCACAATAGTCAGCGGCACGGATGCACGGCCAGCGGAAGCCCAGACGCCATCCGAGACAGGAGGGGACCACTTCCGATCGAGCGCGGTCTTCCTTACTGGGGCGCATCCGAAACAGACGGCTGGCCCGGATATTTCGAATGGTATCTCGATCGATCAGATGTACGCTCAGAAGCTCGGGCGGGAGACACGTCTGCCTTCGATCCAACTTTGCATCGAAAACATCGGGCTGAGCGGTTCCTGCGGTTACAGCTATAGCTGCATTTACTCCGAGACCATCAGTTGGGCTTCCCCGACCGCCCCCCTGCCGATGACCGTCAATCCACGCGTGGCGTTTGAAGGGTTGTTCGGCGATGGTGGGCCTGGCCGAATCTCCGCCCAGCCGGTGGCAACTGGGAGTGTTCTCGATGGCATCGCGCCAGAGGCGGCCCGGCTGCAACGCGATCTGGGCCCGGCGGACCGCAGCCGGCTCAGTGCCTATCTCGAAGAGGTTCGCGGGATTGAGCGAAGGATTCAGGCGATCGAGAGGCACAACGCTACCGTATCGGAACGGGAATTGCCCGCTGCCCCGCTTGGCGTCCCCGACTCGTGGGAAGAGCACGTCAAGCTGATGTTCGATTTGCAGGTGTTGGCGTTCGCAGCGGACATCACGCGCGTCTCGACGTTCAAAATGAGCCGCGACACCAGCAACCGGGTATTTCCGGAGAGCGGGGTCAAGACTCCATTCCACACCCTATCGCACCATAAGGAGAGGCCGGAGCTGATCGAAGAGTTCGCGAAACTCAACCGCTACCACGTGAGCTTGATCCCGTATTTTCTGACGAAACTCAAGAATACGCCGGATGGCGACGGCAACCTGCTGGACCATTCCCTGATACTCTACGGCAGCCCGATGGGCGATTCAAACACGCACAACCACCGGCGGCTGCCGGTGTTCCTGGCGGGCCACGCGGCGGGCCAGGTGAAGGGCAACCTGCATTGCGTCACGCCTGCGGGAACACCGCACGCCAACAGTCTGCTGACGATCCTGCGCAGATTTGGCGTGGATGCCGAAAGCATCGGCGACAGCACCGGCGAGATTTCGATCTAGTGCGGGATCGGGCCGGCGAGCGGCAGTAGCGGGCGTTCTTCGTCCGCAACGTAAGGCATGGGATGCGGTTTCAGGATCTCACGCACGCGCCGGAGCACCGCTTGCGCGGCCATCGGGTTAGTGAAGACTGCCTGCGCGCCGAGCAAGTCGGCTGCCCTCAGTGTGGCTGGACCGGGCACGGCAACCGTCGCCGCTGCGATGATGGCGAGCTGAGGTCGTGCGGCTCGTAGTGCACGAATCGCATCCAGCCTCTCCCGTTCCGGAATCGCGAGACTGACGATGGCCAAATCAATGGGGTGAAGGCTGGCCTGCAGCAAGGCATCTTGGGCATTCCGCGCCGTGGATACGTCGTACGAAGCGCCGGCGAGCAGCCTTCTGAGCCAATCGCGAGTGGCGACGTCAGGGTCGGCGATCAGAATCCGCTTCACAGGCGATCTGATGGCCATCGTCACTCCCTCCGTACTTCGAAAGCCACCTATAGCCAGAGCTATGGGCACTGCATCGCCGATAGGTGCTCGCGCGGGAACGCGAAAGTTCACCTGAAGCACGCCGGCGACCGAATCCGGTGCCTCGCCGGCATATATGATCTCGGCCGGTACACCGCCAACAGTGACCTGTACAGGCAGCCGGGGCACCGGATAGTCGGCGACGTGGGCATGGGCTGAGATGCTTCCAGTGACGCCCGGCGGTGTTGTCTGCCCCTCACCCGTCGCGTAGAGGACCGCGACACCGCCGCGCAGCGCGGGATTCCGATTGGAATTGCAGCACCCAGTTTCATTCAACATTGCCGCTTGCCCTTTTCCGGAGAAATCCAGGGTGAACAAAGCGGGCGCGGCATCGACCACTTCCAGCCTGGCGGGCGGCGAGCGATTGCCCTGGTACTCCACTATCACCTCGGTCGTCTTCCTGCCGGAGATCTCGTAAGGGACAACGGCCATCACCGCGCCGCTGACCGTGTATACCATCGGGGCTGCTATCTCGTCGAACCAGACGCGGGTTTCCGCGAGCAGCGTGGTCAATCTTCCGTCGCCGTCGAGAAGAGTGCCAACGAGAACCGCGGGCCCGGCGTTTGAGGGATGGAGAACGACTATCTCGCCAGGTGCGACCCTTCCGCCGGAAAGGTCGGCTGCATTCATGACAGTGGTTGCCGATAGCTTTGGTTGGCCGGCCGCCACGCGCAATAGCAGGAGGAAGCACAAGCACGTCAAACGAAGTCTGGGCATGATGGGTCCCTCCCAGTCGAAGCTGTCTCCCATTCTATCGAATGCATGTCGGCGCCGGCCGTAATCGTCCGCTGTCCCAAACCGTGGACGGGCCTGCAACGCCAGCGAGGGGCTGACGAGCGCCAGACCGCAGCCCATTCGCCGGCCGAATGACTACCGATATCGAACCATATCGCTCCGCAGGCCGGCGCGAAACGAGTGCAGCTCTTCGCTGTGATAGCGGCGAAGCGTTGCCGTGCACTATCATCGTTCTTGTGGCTCCAGTTCAACCAAAAGCGATCATCTTCGACTACGGCAATGTTCTCTGTGCCCCGCAGCCCCGCCAGGACGTTGAAGCGATGGCAACAGTCTTCCAGGTTTCTCCCGCAGAGTTCGAGAAGGTCTATTGGCCCTACCGTCCACCCTATGACGAGAGCCGACTGGATGCCGTCTCGTACTGGCGGACGGTCGCCCACGATCTGGGACGTCCGGCCGCCGAAAGCGACATCCAGCACCTGATTCAGCTCGACGTTCGCAGTTGGACGAATCTGGATGATCGCATGATGGAGTGGGCGCGCCGAGCGCGAGCCGGCGGCATTCGCACCGCCATCCTCTCCAACATGCCACTCGAACTGCGCAACTGGATCGTTCACGAGAGCGGCTGGTTGGCCGAATTCGACTTTGCGACATTCTCCTGCGACCTGGGGATTGCAAAGCCGGACGCTGCAATCTACCAACATTGCCTGTCTGGTCTGGGCGTTGCCGCTTCCGAGACGCTGTTCTTTGACGACCGGCAACCGAACGTGGACGGAGCACGGCTGCTGGGCATTCACGCCGTCCATTTCACGACGCCCCAAGAGACCCTCGCGGCGCTCGACGGCCTATATAGCCTGCCTGTTCTGCCCCAGTGCTGAGAGCGGCGTAATTTCGGTCGCGCTGGTGCCACCCAGTGGCTCGCCGCAGCATCTTGCTGGCGGGACATCTGCCGATAATGATTAATCGCTGCAATCCGTGACGAGCCTGAACTCTGCCTGCGGATCTGCTGCAAACGCCACTGAAACGATCGGACGTCTCCGTCTCCCGGCACAGAATGCGCCCGCATATAATCTCAAGTCAGCAGCCGGGCCGTCGGGTTGGCAGGCTGGAAGTGAATCGCGTTCAATCGTAGTGGCGAGCGGCGTTCGTGCGTCCATCGCGGCGGCACTCCATAATAGAGGTCAAGGCCCTAATGCGCAAAATGAAATGGGCGATTGGCAGTTTGGTCATCCTGGTTGCCCTTCTGGGATGGCTGGGGCTTGGGCGGCCCTCGGTGGCACCACGGGTCTACAAGATAGGTTGGAGCGATTCGCCTCCGTTTCAGTCGCGCGGCGTCGACGGGCAGCCTACAGGCGTGGCTGTAGACCTGGTCAGAGCCGCGGCACAGCGACGCGGCATCCGCCTGCAGTGGGTGTATTGGGAGAGCGGCCCCGACTCCGCGCTGCGTAGCAACCGCGTGGATTTGTGGCCGCTCATCACGGTCACTCCGGAACGGCTTCAGTATTTCCACATCAGCGAACCCTACTTGGAGGCCGAGTATTGCCTGTTGGTCCGCGCCGAGAGCGCGCACGTCAGGGTGCAGGACCTGGCGACGGCGACCATCGGGTTCTCCAACGCAGCCATCGACGCGTGGCAGTTGAAGCACCATCTGCCTCGGGCACAAGGTTTACAGCGTCCACATCGTTGGCAAATCATGGATGACCTGTGCCAGCAGCGGTCCGATGCCGCCTTCATGGACGCATTCACAGGGGTTTCGATCCTGCTGGACAAGCGCGGGGCTTGCGCGCAGCAGGCGCTGCGATGGATCGCGGCTCCGGAGATTCGCTCGCGCATGGGAATCGGCTCCACGCTCGCATCGAGCGGGGCGGCCGATGCATTGCGCGAGGAAATTGGAGAGATTGCCGCGGAAGGCAAGCTGGCTCCGGTTCTGGGCCAGTGGGGCTACATGGCCCACCGGCTGGAATCCATCGAACAGCTTCTGGACGCAAGGCGGCACGAGCAACGACTCGCAGCGGCGGCCGTGCTGTTTGCGTTCTTGTTCGTGGTTGCCTGCTGGCAGAGCGTGCGCATTCTGCGGGAAAGGAATCACACGCTCCATGCGGAGCAGGCGCAGCGCGAGACGGAGCAGAGGCTTCGGCTGATCGCCAACAACATCAAAGAGATGGTGCGGGCCTACGACATGCAAAGGCATCTCATTTTCGCCAACCGGGCCGTCGAAACTCTGACCGGATATCCGATCGCGGAGCTAGAGAAAAACGGATTCGTCAACTGGATCCATCCGGACGACCAGGTGCGCATGTTGGACCGCTGGGAGAAGCTGTTTCAAGGGAGTGCCTTTGAGGAGGAAGAGTATCGTTTGCTGACCCGCGACGGCCGCACAAAGTGGGCCTCGGCCACCTGGGGACCCATCTGCGATGAAGCCGGCAAACCAATCGGTGTGCAGGGCATCGAGCGCGACATTACGGACCGCAAGCTGGCCGATGTGGCGCTGCGCGAATCGGAGCGGCGTTTTCGCGGACTTTTGGAGCACGTGCAACTGGCCGCCGCGATTTTCGATATCGAGGGGAATTGCGTCTTTGTGAACGACTACGCGCTGGCCATCACCGGTTGGACGCGCGACGAATTGATGGGACGCAACGTCACCGAGTTGCTGCCGCCGGCTCAGCACGAACAAGTCCGCCAATCTGCCAAGACCCTCCTGCAGACGGGCGAGCCTTCGCACTGGTTTTCCGAAACGACGATTCTGACAAGGGACGGAAAGCAGCGCTGGTTGCAACTGAACAACGTGGTATTGCGCGATTCCACGGGCAAGGTGACCGCGCTTGCATCGCTTGGAGCGGACGTCACGGAGCATCGTGCTCTGCAGGAACAATACCTGCAGTCGCAGAAACTGGAGAGCCTGGGCACGCTCGCCGGCGGGGTTGCGCACGACTTCAATAACCTGCTCACGGTGATCAATGGGTACAGCGAAATTGTGTTCCAGACCCTGGGCGAGCACGACGCCGCAAGATCGGAGATCGATGAGATTCGCAAGGCGGGAGCGCGCGCGGCAGAACTCACCCAACAGTTGTTAGCCTTCAGTCGAAAGCAGATCGCCCAACCGCGGGCGCTGGACCTGAATCGCATGATCGAGGAATCCGGCAGCATGTTCCGAACCCTGCTGGGTGAAGACATCGAATTGGTGCTGACCCTCGGCCGTCCGCTGGGGCAGGTGTTGGCGGACCCTGGCCAGATGCATCGGGTGATTATGAACCTGCTGGCTAACGCGCGCGATGCGATGCCGGGTGGCGGCAAACTAATCATCGAGACGATGAACGTCGCCAGTTCGACCGGCTATCTGGCGGAGCACCCCGAGTTGACGCCCGGGCCATGCGTGCTTTTAGCGGTGAGCGATACCGGCGAAGGAATTGACGAGCAGACGCGCGCGCACCTGTTCGAGCCATTCTTCACCACCAAAGGGCCGGGGAAAGGAACTGGCCTGGGCCTCCCCACGGTCTATGGCATTGTGAAGCAGAGCGGCGGGTGGATACGGATGCAGAGCGAGGCAGGCAAAGGAACTACGTTCAAAATCTACCTGCCGTGCATCGATACTGAACCCGACGCCGTCGAAGAAAAGCCCCCGGCCGAAGCGAAGGGTCGCAATAACGAGACTGTGCTGGTGGTGGAAGACCAGGAGGCTGTACGCCGCCTAGCGACGTCGATACTGGAATCGTTGGGGTACCGGGTTCTGACCGCGGCCGATGGAAATGAGGCGTTGGCGCTGGAGGCGGGGCATGAAGGGCCCATCGACCTGGTGTTGACGGATGTGGTTCTCCCCGGCATGACCGGCAAACAACTGGCGGAGCGATTGAAGGTACTGCGCCCCGAAACCAGCGTGCTGTTTACCTCCGGCTATCCCCAGGACGCGATTGCGGAGCGCGGCGTGTTGGATCGCGACGTTGCGTATATTGCCAAGCCATACTCGGTGAAGGATCTGGCGGCCAAAGTCCGCGAAGTGCTGGGCGGGTAGTACTCCGCTCGCCTGGAGGACGGAAGGGTTGGACTGCTACCGATATCACCTCGGACCGAAATAACGCAGCCTCCAGGACGTTCGCGAGCGCCCTTCCACAGGCCACTCTCCGAGCAGCCGACTATCTGGACTGAGCCCTGTTCCACCATTTCAGAGCCGGCTTCAGAATCACAGGAGGAAGAGGCCCGCGAGGCGACGCACCAGCCAGCACATCCACATTGTCTGTTCGGTTTCGACCGCTGGGGTGAAACAGCACCGCGCGCTTATCCTGCGCGGTCACCACTTCGTCCCGCCAGCCGTGAAAGCGCCCGGGCATAATGATGTTCAACGCAAGTCCCAAGTTCCAATCAGTCTGCTTTCCGCGGTGCGGTCCCTTTGCGTGTACCAGGAGTCATCGGAACACATGCGCGCGGTCCGGGTGGCCCCTTCATGGCGGGTTCGAGAATCCGCACGAAGACTTGCGAGGCGAGAGCGCCTCCCATCAGCGGGGCCAACACGTATACGTGGAAGAACCCGCCGGCGTGGTCGGGGGAGGCGGCGGCGCCCCATCCCAGTTGCCAGGCGACCAGCCTCGGTCCGAGATCGCGCGCCGGGTTCAGTCCCGCTTGGGTAAGCGGAGCCACCAGACAGATGATGGAAGCCACTGACAACCCGATGAACACAGGGGCAAGCGAATCGTCTGGCCTCCCAACGTTGCACCCTTCGGTCAACGCGAAGATCATCAGCACCAGCAGAAACGTCCCCAGCGCCTCCGCCCCCATGCCGAGAGGGAGGGACACTACCGCCGTTGATCCTGGATTGGGGTAGTATTCGCCGAAGATCATTGCCGTCCGCACCGATGCCGCCGTGCCGCGAACGATTCCGTGGGCGGCTTCGTATGCACCGATCGAAGGAGCGAAGAGCGCATACAGCGTCAGCGCCGCCGATACCGCCCCGATGAACTGAGCGCCCACATAGACCGGCAGCTTGCGGTACGGCATCCGGCCGCTCAATGCCATCGACAGGCTGACGGCCGGATTCAGGTGCGCGCACGAAAGATGGCGTGTCAGGTAGATCGACAGAGCCACGCCAATTCCCCATGCTAATGCCACCTGCATCAGTCCGGAGTGCGAGCCGAACAGAACCGAGACAGCGACCGATCCGCAGCCGAAAAGGACCAGCAGAAACGTGCCCAGCGCTTCACCAATGAACTCCTGTTTACGCATAAAAGGGGCTCTCCACTATGAACGGGCGGCCGCATCCGGCGTGCCGTGAGCGAGAAGGCCGAGCAATCCGTCGATCTGTTCGCGATAGGTCTCCAGCGTTTTCGCCCACTGTTTGAGGCAAGCCTTGCCGTCGCGGGACAAGGCGTACCGCCGCCTCGCCGGTCCCGAAGCGCCCAGGTCCCAGGAGGACGACACCAGACCGTCCAGTTCCATCTCCTTCAGCGCCTTGTATACGCCGCTCGCGTCGGGCGGCGCGCTCGCGAAGAAGTCCAGTTCGCCCAGTCTCTGCAGAAGCACGTAGCCGTGGGTCCGCTCTTGCAATAGCAGCGCCAGCAGCGCCGGCTGCAGCAGGCGGTTCAGGGATTTCCCCGAACAGGAACACCGGTCGAAGTCCATTCCTGGATATTCTCCTCTATTGGAACAATTCCAGTAGTATGTTAACTTACAGAGTCCGGGAGGGCAATATGAACCACTTTGAGACGAACACGACAGAGCGAGGCTTTCGCCCAACCATCGTTACCATTGGCGGCTTCCTCGGCGCTGGGAAAACTTCGTTGATCGTCGCGGCTGCGCGACTGCTGCATGGGCGCGGCGTCAAGGCGGCGGCGCTTCTCAACGATCAAGGCTCCGAACTTGTGGATACGAGCTTCGTCGAAGCCAACGAGATCCTGGCCGGGCAGATCACCGGCGGTTGCTTCTGCTGCCGGCTCTCCGATCTCGTTCACGCGGCCGAAGAACTGCGTGCCCACATGCCTGAGGTCATCTTTGCGGAAGCTGTCGGCAGTTGCACGGACATCTCCGCAACGGTCCTGCAACCGCTGAAGTTGGAGCATTCCGCGCAATTTCGTGTCGCGCCGTACACGGTCCTCGTCGATGCCGAGCGCGCCAGGCGCTGGATGGACCCTAGCATGGATCCCGAACTAGCGTTCCTGTTCCATAAACAGATCGACGAGGCGGACATCGTGTGTTTCAGCAAGACCGACCGTTTCACGGACTTTTCCTCGCTGCCCGGCTGCTCCGCCCGATTCCTCAGTTCGCAGACCGGGGATGGCGTAGCGGCGTGGCTGGACGATGTCCTGGGCGGCCGATTCCGTGCGGGCGGAAGGATCCTCGAAATCGACTATGAGCGCTATGCGCGGGCAGAGGCGGCACTGGCCTGGCTGAATTGCAGTGCTACCGTGACACTGGCATCTCCGGCGTCAGCCGCGGCAGTGGCCGGTCCGCTGCTGGATGGGCTCGACGGCGTCCTGACGGCCAAGGGCTTCCACATAGCGCATCTGAAGGTCATGGACGAGTCGGAGGCGGGCTGGGTAAAGGCTTCGATTGTGTGCAACGGCGGTGAGCCCTCCGTCGAAGGGAATCTCGATGCCTCTCCGGCCGCGGTGCACGAAATCCTACTGAACGCCCGAGCAGCCGGATCGCCCGATGATCTCCGGGCCGCAGTGGAGGCAGAACTGGCAGCGATCGCTGGCACGGTTAGAATCGGGTCGCTACAGTGCTTCAGCCCCTCTCCACCAAAACCGGAAAAACGAATGGGCTATGTGGTAACCGAATCGGCCTAGTTGCGGGGGTGACGACGGGAGCCTCCGTTCGTCCTCTGTGTTCGACTTTTTCGGGACTGGCCGCGGGGCACTTCGCTGCGGCTTTCCCGCTCGCTTGTGGGAGCAGAGAAGGGTCGGCCCATTTCCGTCGCTCGTTCGCCGCAGGGACGTATGGTGGCAGGAACGCGGTCCACACGCGGGTATTCGGCGGTCGGGCTCGGGCCGGCATTCGTCGACATCGAGATGGCGACTGTTGGACTCCGGGTGAGTCACGCGCCCCTCGGAAGTTCGCGCCCGTGATGGCGAACTGCTGCCAAACCTCCTGGTGCCCTCAGCGCGCGCCGAACAGCCATAGCCTGATCGGCTGATAGATCAGGTAGATCGCCCCAGCCGCTAGCCAGATCATTGAGCTGACGGAGAACGCTCGCGCAGTGATTCGCACCTCCGGCGTGCGGTCTAACTGCAGCAACGGACCCCTTTCATTGTCGGCAGTCCGGTCGTATAGAAACAGCGGGGCCCCCGCAAAGAGCGCAAACACAGGAAACCAGGTTGCGGTGGTGACCTCATTCGCCTGAGCGATCCGCCCATTTTGCCAGAGGAACCCGATTGACTTGATCACGTCTGCAATCGCGAGTGCCGCTAGTGCCAAATGACGAATCGCCAGGGCACGTCCGGCGGACCGCAGGCCGGTCATCAGATCGCGCGAGCGCTGAACGGCCGCCTTCCCCGATAGCTTTTCAACCACGCAAATCACAGGCCACAGGCAATCGCCGATCACCCAACCGGGCCCGAAGAACCACATCGATCGGGCCTGCGTTACCGCGAGCATCGGCATCGCCCGAACCAGCTTCCAGAACACCCGGAACGAAAGGAATCTCCTGAGGCGGGTTTGTTCGTCCAGCGCCATTAGTGCGGCCGCCGCACGAAGTAAGTTATCGACAAAAATGAAAAGGGCCGCCGCTGCCAACGGGACCAGCACGATTCGCACAGCGGCAACCGGCAGCAGTTTCCTGGTCAATGCAGCCAAAAGAGCCGTCACCGACAAGATGGTCCCGTAGAGGGGCACCAGCAAAAGAGCATACGCCGTGAGATGTTGCAGCAGAAATGCTTTCGATCTGCGCAGCGCGAGAAATTCGGCGTCCACTGCGTTATGGAACCGCCGGGCAAATGCGATCGCGGAGGCCGGGCGATCCGCAGGATTGCGCGCGAGTCCGGCGAGAATCGCGTCCGATACGTCGCGCGGAATCTTTTGGACGCTCGCGGGAGGAGGATTGCCAGTCGGACGATTCTTGAATAATTCGCTCGTCTTTCGCGTAAAGGGCAGTTCGCCGCAAACCAGGAAGTAGGCCACGACGGCCAGACTATAGATGTCAGACCGGAAATCGACTTCCTCTCCCGACGCCTGCTCCGGCGACATGTATGCGGGGGTACCAACCAGGCTGCCCGGCATGGTTTGCGCGCCGGCACTGCTGTCGAATGATCCGGACGATGGGCCGGACGGGGACAGGGCGAGGGCGACGGTCTCTGCTTCCTCGGGTCGTGTTCGGCTAGTTGATGACCGGGACTCGTTCGTCATATCGATCACGGCCGTTTCCAATTCGTCGCCGGGCACTGCGGGCAGAGGACTGACCGTCTTCGGTTCGCTCATCTCCGACATCTCTTTCATGCGCGGAGCCCAATCGCGGAGCAGATTCACCTTGGCCACTCCAAAGTCGAGCACTTTGACCGTATATCCACCACGGCCGTTTGGTTCCAGCCAGATGTTGTCAGGCTTCAGATCGCGATGGACGATTCCATGCCGGTGTGCTTCCGCAAGCGCCAGTCCAATCTGGTCCAGAAGGTCCGCGACCAGCGGCAGCGCGATCCGGGGATTGGCCTTCTGAAACTCCGAAAGTGTCTGCCCGTCGAGAAGTTCCATCACCAGGTACGGCATGTCGCCGCTCCCGGCTTTTGCGATGCCGAAGTCCGTGACGTTGACTATGTTCGGGTGGCGCAGCCGGCCGCACGCCTGCGCTTCGCGCTGAAAACGGGCGAGAAACTGTGGTTCCGCCGCCCACCTCGGCGCGATCACTTTCACCGCCACGACGCGAGTGGTTCCAAGATGCGTCGCCAGGTAGACATTACCCATTCCGCCCGCGCCGAGCTGCTTGTCGATTCGGTATTTGGCGTCGAGGATTTCGCCGATCATTGAGTGATCCACAAGGTCCAGCCGCCATCATAACAATCACCAGGTCGCAAAAACGGTGACCCCGCTTGGGCGATGCGTGCCTCCTCCAGTCGCTTCTGTTCCTCCTCGGTATAGAAGATCGCCGAGCGGCACAGCGTTCCCACATGGGCCCGTGCCGGTTCAATTGCGTCGGATCGTGCGCCACGGAGAAACAGATCCGCGGCGACTGCGCGCAGGCAATGCGCGAGGGATCGGAGATTACTTCGACCGAATTGGCGTGCCCGGTGGTCTCGGTGACCACTCGTGCTTTTCGAGGTCCCGAGCGAGATTGGTGCCTCGGCTGCTGGACGGCGACTGCAATTCACCGTTTCGGCACATGAGCGCTTTTGGTTCGAGTCTCTAGCGTTGGTGTACTTCGAGTTGTGCCGGGCGCGCGAGGGAACTTACCTCGGGATCGTAGTACTCGTAGATCCGCGACGCGAAGGTTCGTGCGCGGATTGGATACTTTGCCCGTAATCGATACGTTAGCGGGAACCCGTCACCAGGGGCGATTGAATCGAAGTAGAGGATAGCCTGCGTCGCTGTCAGGCTGAACTTTTCCAGTCGCCCGCTCTTCCGTCCGGCGCTTTTCTCTTGGTACTCCTGCAGGTCTTCCGTGAGCAACTCGAATCCGGGAGGGATGCCGAGATCCACCATCACCATGTTGGCCGCGTTGGCGAGATTATTCCGGACGGTCGCGGTAGCGGTGACAATCTCGTCCTGCGCCAGATGTGTGCGATCGTAGCTGACGTCTATCGACAAGGCCTCACTCGTGGGCTTTTCGTTCCACGGCAGGAAGTATCGCCCGGCCACCTGGTAAGCCAGACTGCCTTCGCCGGTAAACCGGATTTCGACGAGGTTGGCTGGCTGGGAGCCGGTTTCTTTGAACGCGAACTAATGGAACAGATCGTTGTTCTCCGCGGTGAGAGTGAGCTTGGCGGCAGGCTTGCCATTCAATACAACCTCAACGGTGCCTTTCGCGGCCGCGCCTCCCTTCTCGGTAGAGAGCAGCAGCGCTCGCAACGCCATGATGGTCGCTTGCGTGGTTCCCCATGTGCCCTGGGCGTCCTTCTTCGCGACGATGAAGTTGATCGCTTTCGCCGCGACGGTGGGATTGCCGCCCCATTTGAGCAACGCCTGCACCGCCAGCCCGGTGGTTTCCACCATCGCACTCGTGCCCGTCGCATACACGCCCGTCTCTTCCGCCCTCCACCACGCCTTGTCGTCCTGCTCTGTCCGCGCGTCGAGCAACATCTGCATTGCCCGGCCGGTGAGGGCTCGGTCCTTGGCGTAATCCGCCGCGAAGTTGGCCAGAACCGCCAGCGTGTAAACATCTGGGCTTCGACCGATATCCGTGCTGAGATGCGTCTCGATGAACTGCCTGGCTTTCTCGATTGCGGGACCCTGGTAGCCGGTATTCTCGAGCGACCAGGCAACATACGCCGTAATGCGCAGAACGTCTGTGTTGTAGCGGTCGGTGGCGCCTTCGTTGATAAACGCTGTGTCCGGTCTCCAGCTCCCATCGGCCTGCTGCTGGCTGGCGAGCCACTGCTGCGTCCGCTCGATGACTTTCGAATCCATGTCGTGGACCTTCGACATGTCGCTGAACTCCATCAGACCATAGGAAGTCAGGATTTTGTTTGCCGGTGCATTGCCAAACCAGGAGAACCCGCCGCCTGGCACTTCAAATGTAAGCAGGCGTTGATAGCCGTTCGCGATATAGCCTTCGGCCTTGGCATGCACTTCGGGGGTGAGTTTCCTGGTGCGCTTCATGTAGTCGAGCGCCAGCACGTTGGGATAAGTGCTCGACGATGTCTGCTCAAAGCACCCGTACGGCATCCGCAGCAGACTGTCCATGCCTTCGATCACCTGGCTCAGAGGGCCGGGATAGAGCCGCACGAAGATGGTGCTGGCATCGGGGATGGAAGCGGACGGGAAATCCAGTTGATGCCGGACCGTGGAATCCAGACGTCCGTTGAATGCCATGCTCTGCTCGCGGCCGTTCGGAACTACTTCGATCTCGCGAACGACAATGTCCGCGCGGCTCGCCTGGCCATCCATCCGGGCGCTCAGCGTCAGTTTGAACTTGCCGGTGCGCTTTGCCTCGATCGTGAACTGCGATCCGCCAACGCGGCCCGAGTCCACAGCGAGACTCTTTTCCGGCGCGTCTCCAACGAGCGAGAACCAGTCGTCCTGCTGGAGTTGCAGGTGGACCTCTCCACGCGAGCCGGAGTAGTTGTAGACAGCAACGGGAAGTGAGACCTGGTCGCCCTGCGTGAGCGTTACCGGCAAATCCAGGTCGGCGAAGAAGTCCTGGAACACCTTCAGACTCGAGGCCCCACTGCCCAGCGCGCCCTGCGTCGTGGATGCAAGCATCGCCATGCGCCATGTGGTGATGCTGTCCGCGATGGGAATCGTGATGCTTGCGCGGCCATGCCCGTCCGTGACGATCTCCGGGGTGACATAGAGGGCTTCGGGGAACCAGGAGCGCACGTGCGCTTGCGGAGTGAGAACTTGCGTTGCGACTGGGGCAACATCCCTTCCATTCTTCGCGAGCTGCGCTAATGCATAGACATTACGCCCTTGGACCTGGAGGTCGGCGGCGAGTTGGGGACCGTTGACAGCTTGGTCGAGGCCGCTACGCTCAGCGAAAACGGCCGGGGCCGCCGCAGTTACCTCAATGGACTCAGCCGTAGAACCGACGTCGAGAATCACCGAGAGGTCGGCACGGTCGCGCGCCTTCAGCGAGAACTCACGCGCCGCAGTTGCGAATCCTGGGGCAAACGCCCGAATCTCGTAGCGCCCAGCGTGGAGGCCAGCCAAACTGAAGCGCCCAGCGGCGTCGCTGGTCAGCGTGTGCACCCAGGCGTCGCCAGTTTCTTGCAGGCGGATCGTGGCGCCGGGGACTACAGCGCCCGACTGGTCCGATACGGTTCCTGCGATCTCCGCCAAACCATGCAACGGGCCGCGGCCGTGCTCGAACTGCACGTCGATCGAACCGGAGCCCTGGAAGCCGGCCCCCACGCAGCCGCGAATCTCCAAAAGTTGGAACAGATCGTCGCCCGTGTTGAATTGTCCATCCGGGCCCGCGCTTCGCACCGAGAAATACCTCATGCCTCGACTCCAGCTTGCGTCTTCGACACGAATCGCGTTACCCCAGGCATCGACCAGGTTGGCGGCGGGCGCACCCCGCAGGCTGGCAATTGTGCTGGCCGGGTCACACGAGTCCGGATTTCTCTCCCACACGCCCGCCAAGATGCTGGCAAGTTGGTCGACCTGGGCACGGAACCGCTTCTGGTAGCGTGCGGCGTACTCGGCGTACTTCTCCTGCGGCAAAGTCGGGCCGAACTCCAACTCCGCTTTGTTGGTGCCAACAAGCTCCGTCGCCGAGAACAATGCTTGGGCCGCGCGGTCCCGCTGGCTGGATTCCGCAGGCTCCGCCGATGAAATCGCCTCCGCGAGACCGATCGAATGGATCTCGTAGCGTGGCCTCATCACTTCCTGTTCGAGATAGAAAAAGACCTTCGCAAAACCTGGCTGCGTCTCCGCCAGCGCAAAAACGGCCTGGTCGACGATCTGCAGGCCCAATGCCGCCTGTACGCCTTCCCCACGGGTATTGGTCACGCGGAATCCGATGCGCGCCTCGCCGCCGGGCTTATAGACCGGGGAATCCAACGCTGTTTCGATCCTAAGTTCCTCCGCGGGCTGTACAAAAACCAGCCGGCGATCGCCAACCGGGCGGGCATCGCGGCCGAATAGGTAGGCATTGAACTCGACCGTTCCCGCCAGTTCCGGCGTGGCCACAAACGCCAGGTCCGCCCGCCCATTCACGATATCCACATCGCTTGTGGCGACGGTCTGTCCATCTTTGACGGCATCGACATAAACGCTGCCGCTCAGTGGAGTGCGCCCCCAAAGTGAGACGCGGAAATCAGGGACAGTTCTACACTGAATGGAGAACTGAACCTGATGAAGAAGAACCGAGTCTTTAGCTTAAAGTTCAAGGCAGATGCGGTTCAGCGG
>Ga0181529_10002697_pt1 | contig 20929 bp, 17 predicted proteins | sample PEATcosm2014_Bin_36_FD_119763 | JGI IMG/M metagenome (GOLD analysis project Ga0181529, IMG submission 119763) | Peatland microbial communities from MTU Mesocosm Facility, Houghton, MI, USA - PEATcosm2014_Bin10_30_metaG | ecosystem: Environmental > Terrestrial > Soil > Wetlands > Peat | place... | reverse complement strand
TTCTTCACTTCGGCGATCGCCAGTCCGGACAGTCCGTCGAGAAACGCGCGCGCGGTCTTGTTATTGACTTCGCAGCTCTCCGCCAGTGCGCGGACCAGTTGCGTCTGGGTCATTCTCTGATTCGCCATAATTCTCCTTTAGGTATTCCCGTTCAAAATCCATCGAACAACAGTAAAGGCCCGAACGATTATCACAAATCGTGGGCCTTGATCGCTTTCAATCATACGGGAACGATTTGGGGATGTAAAGAGAATTAAGCGAAAAATAAGGGGTTTTCGCGGTTTTTTCATGTCCAGGCCCCCGAAAGGGCTGGTTTTACGGGGTTCTCACGAACCCCAGCGGATCGGCGCGCCGCAGCAAGCCGTCCCGAAAGGCTCCGGAAGCCTTGTTTTTCAAGGTGCGGAAGCGAATTCGGGCGCCGTCGAGCGGCTCCAGCACGAGACGTAGGGCGGCGTGCAATTTGAGTGGCGGGCCGCCGGCGCTGGTTTCGAGTTCGCCCGCCGACGCCTGCAGGCGGCTGCGCGTCTGGTTGAGAAACAGGACAGCGGTGTCGGTCTTGCGCAGCGCCATGGCCAGCGATCGCAGTCCGGAAGCCAGGACGCGGCTGTGGAGGCCGGCGCCGCCGGCGAGGCCGACTCCCTGTTCGACGGCGGGCGCCAGGGCAGCGGCGGAGTCGAGGATCACGGCGTCTACCGCGCCCGAGAGAACCAGGCGGCGGACCATTTCGAGGGCCTGCTCGGTGGAATCGGGACGGGCCAGCGGAATGCCATCGAGGGCCACGCCCAGGGCGGCGGCATAGCCGGGGTCGAAGGTGTGGTCGGCGTCGACCCAGGCGGCGGTGAGGCCTTGCGACTGCAGATGCGCCACCCACTGCAGAGCCAGGGTGGTCTTGCCGCTGGAGGACGGGCCAAAGAGCTCGCTGATGGCGCGGCGTGGAAAGCCGCCATCGAGCGCCTGGTCGAGCGCGCAGAAGCCGGTGGGGATGGCGGAAGCGCGGGAAGCGGGATCGAGACTGGCGAGTTTGCCGCGGATCGCGCGGCGGCGATGCTCTTCGGCCTTAGAGTCGGTCATGGCGAGGCGGGGCGGGGCGGAGGGTCTGGCTCGCGGCCAGAATCGGCTGTTCCACAAAGGCGGCAGGTTGACACCACAGCATGGGCTGACGGGGCAATTCGGGGACAGGCAACGAAACTCAAAAGGCGAGTTTCGTCCCCAGTCCCCGAATTGCGGTTAGCGCTTGGCGGCGGCGGGTTTGGCGACGGGCGCCTCGGCGGGGACGGCGACGGCCGGGTCGGGTCTGATCAGGCCCAGCAGCTTGCGCAGGTCGGTGTCGATGGTCTGGCGGATGTCGGCGTTGTCCTTCAGGAACTGGCGGGCGTTTTCGCGGCCCTGGCCGATGCGCTCCGACTTGTAGCTGAACCAGGAGCCGCTCTTCTCGATGAGGTTCTGCGCTACGCCGAGATCCAGCAGATCGCCTTCCTTGGAGACGCCTTCGCCGTAAATGATGTCGAACTCGGCTTCGCGGAAGGGCGAGGCGACCTTATTCTTCACCACCTTCACCTTGGTGCGGTTGCCGACCACCGACTCGCCGTCCTTGATGGCCGCGATGCGGCGGATGTCGAGGCGGATGGAGGAGTAGAATTTGAGCGCGCGGCCGCCGGTGGTGGTTTCCGGATTGCCGAACATGACGCCGATTTTTTCGCGGATCTGGTTGATGAAGATCAGGCAGGTGTGCGATTTCGAGACCATGCCGGTGAGCTTGCGCAGCGCCTGCGACATGAGGCGGGCCTGCAGGCCCATGTGGCTGTCGCCCATTTCGCCATCCAATTCGGCCTTGGGGACGAGGGCGGCGACGGAATCGACCACCAGGACGTCGATCTGGCCGGAATTGATGAGCGCGCCGGTGATTTCGAGCGCCTGCTCGCCGTAGTCGGGCTGCGAGACCAGGAGGTTGTCGATGTCCACGCCGAGCTTGCGCGAGTAGGCGGGGTCGAGGGCGTGTTCCACGTCGATAAAGGCCGCCATGCCGCCCTTTTTCTGGGCTTCGGCGACCACCTGCAGGGCGATGGTGGTTTTGCCCGATGATTCCGGGCCGAAGATTTCGATGATGCGGCCGCGCGGCAAACCGCCCACGCCGAGAGCGGCGTCGAGCGAAATGGAGCCGGTGGAGATCACGGCGACGGGAACGATGGCGTCCTTCGAGCCGAGACGGAGGATGGAACCTTTTCCGAACTGTTTCTCGATCTGGCCCAAAGCCAGATCCAAGGCGCGCGTGCGCTCACGTTCATCCATGGGGGATGGCACTCCTGAAGGAAATTGGTGAAGTCTCATTGTACCAGTGGCGGTTGCGGAGGATGTGTCTCGGGTATTTGTTCAGGGCGGATGGTTGCAGCCGCCATTTGTCGCTCCCGCCGATTCCCGATAGCACGGCGAGTCATGGCCAGATTGTCTGGCTATAATCAAGACGATATGGACGTTTCCATCGTCGAAGCCAAGAACCGGCTTCCCGAACTCATCCGCGCGGTTGAGGATGGCGAACAGGTGGTCATCACCCGTCACGGGAGGCCCGTTGCCCAACTCGCCCCGCCGCCTCCGGACCGGCGGCAGGTCCGACTCGGCGGCATGCGGGACCGGATCGAGCTTCTGCCCGGCTGGGATGCACCCATCGATCCGGATCGTTTTCTAGAAGGCGATCTGGGAATGGCTACCTCCTCGATACCAACGCCGCGCTGATCGCCTTGGCCGATCCAGACAGGCTCCCATCTGCGGTACGCAATGCGCTGCTGGCCGGCCGCAACGTCCTCAGCGTGGTTTCCTACTGGGAAGTGCTGCTGAAGAGCATGAAAGGAAGCTTGAAGGTGGGCGATCCGCGCACCTGGTGGCGCGACGCCCTCGATCAATTGGCCGCCACCCCGCTCGCTCTCCGCCCGGAACATGTGGCGGAGGTCTACGACCTGCCGCCGCTCCACAAAGATCCCTTCGACAGGGTCCCGATCGCGCAAGCCATGGCCGAAGAACTGGAACTGGTGACCACCGATGGCGAGATCCTGCGCTACGCTTCGCAGCGTCTGCGGGTGGTTTCATAGCCAGTCCAGCTTCCTCCGGGTCCGAATTCGCCGGGGTTCCCGCGTTTTATAATCGTCTCAGAGGTTGCCATGTCTCCCCGAGTTGCCGTTGCCGCAGTGGCGCTGCCGGTTTGCTGCCTGGTCCTGGTACTGGCGGCGGCCGCCGAAAAGACCGTGGCCACGGCCACCGGCGAGAATGACGACGTCGTCGTCACCATGACGCTCCACCTCGATCCGGCGGACATCAAAAACCTGGTAACGTCCGATCTGGGCGGCCATTTCATTCTGGCGGAAGTGAAGGTAACGCCCAAGTACGGCAAAGAGGTGACGGTATCGCGCGACGATTTCCTGCTCATGGACGTGGAGCACAACGACCGCAGCAAGCCCTTCGCGGCCAACCAGATTGTGGGTCCGGCGCTGATCGTCCAGCGCGGGCCGGACGATAGCACGGAGAAAAAGGACGCCAAGGGCAAGAAGGCGCGGCCGCGCATCACCGGACCGATTATGACTAGCCCGGGTGTGAAGCTGGACGATCCGGCGAAGACCGATCCGTCGCAGGCCAAGTCGCACGAAGACGACGCGGAGAAGGACAGTCCACTCGAGAAGGCGCTGGACGCGCGCATGCTTCCCGAAGGCAAAGGCACGCAGCCGTCCGAGGGGCTGCTGTTCTTCGCGTTCGACAAACCGCGCATGAAGGACCTGGAATTGTCGTACGGCGCCAAAGTGGGCCGCATAACGCTGCACTTCCGGTAGGGTAAGCTGAAGCCATGAGAATCCTGGTGGTCGAGGACGAGAAGCGCATTGCCGATTTCCTGTGCCGGGGATTGCAGGGCGCCGGTTACGCCGTCGACGCCGCACCCACGGGAGCCGCCGCGCTCGAAAATATCCACGCCACCGATTACGACCTGGTGATTCTGGACCTGATGCTGCCCGATATGGACGGGCTGCAGGTGCTGGAGAAAATCCGCAATCGCAAGGTGGGACCGCCGGTGCTGATTCTGAGCGCGCGCGGAGCGCTGGACGATCGCGTGAAGGGCCTGGAACAGGGCGCCGACGATTACCTGGTGAAACCCTTTGCCTTCGTGGAGCTGCTGGCGCGCGTGCGGGCCCTGCTGCGCCGCGGTCAGCCGGCGCCGGAGCGACTGCAGGTGGACGACCTGACGCTCGATTGCGTGCGGCGCAAGGTGTCGCGCGGACCGGAGACCATCGAACTGGCGCCCAAGGAATTCGGGATTCTGGAGTACATGATGCGCAACCGCGGGCGTCCGCTCAGCCGCACCATGATTGTGGAACACGTCTGGGACATGGATTACGACGGCCTCACCAACATCGTGGACGTGTACATCCGCCATCTGCGCAGCAAGATCGACGACCGGTTTCCGCAGAAGCTGATTCAGACGGTGCGCGGCATCGGCTACATGATTGAGGCGCCCGACCGGCCGGCGAGCGAGGGCGCGGAACGGCCGGCGTGATGGTGAAGCTGCGCAAACGCGACGTCCAGCGGCTGGCGCGCAGTCTGCGCTTCCGGCTGATGGTGAGCTATGCGCTGCTGTTCCTGATCATGCTGATGGGAACCGCGGTGGTGTTCCGCGCGCGCCTGGCCAGCGAACTGCGGACCAGCGCGGACAACACCCTGAACGAGCAGTGGGCGGCCATCAAAGGCGCGTACCTGCGCATTGAGCCGACCCTCGAGCTGGACAACAAGTACGGCGCCAACTGGTATTACGACGCCGAGGACGTCGAGGAGACCACGCAGGTCCTCAACCTCAAGAAGGTGTACCTGATCGCCGACGCGAATGGGAATCCCATTCCCGAAGTGATTCCCGATTCGACGGCGCACCCGCCCTCGGTCTCGGCCACCTACGACGACCTGGGGCGACCCAGTCCGGCGGAGATTCGCAAGTACGTGGCCAGCGCGCGGAAACAGGCCGCGCCGCCGCTGTTTTCGGTGCGCTGGAGTTCCAAGGGCGAGCCGTTTTCGCTGCGCTCGGGGCTGCTTTGGGACGAACGGCACCAGGAGCCGTTCTACGTTTCGATCGGAGTCTCGCTGACGAAGAACCAGAAGATTCTGCGCGATTACACCTGGGCGGCGTTCGTGGTGGTGATTCCGCTGGCGCTGATTCTGGCGTCGCTGCTGGGGTGGATTATGGCGGGGCGCGCGCTGACGCCGGTACGGGAAGTGGCGCAGGCGGCGCAGCGGGTCTCGGGGTCGAACCTGAGCCTGCGCATCCCCACGCGCGAGGCGGGCGACGAACTGGACTACCTGATTCTGACGTTCAACCGGATGACGGAGCGGCTGGAATCGTCGTTTCAGCAGATGAAGCAGTTTTCGACCGACGTGTCGCACGAGCTGCGCACGCCTATCACGGCGATTCGCGGGCAGCTCGAAGTGGCGCTATTCACGGCCAAGACGACGGATCAATATCGCGAGGCCATGTTCAACGCGCTGCAGGATATCGACCGGTTGTCGCAGATTGTGCGCGCGCTGCTGCTGCTGTCGCAGGCGGAATCGGGGCAACTGGTGCTGCAGAAAACGCCGGTGGACCTGGGCGAAACGGTGCGCGACCTGGTGGAGCAGTTTCAAATTCCCGCGGAAGCGGCGGGCGTGCGGCTCACCGCCGGGATCGAGCCCGATTGCCTGGCGGCGGTGGACCGGGTGCAGTTCGAGCGCATGATCACCAACCTGCTGTCCAACGCCTTCAAGTTCACGCCGGAGGGCGGCAACGTGCGGGTGCGGGTGGAGCGCAGCGAGGGTCACGTGAATGTCGTTGTGGAGGACACCGGTTGCGGCATTCCGCCGGAGCATCTGCCGCACATCTTCGACCGCTTTTACCGCGTGACGGGGTCGGGAACGGCGCCCACCGCGGAGCAGGGCCTGGGGCTGGGACTGAGTTTCGTGGCGTGGATCGCCAAGGCGCACGGCAGCGAAGTCGCGGTGGACAGCACGCCGGGCAAGGGCACGCGCTTCACTATCAAATTGCCGACCGAGCCCGCGGAGACCGGCGCCCTGGAGCTGACGGGCCAGCCCGCGGCGTCATGAGGGCGGCTGCCATTCTGGCCATGCTGGCGTGCGGGATGACGCTGGCGATGTGGATGCGCCTGGCGCCGTCGCCGGAGTTCGCCAGTCTGACGCCGGGGCTGGGACTGGTGGCGGGGTCGCTGGCAGCAGGGCTGCTGATCGACCGCGGGAAACGCAAAGCGGCGCTGGTGGGCGGGTTGGCGCTGCTGTGCGCGTCGCTATGGTACGTGGCCGCGGCGCCATGGTACGTGGCGGCGACGGCGGGACCGCTTCCGTGGTTCCGGCTGGGCGCGGCCGCGCTGGGGTTGGGCGGCGGGATGGCGTTCCTGGCGGCCAATGCGACGATGGCGGCGTCGGCCACGGGAAGCCGCGCGGCGGCGCTGAATCTGCTGCATCTGCTGCCGCCGGTGGGCGTCTTCAGCATTTCGGTGCTTTCGGCGCGGACGGTGACGGTGGCGGCGGCGCTGCTGGCCGCGCTGGCGCTGGGGGTCGCCGTCTGGAAGCCGATGCCGGCGGGTGCGCTGGCGCAAGGGGCGAAAGCGGAGACGGCGGCGCGGCGCGGCGGAACGGTGCTCTTGGTACTGGCGCTGCTGCTATTTCTGTACGCCATCGGCGAGGCGGCTACGTGGAACTGGATGGTGGGGTACCTGGACGCGGCGCGGGTTTTGGACCAGGAGACCACGCGGCTGATTTTGTCGACGGCGTTCCCGCTGGGGTTGGTGGTGGGCCGCATCGGAATTTCGCGCATCCTGCGGAACGTGGCGCCGATCACGGTGGCGCGGATGGCGTCGTTCGCCATGGCGTTCACGACGGCGCTGATGCTGCTGGCGCGGAGTCCATCGGCGTCGTGGGTCGGCGGCTTCGCTGTCGGGGTGGCAATGGCGGCGATTCTTCCGACGGTGCTGGGCGCGGCCTACGATGCGCTGCCGCGCTGGCCGGCGACCGGCATGGGCGTGGTGCTGGCGACGGGGTGGATCGGGCTGGCGGCGAGTTCGCCGCTGATTGTGCAGATTGCGGATCGGTCGAGTCTGTTGACGGCGATGCTGGCGCTGCCTGTGGTGTCGCTGGGGATGGGGCTGCTGGCGATGGGAGTTGGACGCTCGCGCAGCGTCTAATTGGGAATGGGTAGGCGCAGCACTCTTTTCGGCGCCTAACTCACCTTTCCCTTCGGCCAGTATTCCTCGGCGAGCTGCTCAAACTCGTGCGGCTGCACCAGGCGGAAGCGCAGTTCCAGGCCCGACATACTGGCCAGGTCGCGAGTCATTTCCTCGGACGGAATTTCGGCGGTGGCCAGGTGAAGCTGGCCCAGATCGACGCGGTAGGGCAGGACGCGCCAGCGCCGCATCACGGCGGCGGGAAGGGTGCGCGTGGCCAGGCGGTTCACCTGGTCGCGCGCGGGAGCGCCCAGCGGCAGGCCGGTTTGGATGCTGAGCGCGCGGTAGAGGTCTTCCTCGGAGAGCTGGTTGAGGCGCTGCAGATGTTCGCCCAGGCGCATGCCTTCGGGCTGGCTGGCGAGGGCGTGCTGCAGCGCGTCGGGGTCGAGCAGGTGCAGACGCGCGAGCACTTCGCCGACGCGCGGACGGCCGGGATCGGCGGAATGGTGCGCGGGGTAGGCGTGCTGGGTTTTGCGCCAGGCAAGCGCGCGTCCGCGCAGGCGGGACACGGCGAACTGGCGTAGCGCGGCGACGGTGGCGGCGAAGTTGACCACGTTGCCCCACATCATGCGCAGCGGGGACAACGCGGCGAAGCGCCAGCCATACAGCCGCCCGCTGAAGAAGGCGCGCAACGAAATCTGCGCCAGCGAGACCACCAGCGTCGCGCCGCACACCACGGGCAGCCACGCGGGGAACAGGGGCAAGGATCGCCAGCGCGCCAGCCCTACCAGGAAGGTGACGCCGGCCAAGGGCGTCGCCAGATTGCCCACCAGACCTTTGCGGTCGCGCCAGAACCAGTAGAGTTGCCGCCAGGGCGCGCGCCACCCGTGGCGTTGCCAGCCTTGCAGCGCGATGCCGGTCACCCAGCGGCTGCGCTGCCGGACGGCCGCGCGATAGTGCCGCGGGAAATATTCGCGCGTCGCCACCGGACCAGCCGCTCCGCCGCGCAAGGGAACGAATCGCTGGCGGCAGCCCAGAGAGTGTAGCGCGAAGCCGGTTTCATAATCCTCGGTGAGGCATTCGGGATCGAAAACGCGGCCGCCGCGCGTCTTCGCCAGCCGCTCCAGAGCCTCGCGTCCGAAGCCCGTCCCCACCCCGTTGGACGGCAGGAATCCGCCCAGGCTCTGCCGCGCCGGAATGTCCATCGATTGGAACTGCGCGAACTCGTCGCAGTACAAGCCGTGGGTGAATTCCCGCAGGCCGGTGGGCAGCGCCAGCACGGGGATCTGCACCATGTCGGCGTGGCGGGAAAACCAGTTGACCAGCCGCAGGGACTCGGGGTGGATGATGTCCTCGGCGTCGTGCATCATGACGATTTCGAAGCGCACGCCGTGCGATTTCTCGTATTGCGCCATGCGGCGGTAGACGGAGTTCAGGCAATCGCCCTTCGACGTGGGACCGCCATGCGGGCAGCGCGCCATGTGCAGGCGCGGATGGCGCGCGGCCGCGCTTTCCACGGCGCGCACCGTCAACTCGTCGTTGGGGTAGACGCCGGCGAAGACGTGGTAGTTGGCATAACGGATGGCCAGCAGATTGCGATCGAGCATCTGGCCGATGACGGCGTGCTCGCGCCACAGCGGCACCAGAATCGCGATGGGCCGTTCCGCCGCGGACTGCAAGGCGCTCTCCGCGGGCCACACGAAGGGCCGGCGCGCGGCGATGAGCCGGACCAGGGCTATGAACAGATCATCCAGCCCGCTCAGCAGGATCCAGAATGCGAGAGGAATCAGACAGCCTATAGCCCAGTGATCGAGCCACACAATTGGACGCCCATCATTCCCGAGGAAGGTAGTGGTGCGGGGAGCCGGAGATTCTCACGCAAGATCGCGGTCTGCCAGGGTAATTCTGGTGTAGACCACCTGGAACCCGCAGCGTTCGTAATTGCGCTGTGATCCGCTGCCGGGCAGGGTACTGGCGGTGGCCAGGACGCAGCCTTGCGCCACGGCTTCATTCAGACGGGCGGCGATCAGTTCGCGCTGGAAGCCGGCGCGGCGGAAGGGCACGCGGGTAGCGTCGGCGAAGAGCGTCGCCAGGCCCTCGTGGAAGGCGACGGCGGCGCCCCCGGCCAGGCCGCCCGACTCCGCGGCGGCCAGGTAGCAATGCGAACTGGGCGCGTTGAAAATGGCGCGGCCGATATCCATTTCCGCGGTGGTGAGCGCCGGCTGCTCGAAGAAACCTTCGCCCACGGTATGCGACCAGAGCTCCGATTCTTCCGCGGTGGCGCGCCGCACGCGGGGAGTGAGGACGATTTCCACCCCGGCCAGCGGCTTCACCAGGACGTTGTTGAATTCGGCGATGCGGTACCCGCGCTGGCCCAATGTCTGGAACAGGCCGGGGTCGGCCAAGGGGGACAATTCAAACGCCACGGCGGCGCCGCGGCTGCGGAAAAAGCACTCGATGGCTTCGATTTCGGCGTCGCTCACCCGGCCGTCGAGGCCGATTCCCACGGCGTGGGACAGCGGCGAGCCGACCCCGGCAAACACCGCGCAGCCGCCCGCGATCTCGAGCAGCGGCGTCCGGGTCTCGGTGAAGGCGCGGGCGTTGGCCGCTTCGGCGGCTTCCAGGCGGCGGGCCAACGGCACATCGGCAAAAAGCAAGGGCATTCTCCTGTGACAGTATCGCGTACTGTCGCATCATATAGGTATGGCGACTGAGACGGTGACTCTGGCGGTGCACGGCATGACCTGCGGCAATTGCGCGCGCGGCGTGCAACAGGCGTTAACGCGGACGCCCGGCGTGGTGCGGGCGGCGGTGGACCACGTGGCGGCACGGGCGCTGGTGGAATACGATCCGGAGCGAGTGAAACCGCCGGAACTGGCCGCGGCGATCCGCGATTTGGGTTACGAAGTTCCGCAATGAGCCGGCCGTCGGCAACGGCTCCCGATCGCGTGGATCTGCCGGTTTCCGGCATGACGTGCGCGGCCTGCGCGCGGCTCATCGAGCGCTCCCTCGCCAAGACTCCCGGCGTGGCGCGGGCGGCGGTGAACTTCGCGTCGCATACGGCGACCGTGGAATACGACCCGCGGGTGGTGCGCGTCACCGATTTCGTGGCCGCCATCGAAGGCCTGGGCTACGGGGTTCCCGAGAAGGAGTCGCGGCCCGGCGAAGGCGAGCCGGACTATCGGCGGCGCCTGCTGGTCGCTGTATGCCTGGCCGTGCCGCTGATGGTGCTGGGCATGAACATGGCGCTGCCCTGGGTGCAACTGGCGCTGGCGCTGCCGGTGGTGGTGTACTCGGGCGCACCGTTCTATCGGGCGGCGTGGAGCGCGCTGCGCCATGGCGCGGCCAACATGAATTCGCTGATCGCCCTGGGCACGGGGTCGGCATTTCTGTACTCGCTGTACGAGACCATACGCGGCGGAAGGCACGTGTACTTCGAAGCGGCGGCGGTGATCATCGCCCTCATCCTGCTGGGCCGCATGCTGGAAGCGCGCGCCCGCGGTAAGGCGTCGGACGCCATTCGCGCGCTGATGGATCTGCAACCGCCAACCGCGCGGCTCTGGACGGACGGCGTGGAGCGGGAAGTTCCGGTGGAGCAGGTGCAGCCGGGCGACACGCTGGTGCTGCGTCCCGGGGAGCGGATCGCGGTGGACGGCGTGGTGGAGGCCGGAGAATCCGCGGTGGACGAATCGCTGCTCACGGGCGAGAGCCTGCCGGTGGACAAGGTGGCGGGCGCGCCGGTGTTCGCGGGAACCTTCAACCGCTCCGGCAGCTTCCGCTATCGGGCCACCAAAGTGGGACGCGGCACCGTGCTGCAGCGCATGGTGGAACTGGTGAAGCAGGCGCAGGGGTCGCGCGCTCCGGTGGCGCGACTGGCCGACGTGGTGAGCGGCTATTTCACGCTGGGCGTGCTGGCCGCCGCCGTGGTCACCTTCGGCGTGTGGCTGTTTCTAGCGCCGTTCGCGACCGCCATGGTCAATGCCGTCGCGGTGCTGATCATCGCCTGTCCCTGCGCCCTGGGGCTGGCGACTCCCACCGCCATCATGGTGGGCACGGGACGCGGCGCCGCGCGGGGCATCCTCATCAAAGGCGGCGAAGCGCTGGAGATGGCGGAGAAAGTCCGCACGATCGTGCTGGATAAGACCGGCACGGTGACGGAGGGCAAGCCGCGGGTAACCGGAATCGCGGCGGCGGCTGGATTTACGGAGAACGAAGTACTGCGGCTGGCGGCGTCGGCGGAGCGCTCGTCGGAACACCCCATCGGACGCGCGGTGGTGGACGCCGCGGCGGAGCGCGGACTCGCACTCGTTGAGGCCGCCGGATTTCTGGCGGAGGCCGGACACGGCGTGCGGGCGCGCATCGGCGGGCGTGAAGTGGTGGTGGGACGGCCGGGCGTGACGGTGACGGTGGACGGCGCGGCGGCGGGCGAAATCGAAGTGGCCGATGCCATCAAGCCGGAGTCCGTGGATGCCGTGCGGCGATTGCGGGCCCTGGGCCTGGACGTGTGGATGCTCACCGGCGACCGCAGCGCCGTGGCCGACGCCATCGCCCGCGCCGCCGGGATCGAGCACGTGATCGCGGAAGCGCTTCCCGAGCAGAAAGTGGACGAGATCCGCAAGCTGCAGGGCGGCGGACGGCGCGTGGCGATGGTGGGCGATGGCGTCAACGACGCGCCGGCGCTGGCGCAAGCGGACCTGGGAATCGCCATGGGATCGGGCGCGGACGTGGCGATGGAGGCGGGCGACATCACGCTGCTGAGCGGGCGGTTGACGGGGGTCGCCGACGCTATCGAGCTCTCGCGGCGCACCATGCGGACCATCCGGCAGAATTTGTTCTGGGCTTTTGCGTATAACACCATCGGCATTCCGGTGGCGGCGCTGGGCCTGCTGTCGCCGATGCTGGCTTCGGCGGCGATGGCATTGTCGAGCGTGACGGTGGTGATGAACAGTCTGCGCGGCGGAAGAAAGTAGGGATCAGGAAATCCGGTACACGTAGGCGTCTTCAATGAAGCGGTCGCCGATCATCTGGCCGCCCAGACGCATTCCCTCGACGCTCTTGGTCTTTCCGAAGAGACGGCGCAATGCTTTGATAGACGGATCGGCCATCGGAAGAATCAGGATCGGCGGAGTCTTCTCCGGCGTGAATCCCGCGGCGTCCAGAGCATCGTTGAGCAGGCCGTACGCTTCCAGCGGACCGAGCGAGTCGAGCCGGCGCGCTGACACGACCAGGCGCCAATCTTCGTACTCCGGCAGGTGCATCCAAAGCGCCACACTAACCTTCAGCTTCGCGCGGTCGAGAGCCTCAAGAAGTTCGGCTCCAACCTCGAATTCCATCCTCACCATTGCGGCTTTATCCATGAAATCACTCCATGACGCCTGTCGCCGACGGCCTCCAGCAATGTTTTCGCGGCCTCGGGACGATGCCTCTGGTACCGGCTCTGCTCGGACCAGGCCTGAACGACGTCCCACCTTTTGCGAAAGTCCTGGTCTTGCTTGGCGTGTTCGATACGCGCTCTCTCCAGCCCCGCAACCTTGACAAGATCCTTCAAATCGTGCACATAGCTGGAGACCACCTTTTGCTTATCCGGGAATTCGTAGCGCTGCGCTCCCTTAGCGATGCAGCCTTCAGAGCGCACTCCACCGCGTAGCCGGCCAGATAATAAGCGCCATCGAACAGCCCCAGCTTCAGCAAGGCGCTCGCCTCCTTCAAACGGACTTTCGACAGCTCCTGGAGGTCTTGTCGACCCACGAGTCTCCATCATACCGCCGCGCCCTTACCAGCCCAGCCACGCCAGCGTCGCTTCCAGCGCCAGCACCCGATCCCTTGGGCTGTCGCCCAGCCGCACCAGGTCGGTCTTCACCTGGCGCAGACGCAGCGCGGCGTACAGCTCCTCGCTCTCCAGATCGTGCTCGCCCGCCAGCACCAGCGTGGGCGTCTTGAAGTTTCCGGCGAAGAATACCGGCGAGTGTTTTAGATATTGATCGGGATCGTCCCAGGGCCAACCGCCCATCCAGTGCGTGGCGCGCAGCGCGCCCTCGGGCGAGAGCAGCACGTCGGCGGTCCAATCGACGATGGGACGGCGCGCCACGGCGGCGGCAAACCGGTTGGTCTGGCCGATCAGCCACGCCGCCACTAATCCGCCCGCGACGGCGATGCGCTGCTCGTCGATGAATCCTTTAGACACCACGAAATCCACGCCTTTCAGCAGATCGTCGGCATCGTCGCCGGGATGGCGGCTGCGCAGCAATTCTCCGAATGTTTCGCCGTAACCGGGCGTGCCGCGCGGGTTGGCGCACAGCACGACGATGCCGTGCGCCGCGAAAATCTGCGCGCGGAACTGAAACTCGGCGCCATACATGGCGCGCGGGGAATCCTGAATGTCTACCAGCAGCGGGTACTTGCGCGACCCATCGAAATGCGGCGGTTTCACCAGCCAGGCCTGTATGGTGTTGCCGCCCGATTCGTAGTGGATCTCTTCCGGCGGCTCCCAGGTGCGCTCGGCCAGCAGGTGTTCGTTGGGCGATGCCAGCGTGGCCACGCCGCCGGGCAGATCGATGGCGAACGTCACCACGTCGCCGCCTTCGGTCGGGCTGCTGCGCACCGTGGCCGCGTGGCCGTTGGGCGCCATGGAAAAGCCGCGCAAGCGCTCCGTCCGCCTGGTGACCTGGCGCAGCGCACCGTCGTTGAACGCCGCGTAGATGTGGGTGGCGCCGGCTTCATCGGCCAGGAAATACACGGTGCGCGAATCGTTGCTCCACTGCGGACTGGCAACGTCGCGTTCCAGGGCGCCGGCCAGGGCGCGCACGCGCGTGCCGTCGGGGCTCATCACGTTGAGATGGCGCGGCGAGTAATTGCGCGGTTGCGCGCTGGTCAGCAGCCAGGCGATCTTGGAACCGTCGGGCGAAGGCAGCGGATCTTCGTACCAGCCGGGATCGCGCGTGAGCTGCTTCATGACGCGGTCCGCCTTGCGGATGGAGTAAATCGCGCTATGGTCGGCTACGGCGATCACGGATTGCCCGTCGGGCATCCAGGCCGGTTCCGACCACCGCGGAAATTCGCCGCTCGATATCTGCTGCGGCGGGCCGCCGCCGGAGCCGATCACGAAAATCTGCTCCTGCGACGCGGGCTTCGCCGTCAGCAGCGGCAGCAAGCCGGGCGGTGCCCACGACGGCGCGGCGTCCTTTACGTCCACCGGGGCCACGAACGCGATGGAGTTCCCGTCCGCCGACCACGCCAGGCTACGGACGCCTTGTGGCAGCGTGGTGAGTTGCAGATCGCGATCCGCACTCAAGCGGCGCACGAAGATCTGCGGGTGCGACCCATGATCGGAGATCCAGGCCAGCCGCGTGCTGTCGGGCGACCATCGGGGCGACGAATCGCGCCACGCGCCGGGCGTGAAGTTCGACCGGTCGCGGCCGTTGGCGGACGCCATCCAGATATTGGCGTGAACGGAGTTGCTCTCCCGGTCGTTCCACTCTTCCACATAGGCCACCCATTTGCTGTCGGGGCTGATCTGCGCGTCGCTGGCGGTCCGCCACGACCACAAATCGTCAGGCGCGGCAGGCTTACGCTGCCCGAAAGCGGCCATCGCGCAAGCCAGAATCGCGAGCAAGAATCGGCGGTCGCACACCTTTGCAGTCTCGCACAAACCCGGGGAAACGGAGGCATCTCCCAGCATCGGGAATTAACCTTAGTTAATCGCATAAGCCTAACTAAATCTATGGGAACCGAACCACATTAACACCGAATTTTTCCCTGGACCTCCGGCTATAATTGTCACGAGTAGTACTACTAGTATCAGCGATTGGGTGAGACGGCGTGAGCTGCCTGTTCTGCGGTAAAGAGATCGGACCGCTACGACTTCTGCGTAAGGAGGAATTCTGCAGCTCTGCCCACCGAATGCTATACAAGGACCGGCTGGGCAAAGTGCTGGGCGCTATCGGGAGACCGCAGCCGCCGCCGGCGCCGGTCGCCGGATTCCTCGCGATGTTGCCGCCGCGCGACGGGAATCGGGAACGCAGCGCCTGCATGGAAGGGTTCAGCCTGCCGCCGCATCCTCCGCGGGTGCGCCGCGATTGGCCGGTCGCCATCCCTCCCGCCACTGGCGCCAACCGCGAACCGAAAGCCCATTGCCCGCCCGCCCCGCCGCGCTTAGGCGGCCTCACGCGATTCGCCGTCGCTCCCATGCCGTCCCTCATCACGCTGCATGCGCCGGCGTTCGCCGTCGCGCTCGCGGGCGACATGGAGCGCCTTTGCGAACTGGCGGCGCTGGCGGCTACCGAACCGGCCGAAGCCGTGGCCACCGAAACCGCGCAGCCGTCCAACCCGGCAGCGCAGCCGGCCGCCAGTCTGCAGCCAGCCGCGGCTCCGCTGCAAGTGCCGCCGTTCGCCATAGCGGTGCGCGAAGATCTGGAACGTCTGCGCGAGGTGGCCGCCATGCGCTCGAGCGAACTGGCCGGCGCAGCGCCGTCCCTGCCCGCCGTGCCCGCGGCGCGGATGGTAGTGGCCGCGTCGCAACTGCAAGCCGCGACAGCGGCGAGGGCCACGCTCCCCGCATTCCCTCTGGCCGTGCGCGAAGATCTCGAGCGCCTGCGGGAAGTGGCCGCACTGCGCTCGAGCGAACTGGCCGGCGCAGCGCCGTCCCTGCCCGCCGTGCCCGCCGCGCGCCTCGTAGTGGCTGCGTCGCAACTGCAAGCCGCGACGGCGGCGAGGGCCACGCTCCCCGCGTTCTCCCTGGCTGTCCGCGAGGATCTCGAGCGCCTGCGGGAAGTGGCCGCACTGCGCTCCACTGATCTGGCGGGAGCGGCGACGTCCCTGCCCGCTGTGCCCGCGGCGCGGATGGTCGCGGCCGCGTCGCAACTGCAAACGGCGCCCATCGGGGCGATGCCGTCTCTCCCGCGCTTCGATGTCCCGGTGTACGCGCCGCTGGACCGCCTGCGCGAAGTGGCCGCGCTTCGCTCCAGCGAGTTGGCCGGCGCAGCGGCGTCCCTGCCCGCCGTGCCCGCCGCGCGGATGGTGCTCGCAGGGTGCGCGTTGCATGCCGCACCGGCGGCCGCGCCGGCCATCCTGCCATCGTTCCAGGGACTCCTGCCCGTCAGCGCGCTGGCGAACCGTCCACCGGCGGCCGCCTGGCTGCGCATGGGTGAACGGCAGGAGCTTCCGGACAGCGCGCGCCAGGCTCGCAGCGGGACTGCAGTGCTGTCGTTCCGGCCTGCCGAGCGGCTGCCGCGCTTCGATGTCACGGCTTGTTTCGATCCGCTGGCCGCTCCCGTGGAAACCGCCCCGCGGCCGCCTTCGAGCGATGTCTGGATGGCCGCGCCGCCTCCGGTGCTGGCGGCGCGCATGGTATTCCCGCGCATGGCGGAAGCCGTGACCCTGGGCGCCACGCCCGCCATGCCGTCCGCCATGGTATCGGCCGGCGGCCGGTTGGAGCTTCCCGCTTCCGCGCGGTGGCAGGAAGCGCCGCGTCCGGAAGCCGTGCTGGTGGATGCTGTACCCAGCCTGGCTACCAATCCCGCGCTGTGCGGTGATGTGCGGTTGCCGGCCCTGCCGCCATGGCAAGCCAGCGATTCCATGGGCGGCGCGCACGCCGGTCCGGCTGATGCGCCGGCTCCCGAACCCGTGGAAACCTGGCCGGCCGTGGAAGCCTGCACGCCCGTTCCCACCCTCATTTCGCCGCGGCTGTCTCTTCCCGCTCTGACCCTTCAGCCGGTCTTGGGGAGTGCGCGGCTCGATTGCTCTACGGAGCCTGACATGGCGCCGCGGCCTGCGCTGCCTGCCCCTGCGGCAGCGCAGGTCGCGGTGCCCATGATCGGAAGAACGGCCCCGCGGCCCCGCGTCCACAAAGGCACGCTCGATTTCGAAGTCCTGGCGGAAACTCCCGCGGCCAGCTTGCGAGTAGCCGGTTTCGCCGGCATCGATTTCCACTGCCGGCCCACGCCCGGCGCAGTCTCCAAGCGGGTGCACTGGCTGCTGCCCGCCGTTCCGCTAGCGTATCCGCCGCTCGCCGTCCGGCCGGTGTTTGACCGCTGGGAGGACCTAGCCCCGCCGGCGCCCGAAACCAGTCCCACCTTCGACAAGGTGGTGTCCATCCGCCGCAACGTGGTGCAGTTCGCCACCAGCAAGCGCACGCGCCACACCGTGGGCTCCATCGCCGCCGGACTGTTTTTGGGAGCGGCGCTGTGGTTCGGGACGGGCAGCGTGCGCAGCGGCCGCAACGCCCGGAACGATACGCCGGACGTGGCCGTCAACGAAGCGCCCGCCGGGGCTGCGGCGCCGCTGCGGCGCGCGTCCACGGGAGTGGTCTCGCGGGTACGCCAGGCCATCGCCAACCGCGCCGCGGCGTCGTGGAGCGACAGTTTCCGCGGCGGCATGGAGGCTTGGGGCGCCAGCGCGAAATCCTGGGCGCCGGGCTGGTCGCGATCGGCCGACGGCTACGTGCAGCCCGGAACGCTGGCCATCTTCCATCCCACCGTCAACTATTCGGACTACACGCTGGAGTTCTTCGGCCAGATCGAACACAAGAGCATGGACTGGGTGGTGCGCGCCCGCGACTCGCGGAATTATTACGCCATGAAGTTCAAAGTGGTGGAACCGGGACTGCGCCCCATCGTCGCCATGGTCCATTACGCCGTGGTCGACGGCAAGCGCGGCTTGACGCGCGAGACGCCGCTGGTCAACGTGATGGTGCACAACAGCCGGCCCATGCAGGTGCAGGTGGACGTGAGGGGCAATCATTTCACGGCATCGGTGGACGGGCAGGAAGTGGAAAGCTGGACCGACGCCGCGCCCAGTACGGGCGGCGTGGGATTCTTCGCCGAGGCGGGCGAAAGGGCCCGCCTGTATTGGATGAGAGTTTCCCGCAACGAGGATCTCCTGGGACGCATTTGCGCCTATGTTTCCGGTTCCTCCAGGCAAAGCGCGGAACTGTGGCCTGGAAATCCCGATAGCCGTCCGCATCGGGGCGGCCAGGATCGGCCGGATGAACCCGCGGAAACCTTTGGCCTGGCGGCGATGATCACCTTGCGACGCACCCGCAAATCGCGCACAGATTTCGTAGAACGGAGAATTGAGACATGGAAGTCATAACTACCCCATCGGGCCGCCGGCCCACTATGCCGGAAGGCGTCATGTCCATCGAAGAGGGCAAACAGCAGAAGCGCACCAGCCGCACTCTGTCCAAAGCCGTCTCCCTGCATCTGGAGGGCAAGCTGGAAAGCGCCGCCCGCCTGCTGGCCAAGGCCATCGAAGGGGGAGAGACCGATGCGTCTCTGTACTCGGCCCTGGGCCATATCCAGTACGAAATGCGCGACTACGAAGCCGCCGCGGCCACCTATACGCAAATGGCTGAAACCGACCCCGTGCACCGCACGGCGCACTTCAACCTGGGGGTCTGCCACGGCAACCTGCAACACTGGAAGCCCGCGGCCGAAGCCTTCCGCAATTCGCTCGAGACCGACGCCACCCGCTCCGAAGCCCTGCTCGGACTGGGCATCTCGCTCATCCACGCCGGCAGCCCCGCGCAGGCGCTCGAGCCGCTCGACAAGTATCTCAGTCTCTTCCCCGACCACGAACAGGCGCTCTTCGGCAAGGGCGTGGCGCTGCAGCAGACCGGACGGCCCGCCGAAGCGGTGGAACAATACCGCAAGGTGCTGGCCCGCAATCCGCGCTGCGACGAAGCCATCTCCAACCTGGTGGCTATGTTCCTGGAGAAGAAAGACCACGACTCCGTCCGCCGCTACGCCCAGATGCTGGTGGAATTGCAGCCCGATTCACCGGTGGCCGCCGAAGCCCTGGCCACGCTGGCGTTCTCCGAAGGCGATTTCCCGACTGCCGCGCGCTACTGCCGCAATCTCTCGGAAATGGTGCCCGACCGTTTCGAGAACTGGTTCAACCTGGGCGTGGCCTATCACAAGCTGGGCAACTTCCAGAAAGCCGCGCAGGCGTATCAGCAGGCGGCCACGCTCAATCCCGGGTCGCTGCAATCGCACCTCAACCTGGGGGTGGCGCAGCAGGAATTGAGCGACCTGGCGGGCGCGCGCTTGAGCTACGAGAAAGCGCTGGAGATCGACGGCAACCAGGCCGGCGTTCTGTGGAACCTGGCGCTGGTGCTGGAACAGCAGGGAGAACGCAACTGGGCCGAGAAACTCTACGCCAAAATTGGCCGCGAAGCTCCTGAATATTGCGATGCGCGCTTCCGCCTGGGGTACCTGCGGCTGCTGCAGGGAGATTACCAGGCTAGCGCCGAAGCCTTCCAGGATTGCCTGTCGCGGCGCTCCGATTGGCCGGAAGCGTGGCTCAACTCGGGAATCGCCTTCGCCCGCTCATCCAAACCCAAGGACGCCCGCCGCTGCTTCGAGGAGACCCTCATGCTGCGTCCCGATTCCTCCGACGCCGTCCGTGGCCTGGCGGCCCTGGCTCTCGATCAGCAGGATTTCGAAGAGGCCTACACGCTGCACCAGCGGCTGATCGAGCTCGGCGAGCACTCTCCCGAGCTGTTCTACAACGCCGGCCTGATCTGCCAGAAGCGCGGCCACACCGAGGATGCCGTCGGCTTCTATCAGCAGGCGCTGGGAGAAGATCCGCAGTTCGCCGAAGCGCTGCTCAACCTCGGCCACGCGCTCATGGACTTGGGACAGGAAGAAGAAGCCCGCTCGCACTGGCGCAAGGCCATCCGCGAGAAGCCCGAACTGGCGCAGGCGTACTTCGAACCAGTCAGCATCCAGGACCTAGGGTAAGAATTAATTCGACATCCATACCTGGTTTCGGCTGTTTCGGATGACGCTGAATGCGTTGCTCAGCTCAGTCCTCGTGCTGGCAACTGGCCCAGAATAGAATTGAGGGAAAGATCTCTTGTCAATCTGGATTTCATCAGACTCATCTCGCCGTGTATCGCGAGCCGCGTCTGCGACCTTAGAGCGGCAAGAGCGCTGGGTGCCCTAGCGGCGCTCCGCCGGGAGAGCCGCTAGCGGGCCGCGGTTCGTCGCCAAGGACTTCAAGCTCACATCGTGAAAATCCTGCCCGTCGTCATGTTCGCGAAGTAACGCGGACTCGTTGTGTAGTGGCCGGCGTTTTTCGTGTCGGGGAAGTAATAGAGCCACGCGTTCAGCGTGAAGTCGTACAGGTACGGGAATGTGCTGGTGTTCGTGTACAACCAGTGCCCACTGCTCAGATCCCACAGGTAGACTTCCGGGCCGTTTCCGGGAGCGACGTACTCGTAGCCCAAGTCTGCGTGGTAGATCCAGCTGCCGCCCAGGGGACCGTAAAAACCGAAGACGTTGCTATCCGGGAACTCCAGGAATAGCGTCCCGTCGCCGCCGTTGACCGCGCCGGCGAAGAACGGAATCCCCGCGACAGAAACCGTGTAGGCTAATTGACCGGTCAGGCCGTTGGCGTCATTCGCCTGGACGGTGAAAGATACCGTGCTCTGTTGCGTGGGCGTTCCACTGACCAGGCCGCTGGACGTCATGGTCAACCCTGTCGGAAGTGTACCCGAGACCAGGATAAAGCTATAAGGCGTAGTTCCGCCGCTGGCCGTTAGTTGCGAGGAGTATGCGGCGTTCCATGTGGCTGGCGGGAGCGAGGCCGGGCTCAGCGTCAGCACCTGGGGGCGCGCAAAAACCCATGCTGCTCGGCGGTGTCAAGAGTTTTGTGTAAACATCCCCGCAGGTTGATGTTTCGGGCCGGCTATACTGGTTGCACCCGGGCGGAGGGTAAGGCTCTGCGGAGACGCAACCTGAGCGCCGACTCGGCGG
>Ga0181529_10002696_pt1 | contig 20929 bp, 19 predicted proteins | sample PEATcosm2014_Bin_36_FD_119763 | JGI IMG/M metagenome (GOLD analysis project Ga0181529, IMG submission 119763) | Peatland microbial communities from MTU Mesocosm Facility, Houghton, MI, USA - PEATcosm2014_Bin10_30_metaG | ecosystem: Environmental > Terrestrial > Soil > Wetlands > Peat | place... | reverse complement strand
TCTGCATGAGACGCATATTTTCTTCGACTGACATGGTTCTTCACCTATATTACGATCGTGAATTGCCATGGGGGCTCTTAATTGTTTTGTAACTTATATACGGGGAGATGGTATAGTACATCGTACAATGACCACGGACCAGAAAACGATCGCCCTGCTCCAGACCATCGGGCTCTCCGCGTACGAAGCAAAGGCCTACGATGCGTTGGTACGGCTGGGGAGTACGACCCCGTTTGCTCTTGCTGAAGAGGCCGGGATTCCCCGCACCAAGATCTACGATACCATCAAGCGACTTGAACGCGAGCACTGGATCACCGTTGAGAAGGGGAGGCCAGGGAAGATCACGCCGGTCTGCCCCGGCGATACGATCGGCAGCCGGAAATCTGCCCTCCTTGCCGAGATCGACCAGATGGCCAACGAATTTACCATGACCTACGAGAAGCGCACAGAAGCAAATCCCCCCAAGACCGGTATCGTACGGGGTATCGGCAATATTGCAATAAAAACGGCCGATATGATGAGGCGGGCAAGGACAAGCCTCTACCTGTTTGGCACCCTGTACTACCCGGAGGAACTCGAACCGATCAAGCAGCAGCTTGACGCTGCAAAACGAAGAGGTGTCATTCTCCGGATCTCTTCGAACAACCCGGTGCGGACCAAGGAGAAGATCCTCGATGTCCGCGAGTCCTTTTCCCGGGTGACAGAGGACTTCCAGACCGCCCCGGAGCCGTTTATCCGGACCCTCACCATCGATGGCCGGGAAATGCTGATGATGTTCCCGCTGCCAGAAGATGCGTCAACGGACCGGTCAAACCTGGTCGCGCTCTGGATCGAGAGCGAGATGGTGACAAAAGCGATCAACAATGCCTTCAACATCACGTGGGGGAACCCGGGATGGATCGGGACGGCGGCAGGAACACCAAATCAAAAGCCCAAAAAAAGGAATGCACGCCCCTCATGACAGGGAGGGGCAGGGTCATTGGTTCCGTTACTGCCGGCCAAGGCCGATCATGTAGCCGTACCGGGAATATACTTCCTTTACGAGCTCCCCGGCCTTCGGGTTGGTCCAGGCATGCATCCATTCCGAGACCAATGATTCTACGGTGATCGGAACGACCCCGGCCTGGAGCATCCGTTCTATCCCGTACCGGTGGGCGTCGGGTGTGGAATCCCCGCCAGCGTCCATCAGACCGTACACCTCGTACCCTTCACGGATCCCGTGCAGGGCCGTGTAAGCAAAGCACATGCTGGTCCAGAGACCCGAGACCACGAGCTTCTTTTTGCCGGTCTTTTTGAACGCATTCCAGGTCTTCTCATCTTCGAACGCATCAAAGCTGGGCACCGTGCGGGCATACACTTCCTGACCCGGGAAAAGGTCTGCGATCTCGGCAAGGAACTTCCCGTTGCCTGCCGGGTTGATCGCCGAGAGCACGACCGGGACATCGAGGATCTTTGCCGCTTTTGCTGCGCAGTATGCTGCGTTCCTGATGATCGTCTTGTCCCCCGAGGCAACCCCCGCAAACATCGTGGGCTGGTAATCCACGAGGACAAGTGCGCTGTTCTTGTCGGTCAGCAATTCAAGTCTTCCGTCTTTTGTGCCTGGCATTTCAGATCCCTCCTTTTAGTATACCAGTGAATCCCTCCCCCGGCCTAAATAGGTATTGACCACGGCAAAGGTGCTACCCGATCACCTCGGTATCGTTTTTTGTATCCCAGCCGATGACCTGTTCCGTGTGCCCGAGCGTAGTACCGGTTGCACGGTCGACGATATCGAAGGTGACGTGGACCGGCGGACGGCTGCCGCCAGTCAGCCTTCTTTTCCTTTCAGCACGATCCAGTTCTTTTCGCCGGCCTTTGCAAACCGGAGAAGGACGTATTTTCCGGCGAACCTTTTACCATGCAGTACGACCTCGATCCGCTCGCTTGTCCATTCAAGGGTCTGGTACGTGCCGGCATCTGCTATTTTTACTTCTCCTGCACCGTACTGCCCTTCCGGGATCGTTCCTTCGAAGTTACCGTAGGAAAGGGGATGATCCTCGACCGCGATGGCAAGCCTGCGCTCACCGGGCGTCTCCGGCAGCCCCTTTGGCACCGCCCAGCTCACTAAGACGCCGTTCCGCTCCAGCCGGAAGTCGAAATGGTGGTGCTTTGAAAAGTGCTCGTGGAGCACGAAGATATCGTTTGTCATTGCCGGCGCTCCGCCTTTGCCGCCACGATCCGCTCTTTGAGGTCCCGGGCTGCTGCCGTAATATCCGGCTGTCCGACCACTGCCGAGATCACGGCGACGCCATCCGCCCCCGCCCGGATCACTGAACTCACGTTATCCCTGCTGATTCCCCCGATAGCGAGCACCGGGATTGAGACTGATTCTTTCATCTCCCGCAGGACGAAAAGACCCTGGCCGGGGCCGGCGTTGTCCTTGGAGGTGGTGGAAAAGACGGGGCTCAATACTACGTAATCTACCCCCGCCTCTTCGGCTGCGACCGCCTCCGCGACCATCCCTGCTGAGATACCGATGATAAACGGCCGGGGCGCGATCTGCCGGGCCACATCCACCTTAAGGTCGCCCTGCCCGAGGTGCACACCATCCGCCCCGCAGGCAAGTGCGATGTCGAGCCGGTCGTTCACGATAAAGAGCGTCCCGGATGCTTTCGTGATCTCCCGGATCTCCCGGCCGGCCCGGCAGAGATCCCTCATGCTGCAGCACTTGTCCCGGAGCTGGATTGCATCGGCTCCCCCGGCACAGGCGAGCTTTGCGATCTCCGCGTGGGAATATCCCCTTCCGAGAGTCTCATCGGTGACAACGTAGAGGTCAAGTACCATAGGGTTCAGTTCACGCAGATTTTACCCGGGCTCCGGCCCTTATGTCGGCAGGGGTGAGTGCTGCCATCTCGTCAAAGAGCGCTGGTTTGAACGTGCCGGGTCCCTGTGCCCGTGCCGCAGCCCGCTCCCCTGCAAGCCCGAACGCCGCAAGGGCGGTTGCTGCAGCCATCACTGTATCCTTGTCAATCGCTGCGCAGACTCCGGTGACTGAAGATGCCATGCAGCCGGTCCCCGAGATTGCGCCCATCATCGGGTGGCCGTTCTCGACAAAGAGGACACGTTTCCCATCGCTGACAATGTCCGTCGCCCCGCTGGAGACAACGGTGATGCCGGTTGATTCCGCAAAGTCCCGGGCGATGCTGACAATATCACCGGCAACACCGGCCGAGTCCACGCCCCGGACCTTCGCGTCTGCACCGGCAAGCACCCCGATCTCCCCGGCATTTCCCTTGATAATCGCAATCGTCAGTTCGTCAAGCAGGCGTCGGGTGCTCTCGGTCCGGAGCCGGGTTGCCCCCGCCCCGACCGGGTCGAGGATGATCGGGATCTTACGGGTGTTTGCTGCTTTCCCGGCAAGGATCATGCTCTCGATGATCCCCGGGTTGAGCGTCCCGATGTTGAGGATAAGGGCCCCGGCAAAACCTGCCATCTCCCCGGCCTCTTCGGGGGCATCCGCCATGACCGGCGCCCCACCGGCACAGATGGTAATATTGGCGCAGTCATTGACGGTCACGTAGTTGGTGATGTGATGGACGAGGGGATGCTGCTCCCGTGCCCGCATAAAGACCTCGGAAAAGATCTGGTTGTCCATATTGTTCACCGGATATAGGGCGGGACGCGTAATAAACCGTGGCAGCGCGGCAATAAAAACAAAAACTGAACTCTGGAGAAATTATTGTGATAACAGTTTGACGCTCTTTTGAACGGCGGTATCCCCAATATTGCGAGAGGTCCTCAAAGGGTCTATGGGAAATTTTCTCATAGCGGAATAATCAAAGGGGGGTCAAGGGGACGCACTCCTTGCGTTACCTCACCCTCTGGGGGAGAGAGGGGGTCACCCTCGCAAAATCAGTAAAATCCCGGAGACACCGTAGTTTGGAGAGGATTCTTACAAGAAGCGCCAGTCCCTTTTTTTACCGGGTGAGTTCTTCGAGAGTTGCGACCAGCATGTCGCATTCCTGCCGGGTGTTGTAGAGCGCAAGGCTCGCCCGCACGGTCCCGTCGGGAATCCCGAAACTCTCAACGAGAGGCTGGCAGCAGTGGTGGCCGGACCGTACCATGATATCCGCCACCTCGTCGAGTTGCTGGGCCACCTCGTGGGGGTGGAAGCCGTCGACCGTAAAGGAAACAACCCCGATCCGGTGTTCGGGTTTCTGCGGGGCAAAGACATGGATTCTGGGATTCCCGGTGAGACCGGCGATGAGCCGGCTCGTCAGTTCTGTCTCATAGGTGTGAATCTTCTCCATCCCGATTGTCTGGAGGTAGTCCACCGCGGCGCCAAGACCGATGCCTCCCGCGATGTTGGGCGTCCCCGCCTCGTACCTCTGGTAGCCCTGCGCCAGAGTGCAGCCATCGCTCGTCACCGCATCGACCATCCCGCCGCCGAGCATGGACGGTTCGATACAGGGTGCCTTCATCCAGAGCACCCCGGTTCCCGTCGGCCCGAGCATCTTGTGACCCGAGAAGCAGTAGAAGTCGCAGCCGAGCGTTTCCACGTTCACCGGTAGGTGCGGGACCGCCTGCGCCCCATCGACAAGAAGGAGCACGCCCCGGTCGTGGCAGATCTTCGCAATCTCCTGTATAGGGGTCACGACACCGAGCACGTTTGAAGCCTGCGTGACGGCCACAAGCCGGGTGGTATCCGTGATCGCCCGTTCCAGTGCGGCAAGGTCGAGCGAGTAATCCGGCATAATACCGACAATATCGGTGGCAACTCCCTGTCTGGAGAGATTTCTCCAGGGGAGCAGGTTCGAGTGGTGCTCGAGGATGGTTGTGATAACCCGATCGCCGGGCTTCCAGCTCATGCCCTGCGCGACCATGTTCACCGATTCCGTGGTGTTCTTCGTAAAGACCGTGACACCGTTTTTGCCGCCGATGAACTCTGCGACCTTCTCGTGGGCGTGCCAGTATCTCTGGCTCGCGATGCTGGTGAGCCGGTGGACACCCCGGCCCACGTTTGCCCGGTACCGGTGCTCGAACTCGACCTGTGCCGCGATCACGGGTTCAGGAGAGAAACTCGTCGCGGCGTTGTCGAGATACATGATATCGCCGAGGATGGGGAAATCCCTGCGGATCGCCTCCACAGTATATCCCCCGGTCTCCTGTGCTGCCATATCCAGTTCCATGGTTCTCTCTTTTGCTATTTCAACCGTTTCTTCCCGTCCTGCCGGCGGTTCTGCCTGAAGGGTATAATCGTCCAGTACCGGGATGCCCCGGTCCCGGCAGAGTTCACGCATCTTGGGCGGCAGCGCCTTCCAGCGCCAGAGTCCCCATTTCGCGTATGCATCGGGAAGCCCCCTCTTTTTTGCGTACTCCGTGAGAACCGCGTCCCAGCGCTTGGCATAGTCAGGGTGCACGACCTTAAGATCCTCATACTCGCTCTCGAGCATGGACGGGCAGACATAACACCCGATCCGCTCGATCCCCTTCTCGTAGAGCGGGTTCATCGCGGCCTTCTGCCACCAGAGGTAGAGGAAGACTTCGAGTGCCCGCCAGTTCCGGATCGGGGAGATGTTGAGCTGGAGAGGATTTGCCGGGTTCTGGCTGGTCTCTTCAAGAGAGGCACGGTTCCAAGACTCATACCAGCGGTTGCCCTGCACCGTGACACAGGCCCCGATCTCCGCGAGGTGGAGCTTGAGCGGGCGCAGTTTGAGGAGCTTGCAGCACCACCGGTTGTCCTTTCCCGGGGGCCCGGCCTTCTCGACCGCCTGCCAGAAGTCCCCGGCCTTCTCGATCACCGGGATGCCCTGCGATTTCACAAACGCGATGGTCTCGGGAAACTCGATACCGGTATCGAGGAAGAACGCCTCTGTCACCCCGGCCTTTCTCGCGAGCGTGAGCACCGCCGTGCTGTCCTTGCCGCCCGAGAACGAGACGTTGCACTTCGGCCGGTCGTGGATGTGCTGTTTTATCATCCTGACGGATGACCGTTCGAGGTTTTTAAGATGGTACCGGTTCTGCTCCACGACCTGTTCCCAGTCCGGGTTTTTCCCGGTGCGGAGATCGACCGGCATGAGTTCCTTGACCCGGATCTGCCCGTCTTTTACCATGCCGGTCCCGTACCGGTTTTTGAACTTCACGATGGCCGTCCCGTCAGGCTGGAACTCTTTGAGCCGGAACTTTTTGCCCCCCATCCGCCCGGCCCCGCCGGGGGTATCGATGCCGGTTTCGAGGTCGACGATTCCCTTGGTCACGTGCTTGAGGATATAGGGCAGCGCCTCGGGGGCGATATCGAGCGAGAATTTCCGTGTTACGGGGTCGAAGGTGAGCCAGCCGAACCGGTGCCCGTGAGCGATCACGAGATCGGCCCGGTCCACCCCGCCGGTTTTGTTAAGGAGGAGAATGGACTGGATCGGGACATTGCCGAACTGTTCGCGGACGAGGTTTTTAATAAGTGCCATATCCGCAGAAAGCGCCGGGCGTACGTCGTACGGCTGGAGGAGTTCGATCTCCCGCCCGGTTGCACCGCAGGAGCAGGACCTCCCAATCAGCGGGATGTTGCACTGGTCGCACCAGTAGAGGTACTTTTTTACCGGCGGCTCGTGTATCACACTCACATGATTTAGGCGCGGGGGAGATAAGAGAAACGCTTCAGGAACTCCCGCGACGGCTGCGGCGGTTCGACTCCGATGGATCTGCGGGGGGACGGATATGCAGCCGCTCGTAGAAGACATCCATGCCCGGCTCTTTTTTGAGGAAGCCTTTAAGAAGCACCGTCCCGTCCTGCATGTTCCCCTGTTCGAGGATCCAGTGCCGGTATGCGGCACCGGTGTCGGGATTGAAAAGCCCGTCTTTTTTGAACCGTGCAAAGACGTTCAACGCGTACACCTCGGCCCAGAGGTAACTGTAATACCCGGCATCGTACCCTCCCATGAAATGCCCGATGGTCGCCGGTTCGTGGCCCCCGAGAAGTGGCAGGATGTCCATCAGGTCACGGTAGGTCCGGTTAGCAATAGCCGTGACATCAACCGGCCCTTCTGCGGTATGGAACGCCATGTCCTCGGTCGAGATGACCAGCATCCGGGTATAGGTCAGGCCGGCCCCGAGGTCGCGGGCAGCGATGATCCGGTCGCGGAGCGGTGCCGGGAGTTTTTCCTCCGGGTTCGCATAATTCCCGGAGATTGCGTCAAGCACTGAGGGTTCCCAGGCCCAGTTCTCCAGCGCCTGCGACGGGGTCTCGACAAAGTCCCACTCGACACTCGATCCTGCGAGGCTCGCAAAAGGGATCCGGGTCAGGCTGCCGTGGAGCGCGTGACCGAACTCGTGGAAAAGACCCTCGACATCATCGTGGGTTAAAAGCGAGGGGATATCCCCCGATGGCGCCCGGAAGTTGCCGACTATGGCGGTGACCGGCACCGAATACCCGTCCCGGGTCTGCCGGCCGGCGATCAGGGGCACCATCATCATGTGCCCGTACTTCCCGTCGCGGGGGAACATGTCGAAATAGATGTACGCGAGCGTCCGGTCGTCTGCGGCATTGATGACCCGGCAGAGTTTCACTCCTTTGGCCCAGACCTCTGCCCCGACAACTTCGGCAAAACGGACCCCTAAAAGCGGGCCGAAACAGTCGAACATGCCCTGCACGACCCGTTCGAACGGGAAGTACTTCCGGATTGCCTCATCGTCGAGCGCGAACTTCCGCTTCCGTTCCTGTTCGGTGAGGTATGCGAGATCCCACGGCTCGACCCGGTCTGCTCTTGGGTCCAGTTCCTTTTTGAGGGTGAGAAGCGCGGCGAGGTCGCTCCGGATCTTCTCCTTTAACGGTGCCTTTAACCCTTCGAGAAAGGCAAGCACTGTTCCGGTACTCTTTGCCATCCGGCCGTCGAGCCGGTAATCTGCCCAGCTCGCGTAGCCCAGTTCCTTTGCACACTGCCGGCGCACTTCGATTGCCTCGGTGAGGAGCCGGGTGTTTGACTCGGCCTGCCGGTTGACAAATGCGGAGTACAGCCGTTTCCTCGTCACGGTGCTTTTCGCGTTCTGCATCACCGGGATGTAATCCGGGTACTTGGTGGTGACCCGGAAGAGGCCGTTCTCTGTCCGTGCAAAGGTGGCAAGTGCTTCTCCGGGGACGCCATCGAGTTCTGCCGCGGAGAAATCAAGGGAACTTGTGTCATTGTTGAGGTTTGCCGTAAACTCCACTTCGAGTTTTGTGAGCTGCTCTTTTTTGGCACGGACGATTGCGAGCCGGTCATCGGGGAGGGCAAGACCGTTCTTTTTGAACTGCCGGAGGGTTTCGGCAAGAAGCCGGGACTCTTCGGGTGTGCGGGGGATGGCTGGTTTTATCGCGTCGTAGAGATCCCGCCGGGTATACACGCTGACTACAAACATCCCTGCCTTCTCCTCGCATGCCGATCCTTCCGCAGCAATTTTCGGGTCAGGGTACACGTAGCCCATGAGGGTCAGGGGCAGGGTCGCGTCGCCGAAGTCTGCCATGGCGGTTTCAAAGGCGAGCAGCGTGGTATCAATAGATCGCTTTTTTGGGGGCAGTGCGGTGATCCGGGCGAGCGACGCAGTTGTGGCGCTGATAGCGGCGTCGCACAGGGCCGTGATCTCGCCGGGACGGTACCGGGATTTTATCGGGGAGGTGGGAACGGGGGATGTCATGGAACACGCTCGGGAACAGGAAAGTGGGTAAACGTGCCTTGTACTGGGATGCAGAAGGGTAAAAAAGATGGTTTACAGTCAGGTACTTTCAGGTTCCGGCCTCTGCAAGGGCCTTGCGGATCATGACTTTGACCTCGTCGGGAATGTCGAGGCGGTCCAGCGCCCGCAGAAGGAGGAGCCGGGCCATTTGCTGGCCTCCGGGAGTCGAAAGGTATGAATCGATCACATCTTTTCCCTGAGGGGAGGAGAGGAACGAACGTATGGCCTCCTGCCCTTTGGGGGATGCGAGATATCCTGCGACCATTCCCTGTATACCGTCCATTGCGCCCATCTGGTATCACCGTAAGAACAGGAGTACTGGAGCAGAAGACCAGATAAATACACCAGAAATTATCCCCTTCGGGTGGGAGACCGGGAAAACGATTACCAGCCCCGGCTGTACTCGCTGGCGCAGGGGATGCAGACAATCTTCCCGTTTTTGACCCGGGCACGGTGCTCGGCCACCATCTCGCCGCAGACGGCACACTGCACTGACCCGGAGATCCGTGCCCGTTCGGGGATCTCGGACCGTGCCTCTTTCTCGATAAAAAGTTTCCCGAACGGGATGGTGAGGATCTTCTCGATTATTGCAGCCTGATGGGCCCCGAAGTCTTTTTCCTCGTCAGGGGTTGCTTTCCCGGCCATTACCTTTTTTCGCAGGGCCGCAGCCTCAGGATCGAGCCGTTCCGTGAGCGGTTCGGAACGCTGGACGAGGCGGATTGCAGTCCCGGTCTTCCGGTTGATGAACGTGTACGCGTGCTTGCCGATGTCCCGCATGATCAGGTTGCCCTTCCCCACCGAGCAGCCGGCAATGGCCTGCACAGCATCGACCCCGCAGGCGTCGTTCTCGACGATTGCCACAAGGTCCTCGTCCGCTGATCGCTCGGAGTTAAGGCGTTTCATGGCATACTCTGCCGCACGGTAGCCGAGCGCAAGGCCGGGGCAGGAATGTCCGTGAAAAGCGACGGCGTCCTCGTAGGAATGAAATGACCGGGTCATATTCTTCACGAAATCTCTTGCCGGTAAGACTGTAAAACCGTTTCGTCTGCAAATATCACGGTCATCCGGCTGTACAGTTACACTTCTCTAAACACTAAGGTATATACGAACCGGGCGCAGAGGAAAAGATTGGTGTAATTTACCATGGTCAAACTAACCGCAGAGATGAAGGAAGCCTTCCTCAAAATGAAGATCTTCCCGGTTGCGACCGCAGCAAAAGACGGGACGCCGAATGTAGTTCCCATCGGGATCGTCGAACTCATCAGCGATGACACGATCTGGATCACGGACAATTTCATGAACAAGTCGCTTGAGAACCTCAAGGCAAACCCGAAGATCGCGATCTACATATGGGGCCCCGAGATCAAGGGCTGCTTCCAGATCAAGGGCCACGTCACCATCAAGACAAGCGGCAAGGAGTACGATGAGATGAAGGCGAAGATCAACAAGAAGAACCCTGCTCTTCCCGCACGGTCGCTCCTCATCGTGAAGATCACCGATGTCTTCGAGTGCAAACCCGGGGCGACCGCCGGGGCAAAACTCGTCTAAACTTTTTTTTCACTATCCAGTTAACCAAAAAAAAGATCTATTTCTCAAACTGCTGCACTGCGTCCGGTAAACAGTGTGCCACGCCCCGGATCCCCGCAACCGTCACGGTCATGAGGATCGCATCGATCACCTCTTCCCGGGTCGCCCCTGCTGCCTTTGCCATGGGGATGTGGGCTTTTACCGCTGTGTCGTCCCCCATCGCTGCCTTCATCGCGATGTAGATGAGCTGCTTGGTCTTCGCATCGAGCGCCGGCCGTTTGACGACCGCCATTATCAGGTTGTTGAACGCTGTCGCGACCTCAGGGGCCTCATCACTGAAGAGTTCCATCGTATTTTTTGCCATAGATTCTGCCTCAGAAGAGTGGTAGGGTCGGGTATCTGATATACCCTTTTTTAAGGGACACCCCCCACACATACCGTTAACCTCACATCATGGGGCGTTGAAGATCAGAACCAGGGATATGTATGGATCTTGCCGGGGAACTCAAAGCCTGCGCACTCTTGTGCGGAGCGGACTATTACGGTATCGCTGACCTTGCACCAGCGCATGACTTTATCCTCGCACAGGGAGGGGAACGGATCGCACGGTACCCCAAAGCGGTTACTATCGGTATCGCGCTCCAGGATTCCCTGGTAAACCTCCTGCCCGAACGGGAAGATTACGCAGCGGCGATGCTGTACCGGCACAACAGTTACGATGTCGTGAACCTGGCGCTCGACCAGATCGCGCTTGCGGTGGCAAATGCCATCCAGCGGGTGGGGTACGGGGCGCTTCCCGTCCCGGCCTCAAAACGGTCAAGCGATGAGGAGATCGCCGGGGTCTTCTCCCACAAACTGGCCGCACACCTCGCGGGTCTTGGCTGGATCGGCAAAAACTGCCTTCTTGTCACGCCCGATCACGGCCCCCGGGTACGGTGGGTGACGGTGCTCACCGATGCCCCACTTGAACCGACCGGGAGTCCCATGGAGCAGCGGTGCGGCAAATGCACGCAGTGCACCGATGCCTGCCCGAAAAAGGCGATCAACGGCCGGGCATTCCGCGAGGATGAGCCACGGGAGGCACGGTTCGATGCGGCGGCCTGCGATCAATACTTCCGCGAGATGGAGAACGCCCGGGACATTGCTGTCTGCGGGATGTGCCTGTACATCTGCCCGTACGGCCGGAAATCACGGCTGCCGGATGAGCCCGGGTACAACAGGCCTGCAAAAAAAAGAGAGGGAAAAAGGTAAGCGTTTTTCAGGGCCCTGCCCGTTCCACGATCACATCGGCCGCGCCTTTACACGTGTCCATGGCCGGACTCCTTGATATATCAGACTCTTGTGTTCCGTACCGTCATTTCTGACTATGGCAAGAGAAAGTTTATATTACAAAATGTAAAATAAACTATACACAGTGTTGGCCCAAAATACCACATCTGTACGCAACCAAGGAGAATTACCCTATGAAATCACCAAAAACTCTGGCAGGAAGCATTGCAGTACTTCTGTTTGCCCTCGTTATCCTGGGATTTGGGATAAGCCCTGTCAGCGCATCAGCGGGATCGGCACCTTCCGGCACCAGTACCGCGATGCACGGTCAGTGGGGTGGACACCATTTTACCCCCAACAGCACCCAGCAGTATACAATGACAGAATCGTTCATCACCCGACTGCAGAGCCAGGGTGTTGACGTAAGCGCGGTACAGACTGCGCTCGCGAACAACGACACGGCGACCGTAAAGTCGTGGATCACCTCGTATATGGAAGCACACAAAGGAACATTCAGCAACACCACCCACACGCAGAGAGGCCATGGATTTACGGTCAACGCCACCGTTCAGCAGGCGCATCTCCAGTCCTTTATTACGCAGCTCCAGAACAAGGGAGTTGACGTAAGTACGGTACAGACCGCGCTCACGAACAATGACATGACGACGGTAAATTCGTGGGTAAAGTCGTATATGGTGGCGCACAAAGGGACATTCGGCAACACCACCCACACGCAGAGAGGCCATGGATTTACGGTCAACGCCACCGTTCAGCAGGCGCATCTCCAGTCCTTTATTACGCAGCTCCAGAACAAGGGAGTTGATGTAAGTACGGTACAGACCGCGTTCGCGAACAATGACACAGCGACCGTGAAGTCGTGGCTCACGTCATATTTTGTCACTCACCCGGGTACCCATACTAATTCCACCCGGTCGCATGGGCACAAGTGGAACATGACTGCCGCCCAGTCGTCATAAAGGATCCATCCCACTCATCTTTTTTTTCGTCAGTTGTGCGGGACCTGAACCGTACCTGCGCCCATTTTCCTTCTCTCCTAGTGGTATAACTGGCTACGGGGGCTGGTACGCACTCTCATCCCGACGTTACAACCCACTCCTGTGGTCGATGTGGGTTCGTGGTACCAAATGAAGTGGGAGCAGGCCGGGGCCTGCCCGAAACTGCATCTAAAAAAGCAGGAATTCGAGGATCGGGATCGTCGCCAGGCAGAGAAGTGTTGAAAGGAAGACGCCCTGCGAGGCAAGCGTCGAGTCCACCTTGTACTCCTCTGAGAGCAGCACCGAATTTGCCGCGACCGGCATCGCGATCAGGAGCACGGCGACGCCGAGCAGGAGTTTATCGGCAACAAAGGGCGAGAGCACGATAAAAGCGACGACCGGGAAGATGACCAGCCGGAGAGCGGTCATCAGGTGCACCCTCCAGTCTCCCGCAAGCTGTGCGGTGGGCAGGGTTGCGAGCAGGGCACCTACCACGAGCATCGCAAGTGGTGTTGTCGCTGATCCGATCAGTTCGAGCCCGGTCTCAACCGGGGCTGGAAGCATGTATCCAACGAGGAAAAGGGCAAGTCCGACAAACGATGCCACAAGGCCCGGCGAGAGCAGGACTTTTGGATCGAGTTTCCCGGGCCGGCCCCGGGCCATCAGCCAGACACCCATGGTAAAGACGAGGAAGTTGAAGGGCAGATTAAACAGGATCACGTAGAAGAGCGAGTCAGGGCCGAGGATCGCGGACGCCACCGGGATGCCCATGAACATGGTATTGGGGAAGACCAGCATGAACTGGAAAACCCCTTTCTCGGCCGGTGTAGAGGGGAGAAAGTGGCAGATGAGGATACTTATCAGGAATGCGACGATGTAATAGCAGCCCGCCACGAGAAGCGTACTGTCGACGATCCCCATGGTTTTTGCTGTGTGGGGTACCTGCATGCTGCTGATCGTGATCGCCGGGAGCGCGACATTGACGAGGATGTGGGAGATGAGGTGGACGCGGTCGCCGTTGAGGATGCCATACCTGCGGACGGCAAACCCGACCCCGATGATGATAAAGAGGGAGAAGATAGCGATAACAATGGTGATAAGTTCCATGGCAGTCTCCTGCAGTCGTTCAGGATGAAGATCGTTGTCTGTCTGCACCTGCAGGGGCCCGCGGTCAGGTGACGGCCTGCGTGCGTGGCCTCTTTATCTTTTTTTAGAAGGCCGGTCCGGAAATATTCCCGGCATGTACTGGCAGGAATGTTGAGCTGAATCGGACATATAGTTTAGGAAAGAGATAAAACTCGTGGCTGGATGGTCCCACCGATATCCTGCATAGGCCATGACTCCAGACACCCCCTACGGGAGTGCCCATAAGGGAAGCATGGTGAGATCAGCTATACTTTCCTTCAGTCCAACCGTATCACGGCGTCAGCCGGTAGTATTCCCGGGGCTCCGGGGAATCCGACCTGCACCACATCAAAAAGAGGTCCGTTGGACCTGATGCAGGGATCTCCTATGGGTTCAGGAGGGTTTGCAGCACCTGTTTATTTCCCGAAATATTCTGCAACCTCTTTGAGATGCTGCTGTATCGGGAGCCCCTGCGGACACTTTTCCTCGCACTCGCCGCACGCAAGGCAGCAGGAGGCAAATGCGGGAATGCCGCCAAATATTCCGCTCAATGCCCACGAATAGATCCCACCTGACTGCTCCTTTGCGTCGTAGATATGCGCTTGGTTGTAGAACTCAAAGCACCCGGGGATATTCACACCGTTTTTGCAGGGCATGCAGTATTTACACCCGGTGCAGGGGATCTTTATCCGCGAGGCCAACTCGTCCCTGACATTTCCGATGATCGCAAGGTCGTCGCGGGAGAGTGAGCCGGGCAGTCCTTTCTGTGCGTACGCGATGTTCTCTCTTACCTGCTCCATGGCCGACATGCCGGAGAGGACAACGGTGACCGCAGGGTGGTTCCAGACCCAGGAAAGGCCCCATTCCGCCGGGGTGCGCCGGACCTTTGACTGGTCGAAGATCCCCCGGACCCCGGGTACATCCTTTGCTAGGAGGCCGCCCCGGAGCGGCTCCATCACGACAATGCCAAGACCCTTCTTTGCCGCGTAGTTCAACCCTTCCGTGCCTGCCTGGTACTTCTCGTCCATGAAGTTGTACTGGATCTGGGCAAATGTCCAGTCGTATGCATCGATGATCTCCTTAAAGAGCGGCAGGGCGTCGTGGAACGAGAAGGCGGGGTACCGGATCCGGCCGTCAGCTACGGCATCGTCAAGGAATTCGAGGACCCCGAGCCGGGTGGTGTTCTCCCAGGTTGCCTGATTGAGACCGTGGACGAGATAAAAATCGATGTGATCGGTGGCAAGGCGTTTGAGCTGCTCGTCGAGGTACCGGTCCATGTCCTCCCGTTTTGTGATAAGCCAGCTCGGGAGTTTGGTCGCGAGGTTCACTTTCTCCCGGTAGCCGTCACGAAGTGCCCTTCCGACGACCGGCTCGCTCTCTCCGTCATGGTACGGGTACGCGGTATCGATGTAGTTGACCCCGTGGTCAATCGCGTACCGGATCATCTTCGTTGCCTGTGGTTCGTCGATCTGCCGATCTTCGAGTACCGGCAGGCGCATGCACCCGAACCCGAGGATCGAAAGATCCATGGGTGCCCTCGGAAATTTCCTGTACAGCATCGATGTCTCTCCTGAACGATTGTCCGTGTATCTTGGTAAGATGCGGGGGTATGAATGTTTTTCCGGCTTTTTTCCTCCGCCAGATCAGATCTCTTTTTTAAGGCTGCATGCAAGGCGCAGCGAGCTGTGCACCATGTCGGTGAGATCTTCCTGCGTGTACTGGTTTTTTGTGATCTGTTCCCAGTCCCGTGTGGTATCCTCGTTGTTCTCCCCGACCCATGAGGCGATCGAGACCTCGGGGCTGTGGAAGCCCAGCCAGGCAAAGAAGTTGAGGAGGTTTCCGGCCACGTGCTGCATCCCGTCCACGTGGCCGATGATGACTAAGCCCACAACCTTGTTCTTGATCATCCGGTTGCCGAACCACGAGTACTGGTTCTCGATGCAGTTCATCCGCTCGACGAACTTCTGGATGAGCGCCGAGTGGTTGTTCCACCGGATCGGGGTGGCCAAAAAGAGGACATCGCAGTCGAGGACTGCCGTGTACACGGTGTCCATCTCGTCGTCCTCGTACTTCATTGAGGACTGGCAGGGATAAGTGCAGCAGTTCGGATCCTCCGAGTAGTTCCCCTCGCAGTCGTAGATCTTTAAGTCCTTGAGCCTGATGAACTTCGTTTCGCAGCCAAGATTTTTGCACCGGTCGAGCGCCTCTATGAGCAGCCGTTCGGACTTGGACATGCCCGGCTCCTGCCGGCTCGATCCGGAGATCCCGAGTACCCGGGTGCCTTTCACGTTCGCGGGGTCAGGTGCGGTGATCGCCCCGACACCGAATTTCCGTCCGACCATGGGAGATGGCATACTGATATGTGTAGGTACAGGATCTGATATGGTTTTGTCCCAACGCCCGGGGGATAAAAACCGGAGAATCGCAGGAACTGGTCCTGCACATCGTAACGTGAGCGCTGCCGGTCTGATCACCGCACCCGGTCAGGTGCATTGGCGAGGTACAGCGGCGTTTCTCCGGCCGCATATCTCCTGATATTCTCCGTGAATGCCCGGGCGATGCCTTCGTACGAGACATCGGTGATGCCGGCGATATGGGGTGTGGCAATGACGTTCTCACCAAAGATCGGGTGCGTCATGTCCATGGGTTCATCCCAGAATACATCGAGCCCGGCGCCGGCGACATGTCCGCTTTTAAGGGCAGCGAGCAGGGCATCCGGGTCAAGGAGCCCGCCCCGGGCCACGTTAACGATAAACGCCCCGTCCTTCATGGCAGCAGTCTCCTGTGCACCGAAAAGGTGAAACCGGTCCGGGGTGTAATTGATGCAGAGGGCTACGTAGTCTGCCTCCGTGAGTGCTTCGCGGAGCCCGGAAAGGGGGAAGGAGCGGACGATGTCCACGCCGGGGACGGTCCGGCCGGGGTGGTCGTCCACGGTCGTTATCCTGACCTTAAAGCCGGCGAGCCGCCGGGCAAGTTCTCTCCCGACCCCGCCCAGGCCGACGATACAGACGGTTTTTCCAAGCAGTGCCTGGCCGGCCGGTGACCCCCACACGACAGTGGTACTCTTCATCCGTGTTGCTGCGATTTGGTTCCACCACCGGGAGAGCATGAGCATGAAGAGGATCGCATGCTCGGCAACCGAGGCAGCGTTGCCGGACTCTTCGCTGGGGATACGCGCCACCATGACGCCGTTTTTTGTTGCCGCCCCGATGTCCACGCTTTCGAGGCCCACGCCGAACTGCTGGATGAGCCCGAACGTGCCCTTCCTGATGAGTTCCTCGTCTATCCGATTCACGGTTGGCACAACCCCGTCCACCTCTGCGATGTGCGGGTCGATCTGGTCTGGGGGGAAGGCAAGGATCTCGTCATCCGGGAGAAGTGCGGCAAGCTGCCTCCGGGCCTCGGGGAAGCCCTCGCCGCAGAACAGGATCTTCATAGGTGCTTTCCTGTTGGTTTTTCCGGGTGATCAGACCATCGATCCGGGCAGACACCGACGGGTATTTCCGGCACCCGGGCAGGGCTCAACTGCGCTGATGGAAGATCCGGCCCCCTTATGCTGACGTCCGAAGTGTGGCAACGAGGTTCTGGTAATTCCCGCCTGCCTCGTACTGGTCAGCCGCCAGCGTCCGGGCCGAGACCACCGCTGAGAGCCGGGGGTCAAATTTTTCCGCCTGGGCATACTCGTCCAGCGCTTTCCGGTAGGAGTCCAGGGAATCGAGGAAGACTGCATGCTGTTCCTGGTATTGTGTGGCGGCGAGCATCAGGCAGGCATCCCCGTCCCGCAGCAGGATCTGTGCGTTCTTTGGCTGGATCGAGAGCGCGGTATCGTAATACGCGATAGCCCCGGGGTAATCCCGGTTCATGTACTGGAAATCCCCCATCCTGACGAGGACGTCCGGGTCATTGGGGTTTGCGGAGAAGAGCTGCTGGTAGATCTGCTCTGCTTCCCCGGTCTGCCCTGATCGTATCAGGGCCTCGGCTTTCTTTTTTAACAGGACGGGATCGCCCGGATTTGCGGCCAGAGGATCGTCATACAGGACAAGCGCAATACCGGACTGGTTTACCAGCATGAAGCCATCTCCCGCTGTGGCCTGGCCACCCTGCACGATACCAGCAGGTGTTAGTCCCGGGGCAAGAAGCGGGAGGACAACGACAATCCCTACGATGAGCGCAAGGGCCAGCAGGATGATCCATTTCGTTTGCATGGTGTGTTCACGCTTTTCCCGGCAGGGAAATGCAGTATCTGTACCTGTTATCCATCTCCCTGTTTATGGGTTATTAATCAGACGGGCTCTGTTAACTTGTTGGGAGACATTCGATTATTCCATGCCGAAAAACATACTATCCCTCAACAAGTTAACAGAACCGCATATTCCTTTAATACTTATTAACCAAAATGGCTCTATCGCGTTGTTTGGCATATTTAGACAGTAAATATTACTGAGTTACAACTAATTTTTTTGCGTCCCGGCAACGTATCAGAACCGTTTCAATAGAGAGTCATTATTCCATACTGACAAAAATTGCCGGTATCGTACGGAAAACGTAAGGATTAATCGCATTTTTACTTGTTTCTCATGATATATGGAGTCTAGGAGGAATGATATGTTTAGGACGGCGGCGATCGGCCGCTTGTCTGAACGGCCTGCTTCACCATGAGGATCTCCCGAATCCCGGATCTACCATCTAGGAGTAGACTGCCAAAAACGCTCTCTGCAATGATGGTAACAGCCATTCCCTGTACGGGGGCCTGTTCCATCGTGATCATAACGCACATATTATGACAGGGACTATTTTTGGATTCCTTTCAAGGGAAAATCCGCCTTTAAGGGAAAAATACCGACAAGAAAGAACAGAACCCGGATCATAAACCAACCGAGGCGATAACCATTACCGAGAAGAAATTTAACCTAGGCACAGTTGCCCTGCATGCGGGGCAGGTCCCGGACCCGACAACCGGGTCACGTGCAGTTCCGATTTACCAGACAACCTCGTATGTGTTCAAGAACACAAAGCATGCAGAAGACCTGTGCGCCCTGAGGGAATTCGGCAACATCTATACCCGTGGCGAGAACCCAACAACCGATGTGTTCGAGAACAGAATTGCCGCTATTGAGGGGGGAACAGGAGCTCTTGCCACGGCCTCGGGCCAAGCCGCGATCACATATGCACTCCTCACCATTACCCGGCCCGGGGACGAGATCGTCTCTGCCGACAACCTGTACGGGGGCACGTACGAACTGTTCCACTACACGTTCCCGAAGCTGGGGCGGCATGTCATCTTCGTGGACTCCTCAAAGCCGGAAGAGTTCAGAAAGGCAATTACCCCAAAGACCCGCGCCATCTACGCCGAGACCGTGGGCAACCCGAAGCTTGACACTCCTGACTTTGAAGCGATCGCAAAGATCGCCCACGACCATGGCATCCCGGTCATTGTCGATAACACGACAGGTATCGGCCTCGTCCGCCCGTTCGAGCATGGCGTCGACATCATCGTCCACTCGGCCACAAAATACATCGGCGGCCACGGAAACTCCATTGGCGGCGTGATCGTTGACTCGGGCAAGTTCGCCTGGAACAATGGCAATTTCCCCGAGTTCACCGAGCCCGACCCGAGCTACCACGGTCTCAGGTGGTGGGAAACGTTCGGTAACTTCCCGGGCCTTGGGAACGTTGCGTTCATTTTCAGGACACGGCTCTCCATCTTCATGGACACAGGAGCCGTCCTGAGTCCGTTCAATGCCTGGCTCTTCCTCCTTGGCCTTGAGACGCTTCACCTGCGGGTTCCCCGGCACTCAGAGAATGCACTCGCAGTTGCACAGTATCTCAAAGGACACCCGAAGGTTGCATGGGTAACTTACCCGGGCCTGCTGGATGATACAAACCACGAACGTGCAGCAAAATACCTCAAGGGTGGCTTTGGACCCATCGTGGGCGTCGGCATCAAGGGTGGAGAGACGGCAAGCAGGAAGTTCATCGACAGTCTCAAGCTCTTTTTCAACCTCGCAAACATCGGGGAATCAAAGAGCCTTGTGATCCACCCGGCAACCACAACCCATCAGCAGCTCACAACCGAAGAACAGGCAAAGACCGGCGTAACTCCTGACTATGTCAGACTTGCTGTCGGGACCGAGGATATCGAAGATATCATCGACGATCTTAATCAGGCTCTTGCCCACGTATAGGAAATGACTACGCTTCGTGGCTCGCTTGGGCATCGTCAGGTAAGAATACGCGAGACCTTAAAACCAGAATCTACGGGCAAGTGTTGCCCAAATCTCATCATATTATACCTGTAACTCATAAGAGATCCTGATACACCCAAACGAGGGCATCAAATGGAAGATTACCTGTTATTGAAGGCAGCGCTTGTCACCGAGGGAATACGGTCCGACCCGGAAAGTGTTGCGGAGGTCGGGACCCTTTACAAGGAGCAGAACCACGGTCTCTTTGGCTGGGATTTTGAAAACCACATCCAGCAGAAGCTGCCCGACGACTTCTGCCTTCCTGACGGGACAGTGGTGCAGTACCGCCTTAATTCGCAGTCGCAGTACCATGTGGTGTCCGCCGACAACAAGCTGCAGCTGTACAAGAACGAACAGCCGCTTTGCGAGGTACACTGGATTAGGCGGCCCCGTTATTACGATGAAAAAACCACAAAAGGCAACGACATGATAAAAGTCGGCCAGATCGGCGGGAAGGACTGCCTCTTCTTCTGTTACCAGAACTACTGCTCCCACTTTGCAAAAAACCAGCAGTGTGCATTCTGTAATCTGGTCTCCACCTCTCATGTGTACGACTCGGTCATGAGAAAGAAGGACCCGGTGGACGTGGGAGAGGTCGTGAAAGCCGCGTGGGCGGAAGGGGACATAAACCACGTCAACCTCACCGGTGGGTGCATCTCCCCGCAGCGGGAGGTGGCAATTGTCTCGGAGATCCTCGCCTCGATCCGGGAGCACACGGGATTTGACACAGTCCCGGGAACCCTCCTACCCGCGCCGGCAAAAGGAGATACGATCCACCAGTACTACGAAACCGGCATTGGGTCGCTCTGTTTTGCCATGGAGGTCTGGGACAAAAAATATTACGAGGCGATCTGCCCGGGGAAAGCGGCGGGTACTTCCCACGATGAATTCGTGGCAGGCATAAAAAAGGCGGTCGATACCTTCGGGGAAGGCAACGTCTATACGATCTTTGTCATGGGTCTGGAACCAAAAGAGACATTTCTTGCAGGAGTGAACGCGATATCGGAACTGGGCGCAAATGTCATCCCCTTCGTGTGGTCTCCCAATCCCGGGTCGAAGCTTGCCGGTCACCGGGCCCCGTTT
>Ga0181529_10002692_pt1 | contig 20954 bp, 15 predicted proteins | sample PEATcosm2014_Bin_36_FD_119763 | JGI IMG/M metagenome (GOLD analysis project Ga0181529, IMG submission 119763) | Peatland microbial communities from MTU Mesocosm Facility, Houghton, MI, USA - PEATcosm2014_Bin10_30_metaG | ecosystem: Environmental > Terrestrial > Soil > Wetlands > Peat | place... | reverse complement strand
CTGTACTCGTTCAACCTTCGGCGCCTTATGCGTCATGCTTCATTCCGACCGTCGGATATCGGGTACAGGCATCCGTCGAGTTTGATTGGACATCCGATGGCGGGGGAAAAGGCAAATACTTATTTGCCTCGCGTCCACTTAGCGGGAGGCAGTGTTGGTCGGCGCGCTATCGATCCCTCAACGGCATGCTCGAGGAATCGGCCCTATTATCCGTGGACCCGCCGCTTTCTCGCTCCCCGGCCTCACATCAAGCTGACCGGGTCGACATCGCTCTCAAGCCTCACGGTGGAGCGAGGGCGGTAATCGGCCAGGGCCGAGCCCACCGCCTTGTGCAAAGGCCCGAGCTCAGGCGCCCTCGCGATCAGCTGCCACCTCGCCGTGCCGGCGACCATGCCTAGGGGGCACTCGGCCGGACCGAGGAGCTCGGCGCCCTCGGGCAGCCGCGGCTCGAGGAGGGAGGCGAAGTCCCGCGCGGACGCGGACGCGCGCCCCTTCTCCTTCGACCTGAACACGACCCGAATCAGCCGCGAGAAGGGCGGAAAGAAAAGCTCTTTCCGCGCCTCGAGCTCGAGGCGGTAGAAGGAGCTGGCATCGGCGGCGGCGGCGAGGCGCATCACGGGGCTGTCGGGCCGGTAGGTCTGCAGGATCACTTCGCCGTCGGGCGAAAAGCGCCCGGCTCGGCCCGCCACCTGCACGACGAGCGCGAAGGTGCGCTCGGCCGCGCGGAAGTCCGGGAGGTTGAGGCTTGTATCGGCGAGGACGACGCCGACAGTCTTCACGCGGGGGAAGTTGAGGCCCTTGGCCACCATCTGCGTGCCGAGGAGTATGTCCGCCTTGCCCTCGCGGAAGTCCTCGATTGCGGCCTCGAGCTCGCCGGCCTTGGAGGTCGAGTCCGCGTCCACTCGCCGGATGCGCATGCCCGGGAAGATATGCTCGGCCTCCTCCTCGACCCGCTCGGTGCCGAAGCCCGCCCAGCCCACGTCGAGCGAGCCGCAGTCCGGGCAGGATCCCGGAGGGGCGGCTCGATAGCCGCAATAGTGACAGATCAGCGATCCGCGGTCCTTGTGGTACGTGAGGGAGACCGAACAATTGGGGCAGCGAAGCTCCTTGCCGCAGCTGCCGCAGCGGAAGAAGTACGAGAAGCCGCGGCGGTTGAGGAAGAGGATGGACTGCCGCCCCTCGGCGTAGGAGGAGCGCACGGCCTCGGCGAGGGGCCGCGAGATGGGGCCGAGCTCCTGCCTCATGTCGACGATGCGCACGGCGGGGGGCGCGCCTCCCGCGAGGCGCCGCGTGAGGGGCAGGCGCTCTATTGCGCCGCCCTCCATCAGGCTCCAAGCCTCGACGGAAGGCGTGGCGCTGCCCATCACCACGCGGGCGCCTTCGGTCGCGCCGCGCCGCATGGCGACCTGGCGGGCGTGGTAGCGCGGCGTCGAGCCGGATTTGTAGGTCGCCTCGTGCTCCTCGTCGAGGACGATGAGGCCCAGGCCGCGAACGGGCGCGAAGACGGCGCTGCGCGCTCCCACGACCACGCGGGCCTCGCCTCTCAGAATGCGCCTCCACTCGGCGAGCCGCCGCGCCGGCGTGAGCCGCGAGTGGAGGACCGCGCAGGACTCGCCGAAGCGACGCGCGGCGGCCTCTACTACCTGGCCCGTGAGCGCGATCTCGGGCACGAGATAGATGACGCCGCGCCCCTCGGCCAGGGTGGCCTCGGCTGCCTGGAGGAAGACCTCGGTCTTTCCGGTCCCCGTGAGGCCGTAGAGATAGTCAAGTCCCGAGCGCTTGCGCGTTATGCGATCGAGGGCGGCCCGCTGCTCGTCCGAGAGCTCGAGCGGGCGCTCCTCGAACTCGACGTCCTCCACCTCAGCGAGGGAACCTCGCCCAGCGAGGGCGCCGCGCGAGGAACGGAGCGTGCCCTTGGCCTGGGGCAGCATGGCGGCCAGGGCCTCGCCCTGGCCGCAGAAGTACATGCCCGCGAGCCAGCGCGCGAGCTCCACTGCGCTCTCGTCGAAGAGGGGCTCGTCGTCGAGCGAGCGCCCTACGCGCTTGACCCTCTCGAGAGGCAGGCCGCACGAGTCGGACTCGCCGACGACGTAGCCTGTCTTCTCCCTGTTCCCAAAGGGCGCTACGACCCTGCGGCCGAAGGAGGCGTCGCGCGTCTCGTCGTTGCGGTAGGTGAGGGGCCCGAGGGCGGGCACGTCGAAGAGCAGCTCCAGGAACTCGGCCACGGGAGGCTATTCCTCGGCCGTGATCCGCTCGCGGAACATCTTGAGGTCCTCCCAGGCCGGGCGTTTGTAGGAGTCGTCCCGGAGGAGGGCGCTCGGGTGGTAGGTGACGAGCACGGGCGTGCCCTCGAAGGACTTCCACGCGCCGCGGAGCTTGCCCACTCCCTCGGTCGCGCCCAGGAGCGACTGGGCCGCTACCCGTCCGGCGCAAAGGATGGCCTTGGGCCTGAGCAGGGCTATCTGCCTGCGCAGGTAGGGCAGGCAGGCCTCGCGCTCGTCGGGCGAAGGGTCCCGGTTCTGAGGCGGCCTGCACTTGACGGCGTTGGCGATATAGCAGTTGCTCGCGCGGTCCAGGCCGATCGCGGCGAGCATCTTGTCGAGAAGTTGGCCGGCCGGCCCAACGAAGGGCAGGCCCCGCTCGTCCTCCTCGGCCCCGGGCCCTTCGCCCACGACCATGGCGATCGGCCGGCTCGGGCCCTGGCCCGGCACGGCGCGCTTGCGCTTTTCGCAAAGCGCGCAGGCGCGGCAGGCCTCGACCTCCCGCGCGATCTCGGCCAGCCCCTCCTCGGGCGAGGGTGGCCGGGGAAGGACGATGGACGTATCCGGGAAGTCGGGGATCGCGCGAACGACGCGGATCCCGCCGGCCAGCCAGTCCTCCACCACCCCCAGGGCCTCCCATGCGGCCCGCCGCTCCGTGGCCTTCATACGTCCTTCCCATCGAGCATGGCCTGGATCTTACCGCAGGACCTCGAGGATAGGAAGGAGGCCACGCGAGCCGCGCCCTTGGCGAAGCTCGGAGGCAGGCTGGCATTGAGATGGACGATCTCGGGCACGAACATGAAGCGCAAGCTGTCGAATCAGCCGACTCCCACGTGTCGCGCAATGGAGGGCGATCCTAGCGCGAAGATACTCCGCGAGCCCCACTGTTTCGGTAAATACCATGAACGCCGGATCAGTTCTCGGTTTCGATTTCCGCTCGCTCGCGACAAATTTGGCTTATTCACGCGAAGGCCTTTTTAACGGAACTCTATGCCGGCCCGCCGCCACATGGCCCGAGTGCCGGTCGAGCGGATATCCTGTAAACACTATTGAACTTTCGGCCCGATTGGGCTAAATTATAGTTGAAATTTCAACTATCTGGAGGCGCCAATGGTCCGATTGAGTCAAACTCTCCTGCGCGAGATAGGAGCCATCGCCCGGAGCGTCCAGTCATCAAGCGATCTCAAATACAAGACCATGGGCCTCCAGAAGGGACAGTACGTGTTCCTCACCCGGATCTGCGAGAACCCCGGGGTCGGCCCGAACCGGCTGGCCGAACTCGCGCGGGTGGACAAAACGACAGCGACCAAGGCGGCCCAGAAGCTCGTGGACCTGGGCTACGTTAGGCGCGAGCTCGACCGGGAGGACGGCCGGGCGAGGCTTCTCTTTCCCACGGCTAAGGCTGGGCGCATATACCAGGCCCTCATCGCCGACGAGAACGAACTCCTTGAGGCCTGTCTCTCGGGCTTCGGCGCCAGCGAGGTCACGCTCGCGACGACCCTCCTTCAGAGAATCCGCGACAATCTGGACAGCTCTTTGGGCCGCGGCGAGGCGCGAGCGTGATCAGGATTGCGACGGAGTCGGATTTGCCGGGCATCATGGCGATGGTCGGCCTCGCAGTCGCCCAGATGCTAGCGGAAGGCAGCGACCAATGGAGCGAAAGCTATCCTTCCCGCGCCGATTTTTCCGCGGACATAGGCCGAGGCGAGCTTTTTGTGGAGGCCGTCGACGAAGGGCCGATCGACGTGAGGGCGGTCGCCTGCCTCAATCGGGAGGAGCCCGAGGAGTACGGCTCGGTCCGCTGGTCCCGGGAAGGGAGGGCCACGGTCGTCCATCGCCTCGCCGTCCATCCGGATTGCCGCGGCCGAGGTTTTGCGAAGGGCCTTTTCCTCTTCGCCGAAGACTTGGCCAGGAGGAACGGCACGGAATACATCCGCTCGGACACCTACTCGCTCAATGCGAGGATGAACGCGCTCTTCTCGCGGATGGGCTACGCCCGAACAGGCGTCATCGCTTTCCCGCGCCATCGGGCGGAGTTCTACTGCTACGACAAGGTCATCGGCGAAGGCCGATAGCATCCCTCTCACGAGGAGCCGCCGATACGAGCTGGACGAAATCGCGGACGCATCCGATAATCCATCATCATCACTCGACGGAGACTGCCATGAAGTTGAACGATCTTCCTCCCCGGACAGCCGAGATGTGCTCCTATGCCTTGGCCTCGATCGCCTATCCTTGGGGCAGCGACGCCGAAAAAATGAAGAAGGAGATGGTCATTCTTATGAATAGCCTGGGTCACGGCGAGATCGAGGCGCTCTGGGGCGGGATCGCCCCCGCCTCGGCCCTGGTGCCGGGCGACGAAAGCGGATGGAACGCGGCCCTGGTCCTGGTCGCCCGCAAGCTGGGCACGCACGACTACGTCGTCGTCGTGCGCGGCACGAATCCCCTCTCGTGGGACTCATGGAAACTCGAGGACTTCGATGTCTGCGAAAAGACGGCCTGGGACCTCGGCGCCCCGAGCAAGGGTTCCATATCCCACGCGACCGCCACCGCGCTCGCGATCCACGAGGGCCTCTCGGACGGGGGCGTCCCGCTCCTGCAATTCCTCCAGGGCATCGTCGCCGACGACCCCGAGGCCACGATCGAATTCGCGGGACACAGCCTTGGCGGCTGCATGGCTCCGGTACTCGCCCTCAAGTTCAGGGAGAGCTCGAGCGTCGATCCCTCTCGCTTGGGCGTCTACTCTTACGCCGGGCCGACCCCGGGGGACCGGGCCTTCGCGGCCTACATGAAGAGCGTCCTTGACGGCTTCGGACTCGTCTCCTTCGTCAGGGACTCGGGCGACATCGTGCCCCACGCCTGGAACGAGGAGGACCTCGGCGCGGTCGAGGCCCTCTATCCCGAGCGGCCCGCGACGGAAACCGTCCTTGGCCTGATCGAATACGTGAAAAGCCGCGTATCTGCGAACGAGTACCTCCACGCCTATCCCGGTTTCATCCCCATCTTGATCGAGGCCGCGCTCGAGGAGGAGATCGCCCGCGCCCTGGGCCAGGGCGAGCTGGACACGATGGCTGGCCCCAGCGCGGCGCTCCGTACCGGAGCCTGGCTCATGAGGGAGCTGCCGCGGTCGGGGGCGCTGGCAGAGGAGCGGGTCCGATCGGGCTTCCTCGACACCTTCGCCTGGTTCCTGCGCGCGATGTCGATGCATGTGCTGCCCTATCTCGCGCTCTGCCTTCCGGGCGCGCAGCGCACTCTTTTCGACAAGGTCCTCAAGCCCTGCTACTTCAAGGGCCATCTCGCCGCGCCCTGGCTTTGACGGCTCATCGAGAGGGAGGGCCCATGGGAGCCGACGACGCGAAGAAACCGGGAAACGCCGATGACTCGCTGCACCTGCGCGACTACTTCGCCCCTTTCCGCGAGAAGAGGATCGAGGCTGGAAGCCTTTTCTGCGATCGCGGCCGCAGGCGGACGAGCCTCGCCGGGAAATGGCGGCACACCGTCGACCAGTACGACACCTGCCTGCGCGCGCTCTGGTACCGCTTCTCCACGTCGGCCTCCGTGTTCGAGGCCTACGGGCATCTCGCCGAGCGCTACGGCGTTCCGAAGCTCCTACGGGGGGCGCTCGGATCCATGGACTGGCTCGAGTTCGCCCGGAGGAGCATGCCCTTCGACTTCGATTTCGAGCATTGGGACGAGATCGAGCTGCCCTGCTGCTGGAACCTCGCGAGGCCCGAGTATTTCTGGTACGAGGGGCCGATGGTTTTCACGAGGATCATCAAGAGCGAGGCGCGGAAGGGCGAGAGGACCTTCCTTCGCATCGGCGGGGCGAACTATCGCAGCGTCCTCTTCCTGAACGGCCGGCACCTCGGGACGCACTTCGGCGGCTCGGGGGACTTCGCGGTCGACATTACGGACTGCCTAGAAAAGGGAGACAACCGGCTCATCATCTCGGTCGACTCGACGCGGAGGCCCGAGCAGATCCCGATGGACAACACCGATTGGTTCAATTACGGCGGCATCTATCGCGATATCGAGCTGGTCTACGTCCCCGAGCTCCGCGTGAAGGACTTCTTCCTGCGGCTCGTGCCGGGCTCGCTCTTCTCGCGGATCGCCTGCGATGTCGAGGTAGCGGGCCCCGATGGCGCCCCCCGCCCATGCGGCGAGGCCCTCCTCGCGATTCGCGAGCTCGGCGTCGAGCTCCGTGTCCCCGTGAAGGACGGACGGGGCTCCCTCGCCTTCGAGGCGAAGCCCGAGCTCTGGAGTCCCGAGAGCCCGCGGCTATACGAGGTCGAAGTCTCGTTTCCCGCCGAGGGATCCGGCCTCGATTCTACCCGCCGAGCGCGCGGTGATCGCGCGACGGGCGGAGCCGAGCCCGACCGGGTCGCCGACCGCGTGGGCTTCCGCGAGATCGCCGCTCGGGACGGCCGCGTCCTGCTCAATGGCGAGGACATCCTGCTCAAGGGCGTGAGCATGCACGAGGACTGCGCGGAGCGGGGCAAGGCGGTGAGCGGGGCCGAGCTCCGCGCCAATTTTGCGCTCGCGCGAGAGATGGGCTGCAATTTCGTCCGCCTCGCCCACTACCCTCATTCGCGCGAGGCGGCCCTCCTGGCCGACGAGCTCGGCCTCATGCTTTGGGAGGAGATTCCCGTCTACTGGGCGATCGACTTCGAGAACCCGGCGGCATTGCGCGACGCGAGGAACCAGCTCGCGGAACTCGTCCTGCGCGACCGCAACCGCGCGAGCGTGGTGATCTGGAGCGTCGGGAACGAGAACGCCGACCTGGACGAGCGTCTCGCCTTCATGTCGGAGCTCGTCGACGAGGCGCGCTCGCTGGACGGAAGCCGCCTCGTGACCGCCGCCTGCCTTTACAATCCGGAGGGCCTGATCGTCGACGACCGCCTCGCCGAGCGCCTCGACGTCGTCGGCCTCAACGAGTACTTCGGCTGGTACGTGCCGGGCTACGGCAAGCTAGCCAAGATCATTGCCAATTCGAGACTCGGCAAGCCGGTCATCATCAGCGAATTCGGCGCCGACGGCCGGCTCGGCCACCACGGCTCGAGGAACGAGTTCTTCACCATCGAGAAGCAGACCGAGGTCTACGAGGAGCAGGTGAAGGCCATCGGCTCCATCCCCGAGATCCGCGGCTCGAGCCCCTGGATCCTTTTCGACTTCCGCTCCCCGAGGCGCACGGGCCCTCTCCAGTCCATGTACAACCGCAAGGGACTCGTCGACGAGACGAGGAAGCTAAAAAAGCCCGCCTTGGAGATCATGAAAGGCTTCTATCGCAGGTGGAAGCCGTGATCGCCGCCGCCCTTGAGCGCGTCTACGACTTCAGGCGATTCGAGGAGCTCTATCCCGAGTTCGAGGCCCGCTTCGCAGCCTCGGGCGAGCGCGGACCGGGCCGTTTCGGCTACAGGCCAGGTCTCGAGGCCTGCTCCTACGGAAGCGCCGATTTCGTCTTCGCGCGCGCCGCGACTGGTCGAATCGCCGAGCTCTCGCAAGATGAGAGGGACGAATGGGCCGCCGAGATAAACAAGCACCAGGACGAGGAGGGCTGGTACCGCAAGGACCACACAACCCACCACAGGGCGCATACGACCGCGTACGCCGTCGCCGCGCTCCTCCTCCTCGGCCGGAAGCCGGGCCGCCCGCTCTCGGGGATGGCCGCCCTGGCCTCGCCCGAAAGCCGCGAGGGATGGATCCGCTCCGTGAACTGGTCGATCATCTGGCCGGGCTCGCATTACGCCGCGGGGCTTCCCGCGGCCTTGGCCATGACGGGCGAGGCGCCAGAGGGCTTCTTCGACTGGTACTTCGCCTGGCTGGACCGCGAGTCCGATCCGGCCTCGGGCTTCTGGCGCAGGGGCCTCGCCCACCGCCTCGGCATCCTCCGGCGGCCCAACATGCACGACATGGGCGGGGCCTTCCACATGTACCTCGTCTATGAGCGCTTCGGCAGGCCCTGGCCGAGTCCGGACAAGGTAGTCGACCTGACTCTCGCCCTCCAGGGCCAGAACGGCTTCTGGGACGGGGAGGTGAGCTACTGCATCGACCTCGACGGGATCTATTGCCTCACGCGCTCGAGCAGGAACGCGGGCCTGGCCGCGAGCCGCGCCGCCTCGAGCGAGGAAGGCTATCGGGCGGCGGAGGTGCGAGCCGCCTGCGAGCGCTTCCTGGAGCGCGCGGAGGCGACGTTGTGCGATCGCGACTTTCTTGGCGCGAGCTATCGGAATTCCCACCGGCTCCCCGGAGCTCTCGTCGCGGTCGCCGAGTGCGCGCGAACCTGGCCCGGCATAGTAAGGACGGAGCGGCCGTGGGTCCAGACCCTCGACCTCGCTCCGTGGATCTGACGAGGAGGCGCGAATGGCGAACGACGGAAGGCTCGGCCTCGGCAGCAAGCTCGGCTACGCGACGGGGGACTTCGGCACGAACCTAGTCCTCAACGCAACGACCGTCTACCTTCTGTACTACCTTACTGACGTCTCCGGAGTGTCCGCCGCGTTCGGCGGCGTCATCTTCCTCGTCGCCAAGCTGTGGAACGCCCTCATCGATCCCCTCGTAGGCCAGCTCGTCGACCACACCCAGACGCGCTGGGGCAGGAAGCGGCCCTGGCTTCTCTTCGGCGCCCTCCCCTTCGGACTGGCCTTCGCGCTCTGCTTCGCCGGGCCTTCCCTGGCCCCGCCCTGGCGCGAGGCCTGGTCGATGGCGACCTACATCCTGTTCTGCACCGCCCTCGGCGCGACCAACATCCCCTACTCCTCCTTGACGGCGACGATGACGAGAGATCCGGCCGAGCGCTCCTCGCTCTCGGGCTGGAGGATGAGCCTCGCGATCCTCGGCACCATGGCGGCGAGCGTCGCGGTAAAGCCTCTCGTATCGCTCTTCGGAGGAGGCCCCCAGGGCTTCCGCGCGGTGGGCATCGCATTCGGCCTTGTCGTCGCCGCCTGCCTCCTCGTCGTCTTCCTGTCGTCGAGGGAGACCTCGAGCGGCCGCGAGGAGAATCGCGGGAGCTTCCGCGAGAACGTCCGAGCGCTTGCGGCCAACGGCCCCTTCATCCTGCTCGCCCTCGCACTAGTCTTCTGCACCGTGGCGAACTACCTCGTCGCGACCTCGGTCAACTACTACTTCAAGTACGTGCTCGGGAAGGAAGGCCTGATCCAATACGGCTTTCTCGCCCTCTTCCTCGCGGCGATCGCCTGCGTGCCGCTTTGGCTCGCCGTTTCGCGGCGCTTCTCCAAGCGCGTCGCCTTCATGGCCGGAGGCGCCGTACTCCTCTGCGCCCTCATCCCCCTCTGGTTCCTGCGCTCGCCCTCCGACGCGCTCGTCCTCGGCATCCTCGTCGCTGCGGGCTGCGGCATCTCGACGGTCTACCTCTTCCCCTGGGCGATGGTGCCCGACACGGTGGAGTACTCGGAATGGAAGACGGGAGCGACTCAGGAGGGGTTCCTCTATGGATTCTTCGTCTTCGGCCTCAAGCTCGCGCAGGCCCTTGCGGGCTTCCTAGCCGGATTCGCCCTCGAGGCCTCGGGCTACGCGGCCAACCGGACTCAGACGGAAGGGGCGCTGCGCGGGATAACCTTCATCTTCACTCTTCTTCCCGCGGGGCTCATGGCCCTCGGCCTGGCCTTCCTCACCTTCTATCCCATCGACATGAGCTTCCATGCGCGGATCAACGCCGAGCTTGCGGAGAGGAGGCGAGCCGCGCCATGAGCCCGGGCTCGCCCAGCCTCGCCCTCATTCCTTCAGCTCGAAGTAGATGAGCCGCTCGTAGAAGCCCAGCCGGTGGTAGAACTCCTCCACCACTCCCTCGTGCCCGTAGGAGACCGCGGCGCGGATCCGCTTGCAGCCGCCGGCCCTGAGCCAGGCGACATGCTCGCCAACGAGCCTCTTCCCTAGCCCTATCCCCTGGAGTTCCGGCTCGAGATAGATGGACTCGATCTCGCCCGCAATCCCTGCCTTGGTCGAGACGCAATAGCCCAGGAACCTCGGCCCCTCCTTGACGATCGAGATCTTGAGGTCGCCGGGATCCCAGTCCCGCCAGGCGGCGATCCGCTCCTCGAAGCCGAAGGATTCGTAGTGGTCCTCGAAGTATACCGTGTCCTCGTAGTGGAGCTCGTTGAGCTTCTCCCAAAGGTTGCGGATGCAGCCGATACTTTCGAAGGCTATGTCGACTATCTCGGGCACGGTCCTGCCTCCCCGGCGACTATCTCAATCGTCCGTAAACCTGAAAGGCCTTTTATATCCATGCTTGCCTCCGTTCTGGCCCACGGCCATTGTAGCGCCGCGGGAGCCGGGCCGATACGGGGCTTCGTGGCCCTGGCAGCTTGAGGAGTCGCATGCCCGAAAGATTGTCGGAGACATACCGCAGCAGAACTGCGCGATACCGTGAAGCGGCTATGCCGCTTCACGACGGCCCTCTTCCGAATCAGCTGTTTCCCGGAGGCGAGAGAATACCGGGCGTCGCGGGCTCGGCGCTCCGGATGCGCGCGAATCGATTCGCGCGCATCCGGCCGCGCGCGGCGTCTTACTTAACGAGGGTGATCGTGCCGAACTTGGAGGGATTCTGCCAGTCGGTGTTGGAAGAATCGTTCCAGGCGATGATGCCCGTGCGAGAGCCGGAGCCGCCATCATCGTTCACCTGTAGGTCGAAGCCCATGAGATTGCCTTCCGCGCCCGAAACCTTGTCGAGGGGAATGGCGACTTCGACGTCGTACCCCCCATCCACCACCTTCGCCGCGCTCTTGAAGTCCTTTGCGGGCACCCCAGAGCTGCCCGAGACGACGTTCTTGTAGTTCACGCGGATCTGGGAGCAGCCGGATCGATAGCTTGTGGCCTTGGAGTTGGTCTGATCGATGAAGAATTCGACGGAGTCCTGCTCCCAGGCATTGGCGTTCGTCGCGTGGAGGACGGGGTCCTTGACGTTCACGAAGACATAAAGGAAGCCCGCGTCCCACAGGAGCCGGGCCTCGCCGACGACGGGGGTCTTCCCCAGGGATACTACCTCGGTCTTGATCGCGTCGGTGGCTTGGTAGGCATCATCCATATCGCCGTCAATGGTCGGCGTGCCCATATGCACATTCAGGGTCTTGCCTACAGGCTTGGCGGGCTCGGCAGGCTTCGGGGCCTCGGCGGGCTTCGCGGCGCTCGCTGGAGGGGAGGACTGGCAGGAGAAGGCGAGGATGCTTAAGCCGAAGACAAGGCCCGTGAGGAACTTTGATCGTTTCATATCCGCTCCTTTTACGAAAATGACCGCGCTCGGCATTGGACCGATGCGGTAATTATAGAGGCCTTCATCGATAAAGCGACACCAACGACGGGAGCGTCGCGATGAGCGCCTCCGTAGGAGGTAGCATAGCTCTATCCTCGTACCTGTCAAGTGGAATGAGGTTTCCCATTCGACCCGTCATTCGCGCGAGCGGCGACCATTCCCCAGACGACCACGGGAGCAGGGCCCATATGCTTGGGGATTTCCCATATGGCCCGTAATACTAGGTCGCGGTAAGGTCGTTCCCCCCGCTTCAATGACTGCCATTCTAGCGGCGGAATGCCGTCCCTCAACGCAAAGTTGTGCGCCGGAGCCGATCCTCGCCATTTATCGGGCGATAAGAATGACGGGACCATCAGGGATACGAGTTTGGCTTCCCATCGGGGGAAAATATTCCTGCTTCGCTTTCTCTGCGCCGTTGCGCGCAAGATCCAAACAAAAGCCCGAAAGCCCAAGCCTTCGAGGTACCGCCAACATGAAAGCCTCGCCTCCTTGGGATGGATCGCGAGCCGGGGACGCACCCACTCATCCTCGATTGGTCGAACGACACTATTTTTATACGTCGGATATTGCCCCGAGTACCGGCCACGTCCTTCGATCGTTACGCGAGTTGATCTCACGGACTCGTGCATGTCCTTCTATTCGCTCCAGAAGCGCGCCGACCGCAATATTCGAAGGGCAGCCGGCCCAAACTCCGGAAATGGAAAAATCATTCCAAAAAACGGATTCATCTAGCGCCGTAGCGAAGAGGACTTGGCTTCCGCGCCTTGCGGCACCAAGGCCTCAAACTGGCATGTCCCATAAATCCACGAATATCGCTCGCTGTCGTTTTGCAGTTCAAATCGTGATAGAAAAAGTAATAATCTCTTTTCATGAGTACTATACGGCATCCTCGACAATCAGAACATGCGAGGGCCAAAATTGACGCGAACAATGACTTGGCGAAATTGCTAGATCGAACAACCTACGCCTTTCATCTGAGGCCAGACTCATTTGCCTATGGAATATCCGATTACGCGATCTTGAACCTAAGTATCGCCTCCGTACCTCCGTCGCAGCGGAATTCGATCTCGCCATCGAGCTGCCCGGCCAGCGTATGGATGAGTATCATACCGAGCGTCTCCGCGGATTGAAGGTCGAGGCCTGTCGGCAATCCTACCCCCTCGTCCAGCACCGACAGCTCCAGGTCGCTTCCCAAGCGCCGCAGCTCGACCCGGATGCCGCCGGGCCTCGAGCCCTCGGGATAGGCGTGTTGCCGCGCGTTCGCGATCAGCTCCGCAGCGATGAGGCCTGCCGGGATCGCCTGCTCCAGGTTCAGCATGACCGCTTCCTCGCGGGAAACGACGGACACCTTGCCCGAGAACGCAATGGCCTCACCTCCGAATCCGGCGACGGCTTGATGGAGGTAAAGGACAAAATTGATGCGCGCCATGTCCTCGGAGTCGTAGAACTGCTGATGGACGAGGGCCAAGGTCTGAATTCGCCTGGATATCTCCTCGATGAGCTTCCGCGAGCGGTCTTCTCCGATATTCTGAGACGAGAGGCTCAGGAGGCTCGTGATGAGCTGCATGTTGTTGTTTACGCGATGGTGAATCTCCCTGAGCAGGACGCCCTTCTCCTTGAGCGAGGCCTCTAAGCGATCCAGCGCCTGCCTACGCTCCGTATCGTCGCTCAAGATCCCGATAAAGCCGCTCACGTTCCGCGTCTCGTCGCGCACTGGAGTGACCGTGACCTCGACAAATTGGGATCTTCCGCCTGGGATTCTCTTTTCGGCTTCGCCATGCCAGACTTGGCCGGAGAGCACGCTTTCCCAGAAGATCCCGTCGAACATCGATCCGAGACCCGACGACTCCAAGAGGACGCTGATATTCTGGCCGATCGCCTCCGCCCTTGAGAACCCTGCTATCTTCTCATAGGCGGGATTGATCCAGCGGATCAGGCCGTCGCGATGGCATATCACGATTGCGTTCGCCGCCGCGTCCATGGCGATGCTATTCAGCTCGAGGTCGGCCTCGACCTTCCTCCTGTCGGTAATATCGGTTAGAGTCCCGACGATCTCGGCCTCCCCATGTTCCGGCTGGACGAAGCGCATCTCGTCGCGAAGCCAAACGATCTCTCTGTCCTTTTTGAAGAAGCGATACTCGTGCGCGAAGTCCCCCCCTCCGATGATCTTCTGGATGCCTTCGGCGGCTCGCGTCTTGTCCGCGGAATGGACGTTGTTCTGCCACCAGTCGTCCTCCATCGCCTCCTCGGGGGAATAGCCGAGGAGTCCTCGGACGTTCTCGCTGACCCACTGGAGCGGCGCCTTGCCGCCGGCGATCCTGAGCGAGTACGTCACGGTGGGGCTCGTCGCGAGGTAGTGTGAAAGCCTCGAGGCGAGCATGTCGCGCTCCCGCTCCGCGGCGACGAAGCTGGTGATGTCGCGGATGTTGACCTGCGTCACTTCCCGATGGTTGACCTCGTAGGAGTTGTAGAAGAATTCCACGTATATCTTCCGTCCGTCGAAGGTTTCCATCGGCTGGTCCTTATAGCGGACATATTCGTGCTGCCTGGATTCCGGGAGGCCGAGATCCGAGGTCAGGATGTTCTTCAGCAATTCCACCTCGGAAGCGCGTTTGCCCAGGAAGTACTCCTGCGAGAGCCCAAGCATGACCGCCATCGATGGATTGACGTCGACGACCAGGCCAGTGCCGTTGTCGACGATCATGATGCCGTCCTTCGAGGTCTCGAAGAGGCGGCGGAATCGAACTTCCGAGGCGCGCATCGCCTGGTCCTTTTGGTCCAGATGCGCCCTTATTCGAGTCTTTACGATCTCCGGATCGACAGGCTTGCGGATATAGTCCACGGCGCCGAGCTCGAACCCGAGCTTCTCATCGGAATTCATCACCTTGGCCGTCAGGAAAATTATCGGGATTGTGGTTCCATCGGAATCCTGTCTCAGCCTGCGGCAGACCTCGAACCCGTCCATCCCGGGCATGATGATGTCAAGGAGCATCAGGTCCGGGGGATTATTCCCGCGGGCGATTTTGAGCGCGGCTTCGCCGTTCGTGACGGCCTTGACCTGGTAGTCCTTCTTGAGGATCTCCTCGAGGATGAGGATGTCGTCGGGTACGTCGTCCACGACTAGGATGGTTCGGCGCCTCTCGCTCATACCGCGCTCCTTGGTCGGTCGCTGTAGGACTGGGCTATCTCCGCGAAGCGCCCCGAGAGCTCGAGAAAAGCCTGGGCGACGTCGGGATCGAACTGGACGCCTTGGCCCTTCAGGATAATCCCGACGGTCTCCTCGTGCGTAAAGGCGCGTCTGTAGACGCGCTCGCTGATTAGGGCGTCGTAAACGTCGGCGACTGCCATGAGCCTGCCCGGAACGGGGATCTCGTCCCCTGACAGGCCTCGCGGATACCCGGACCCGTCCCAGTTCTCATGGTGGGACCAGGCGATGTCCCGCGCAAGCGAGAGAAAGGGGGCTGGAGTACCGAGGCTCTTCTCGGCCGCGGTTATGGCGTCCCTGCCTAGGGTCGTATGCGTCTTCATCACCTCGAATTCCTCGGGATCAAGCAGGCCAGGCTTCTGAAGGATCCTGTCCGGGATCCCGACTTTCCCGATATCGTGCAGGGGGGCGGACTTGTAGAGCATCTCCACCGTCCTTGGCGGCAGTTGGTCAATGAACCTCGGGTGCTCCATCATCCGTTCGGCGAGCAGCCTAATATAGTGCTGCGTGCGTCGGATGTGGTTCCCTGTCTTGTTGTCCCGCGTCTCCGCAAGGGATCCCATCGCGATCATGGCCACGTCCTGGATCGCCACGGCCTCCCTGGTCCTGCGGTCGACCTCCGCCTCGAGGTACTCGTTCTTGTCCTTGAGGAAAGCACTCATGCTCTTGAGTCTGAGGTGGCTCCTGACGCGGGCCATCACGATCGAGGGACTCGGGGGCTTGGCGATGTAGTCCTCCGCGCCGAGCTCCAGTCCCTTCTCTTCGTCCTGGGCCTCCGATTTCGCCGAAAGGAAGATTATTGGGATGTCGGCCGTCTCGGGATTTCGCTTGAGGCGGCGGCAGGCCTCGTAACCGTCCATGCCGGGCATCATGACGTCGAGCAAGATGAGGTCCGGCGCCTCGCCGCTCGCGGCGATCGCGAGTGCCTTCTCTCCCGAGATGGCGACCTTGACTCGAAACTCGTCCTTCAATATAGAGCTGAGCAGGGCCACGCTGTCGGGCGAATCGTCGACGATTAGGACGGTAGCTTTCTTCCCGCTAGAGGCTGCCACGACAATCTCCTTCATTCCGGCCTCGCCGAAGACATCGATGCTCTCCGAAGAACCGCGAGCGCGGCGGTGAAATCGTAGCTCCGTATCGATGCCTCGAGGCTCTCGAAGTCCGCCCGCTCAAGTCGCGCGGCGAACTCGTCGCGAGCCGACTCGAAATAGTCGAGGGACTCGCTATCGCTCTCCTCGGCGAGACGCGTCAGCCTTTCGAGAAACTCCGAGGTCGGGCGCTCGGAGGGGGCGCCTTTGACCGCGACGCTGCCGGCCTTTTCGGCCTCGGCAAGGCCCGCGAGTATGCTCACAATGGCCGCAGCCACGACAGCGGAGAGCCGTTCGAGGCCATGCGCCAACGAGTCCGAGCTTGCCCCGCGGCCGATAGAGGCCTCGAGCTCGCCGGCGACGGACTGCACCTCGAGGGCCCCGATATTTCCTGATACCCCTTTCAGAGTATGCGCTATCCGCTCGGCCACAGAGCGCTCCCCTCCTTCGAGGGCCGCCCTGATCTGCGTCGCCGCCTCGCGCTGGCCGGCGCAAAAGCGCCTGAGCATCTCTAGATATAGACGCTTATTCCCGACGACGCGGCGCAACCCTCCCTCGGTATCGATCCCGCGAATCACGGGCAGCGCCGCCGATCGCGTGCCACCCGCCTCCGCCGGGGTCGGAGACTGGGAGCCTGCATGAGCATAATGCTTGCGCAGGATGGCGAACATCGCGTCCGGATCGATGGGCTTTGTGATGTAATCGTCCATCCCAGCAGCGAGGCAGCGCTCCCGATCCTCCGCCATGGCGTTCGCCGTCATGGCGATTATCGGCATTGCGGAGCGCCCGTGGAGAGCTCGGATTTCCCGAGTCGCTATCAGACCGTCCATCACCGGCATCTGGACGTCCATCAGTACTAGGTCGAAATCTGCCACCCGGACCATTCCGACCGCCTGGGCCCCGTCCATCGCCAAGCTGACAGCGCACCCCGCGGCCTCGAGGATCTCCGTAGCGATTTCTTGGTTCAGCTCGTTGTCCTCGACCAGGAGGACCTTCGCTCCCCGGAGACCGGCCAGATTTTCGGCGCTCGTGGACACATCCTCGGGAGCGCTTCGCCGCTCCAAGCGGTTCGCCCCGAGCAGGTGCATCGCAGTATCGAAGAGGATGGATGCGGTAACCGGCTTGATCAGCACATCCTCGACGCCGACCTGCTGGGCTTCCCTCATGATCTCCTCTCTGCCGTACGCGGTGATGATGACCATATGAGGCGGAGGAGAAAGGCCCAGCGCCTTGACGCGCTTGGCCGTCTGGATACCGTTCATCTCGGGCATTTGCCAATCCAGGAACACGATGTCGAATGTCGACTCTTCCGGTGGCTGGTTCCTCATCGCCTCGAGGGCGGCGATTCCCGAGTCGACGGCAGTCACGAGGAAGGTCATGGAGGCCAGCATGTCCGATATCGCAACCCGGGCGTGTTCGTTATCGTCGACGACCAGGACCCGCCTGCCCCGCAGGTCGGGGCGCGGGAGATAGCTCCGGGGACTTTCTTGGGCCTTCCCGAGTCTGGCCGTAAACCAGAACAATGAACCCCGGCCCAGCTCGCTTTCGAAGCCTACCTGGCCGCCCATCATCTCCGCGAGGTTCTTGGTGATGGCCAGCCCGAGTCCCGTGCCTCCGTAGCGCCGCGTAATCGAGCCGTCGGCCTGCTGAAAGCTGCGGAACAGCGCCCCTTTATGGTCCTCGGCGATGCCGATGCCGGTGTCCTTGACCTCAAAATGCAGCAGCACATCGCTGCCTGAGTCCTCCTCGACCCGAACATGGATATCGATCTCTCCGTGTTCCGTGAATTTGACGGCGTTGTTCGCGAAATTGATCAGGATCTGACCCAAGCGAAGGGGATCGCCCAGGAGGCGGCTCGGGACCGACTTGTCCATCTCGAAGATGAGCTCGAGGCCCTTCGCGCTCGCCTTCTCGGCGATGAGGTTGGCTACGTTGTCCAGCACTTTCTCGATCTCGAATTCGACGCGCTCCATCGACAGCTTGCCCGCCTCAATCTTGGAGAAATCCAGGATGTCGTTGATGATCCCGAGGAGGTGCTGGCTCGACACTTGGATGCGGTTGAGGTAGTCGCGCTGGCTCGGAGTGAGGCTGGTCTTGAGCGCCAGGTAGGACAGGCCGATGATCGCGTTCATCGGCGTCCGGATCTCGTGGCTCATGTTCGACAGGAACTCGCTCTTGGCCCTGCTGTTGGAATCGGCGAGTTCCCGGCTCGCTTCCAGCTCCAGGAATATTTTCTTGCGGTTCCTCATGAGGACGTAGGCCAGGGCGGCCGAGCCGAACGCTATCAGGGCGGACGCGAGGATCGCCGTCTTGAGGATATCGATATTCTGCCGCTGTCTTTCCAGCACCAAAAGGATTCCGTTGTTGATCCGCAGGACGTAGTCGCGGTATTCCGGGTAGATGTAATCGATGCGGTTCTTGAATAGGATGACGTCTGTCGAGCTCATCGCGGCGCCCGAGTCCAGGGCTCGAGTCAGGGCACTGTTGAGCGAGGATAATTCGTCCATGATGATCGAGAGACCCGCAGGGGACCGACGCTTGGTATCGAAGAGCATCCTGTGGAGGCCCGGCCGCGCGTCGCCGTAGTCCGGATCGATCAGGCCTTGAGCGACTTTGATCTTGCTGATCGTGAAACCGAGGGCTTCCCGGTCGATGCGGCTGTTGCCGAGCCGTATCGCGTCGAGGTCCGTGGAAAGCTCGGAGATCAGCGGCATCAGGCTGGAGATATTCCTGAATTGGTCCACCGTCGTGACGGGCAGCTCCGTGCCCAGCTCTCCCAGGCTGAAGAACATGAGCAGCCCCAGGCAGAAGACCAGGATCGACAGAGAGATGATGATATACGAGCTGGTCGATAGCACCCTAAATTGCAGCCGCTCATTCAATTTTACAGGGCCTTTCCAGGGAGACGTCCGGGGCCCAACATCCCGCGTCCTCCTGGTCGATGATCTTCTGGAGCTCGCCCGCGTTCGCGTCCAGCACCGATGCCGTGTCCTTGCCTTCCAGCACGATTTGGGAGAATGTGAGCATGAACAAGGTGTTGTAATCGTCACCTCGCTCGCCCAAGCCAATGGGGATGAGAGTCTGCAAGGAGTCCCGCGAGCCCGACTGCTTGTTCACGGCCGCGGCAAGCTCCAGAAGGGTTCGAGGCACGTCCCCTCGCGTGCCAGAAGCCAGGACCGGGAAGAAGCCCGTCTCGCTCAGAGTCCTGTCCTGGATCGCCGGCTGGATGAGGTAGTCTATCAGCGTTGCGGGATCGTGTGGATTCGCAACGCCCTTGGGGATGGCCAACCCGGATACTACCGACATGAACCCTCGCCCTTTCGGGCCGATCGGCGCCGGGAAGGCGACGAAGTCATCGGGCCGCTCGTCGAATGCCTTGACGAGCCTCGCGGTGTGGTCCCAGGCGATCCAGACGTCGCCGGTCAGCAGGGGCTCCGACATGGTCGAGAAGACCAGCGATCCTGGGTTCGAATACCGCCACAAGTCCTTGAAATACGCCCACATGGCCTTCGCGTCGGGGCTGCGGAATTTCAGGAGGGTGCTCGCGGTGAAGGAGGGGTAGAGATAGCCCTGGAAGAATCGATGCATGAGCCCCTTACCCCCGGCGGGGAAGCCGATCGGCTTTTTCCCCGTCCTCTCAAAAATGTTGGCCGCCCACTGATCGAGCTGGGCGTAGGTCAGGGAATCCAGATCGGCTCCATGAGGAAGGTAGGCGAGCGCCTTCTTGTTGGCGACCATGACGAATGAGGCCTGCATCCAGGGTACGTAGTAGACATTCCTGCCGTTCAGTCTGCTCAGCTTTACGAGGCCCCCCGAAAAGCCACGCTTCGACAGATCGCCAAAGATGTCGTCGAGCGGCCTCAACTCTTTTCCCTCAAAGAGCTTGACGAGATCGCCGTGCAGGGCCCCGACAAGAATGGAATCCTTTGGCTCGCCGCTCAGCATCGAATTGATCTGGCGGGAAAGGTAGCCATTGTCGTTCGGCATGAAGTCGACCTGGCCAGGGAAGTCCTTTAAAATGACATCCCGCATCTTTTCCGCCTCCTCCACGGGATTCATCTGGGTGGACAGGAATAGGATGGTAGAGCCGGGCTTTCCCCGGAAAGAGAAATTCGCTGCTCGCACGGGTTCCTTGGTACTGGTTTCGGCCCGCTTTCCGCAGGACAGGTAGAGGAGCGGGATGGATAACGATATTAGAAGGAGCCGGCAGGCATAGGTCTTGTTTATCACATGAGCCCTCCGATAACGCGATCGCGACGAGCTACGGGCGCCAACCGGTCAATTTATGAGAGCAATCGCAATTATAGAACCGGCATCATTGGAACGCAAATCGGCCTCGTCTTCTCAGTCAGAGTATTTGCAGTTCCCTAATGCAAATGAGGGATCCGGAAACAAGAGAGGGGGAAAATCAACCCCCATATTCCACAGTTTAAGGACAGCCTTGCAAGCTATTTCTTTACGCCATAGCGCATTTCATTCTAATTTTTGAAAATTGTGAAGGAGAATAGCATCTGTAGAACATGCGCTCGACGCTTACCAAATGGCCCAACATATGGAGGTCTGTGGTAGAGAGAACGATCGAGCCCTTCCCTTCCCAGGAACAGGACGCATACCTCCCTTCGACCTCATTCCACGGTATTGGTTCGGCTAGGACCACCTGACTATTGTCCACGCAAAATGACCTCCGAAGCACATCTCGAACCGCAAGAAATCCGGCGTCTCGCCCATATTCTGATACATCGCCGTTTCCAAGGCGGATGGATTCCCAAAGCTAGGCTTATTCTCTCCCTTCCAGCAATAGCCCATAACCGGATGGGAGAGAGGGGCATTAGTTTTTCCGCCCCATGCCCCTCCCCCGCCCGCTTAAAATGATGGGCATACCGGCAGAAGCCGTCCTCCTCCATTTTTCTCCTCGTCTATGTTGAATGCGAACGTTTCTTACAGTATCTTTCGCCGCCGGAGGACTACTCATGAATACAAGTCCCGAGCAAGGTAGCTCCCTCGATGACGAAGAGTCCGACGATTTAGATTATGAGGATGACGAGGACGAACTGGACGGGAGCGACGACGGCTTTGATGACGACGAAGACGACCTTGAGGAGGAAGAGGACGACGACGAGGATGATAACGATGAG
>Ga0181529_10002689_pt1 | contig 20962 bp, 18 predicted proteins | sample PEATcosm2014_Bin_36_FD_119763 | JGI IMG/M metagenome (GOLD analysis project Ga0181529, IMG submission 119763) | Peatland microbial communities from MTU Mesocosm Facility, Houghton, MI, USA - PEATcosm2014_Bin10_30_metaG | ecosystem: Environmental > Terrestrial > Soil > Wetlands > Peat | place... | reverse complement strand
CTCGGCCGGTGTAACGGGGGGTGATGCCGCATCGTTACCGGAAGCGCTGGTGCCCCCGCCCGAAGCGGACAGTAGGCTCATCGACGTGAACCGGAGGATCGGTGCGCCTCGATGAGCGTGACCCCGCAGGTCGCGATCGGCAGCGCGGACGCGCGCCCGCAGGCCGAATCGGCGGAGGGGACGCCGCACCGGACGATTCCTGACCTTCCGACGGTCCTCGATCGCGACCGCCGCGCAGGCATCGAGCGGGTGATCGAGCTGGCACGCTGGATCGTGCTGATCTTCGCCGCCGTCAGCGTGAACTTCCCCGGCGAGACCAGCCCCAACCGCCCCGAGGTCGACCTGCTGCTCGGCATCTGGGCCATCTTCACCCTGGCGACGACCATCGCTCTCCTGACCAACCGCCTGCCCACCCGACGGCTACAGTACGCCATGCTCGCGCTCGACATCGCGATCGCGAGCGGCCTCGTCGACCTGACCGGGGGTTTCAGCTCACAGCTGGGCCTGGTCTTCTACCTGGTGATCATCGCCAGCAGCCTCCGCTTCGGCCTGGGCGGAAGCCTCGTCTGCGCGGCGACCATCGCGGCGATCTACCTGGGGATCGGCTTTGCGACCGGCGGCCGGCTCGACGGCTCGACGGTCAACCTCTTCGCCGAGCGCCTCTTCCTCTTCATGGTCATCGCATTGATCAGCGGGCTGCTCTCCCGCGAGATGGTCCAGAGCCGGGCGCGCCAGCTCACTCACACCTACGAGCTGGAGGCGGTCGCCTTCAACGAGCTGCGCGAGGTCGACCGGATCAAGAGCGACTTCATGATGCTGGCCTCGCACGAGTTGAGGACCCCGCTGACCAAGATCAAGGCCTGGGTGAGCCTGATGCAGGACGCCGGCGATCGGTTGCCGGCGAGCGCTCGTGACGAGGGCATCCGGGAGCTGCGTTCGGAGTCTGAGCACCTGGCGCGGCTGACCGACAACCTGCTGGCGATCGCCCAGCTCGAGTCCGGGGAGATCCGACTGAAGACCACCGCCTGCGAGCTTGATGTCGTGATCGGCGACACCATCTCGCGCTTCATCGAGTCCGCCGACCGCAGCCGTTTCTCGGTCAACCTCCTCCCCGACGCCTCCCGAGCGATGGCCGACCCCGAACGCCTCTCGCTGACCCTCGCCTGCCTCATCGACAACGCGTTGAAGTTCTCCCCGGAGTCGGAACCGGTGACCATCTCCACCCGGCGCGACGGGCCCTACGTTCTGATCGGGGTTCGCGACCAGGGCCGGCGCATTCCCGAGGCCGAGGCCGACCGGGTCTTCGCCTCCTTCTACCAGGTGGAGTCCCCGCTGCTAAGGCAACGCGGAGGCTTCGGGGTGGGCCTCTACCTGGCGCGGCAGCTGGTGGAGAGGATGGGCGGCAGGATCTGGATCGACAACACCCGGGTCCGTGGCAACACCTTCATCATCGCCCTCCCGGGGCAGTTCTAGATGCGCACCCGAGGGCGAGAGGCCACCGCCATCTCGGCCTGGTAAAAGCTCGCAACACTCGGGTAACCGAATCAGAGCCTTCGCGATCTTAGTGGTAGCGTCGTGGCGAACATCAAGCCGTCCTATCGCGGAGGCCATTCCAGGGAACGACAGGATGAGCCCCTTCACGGATTACAGCATTCTCAACCCGGCAGCCTCACTGGGCGGCCGCACCGGGGTCGCTGAGGCGACCGTGCTCGTCGTCGACGACGACCCCTCGATGCACGACATCCTCACCGTCCTCGGGCAGCAGCACGGCTTCAGCATCCAGTTTGCGGAGGACGGCCTGGACGGTGTCCGTCTGGCCGAGTCCAGTGACATCGACCTGATCATCCTCGACCTGACCCTGCCGGGCCTCACCGGGTTCGACGTCTGCCGGCGCCTCCGGGCCGCCGGTGTCGAGGTCCCGATCGTGATGGTCTCCGCCAGCTCCGACCCGGTGGACGTCGTGGTCGGGTTGGAGATCGGCGCCGACGACTACATCATCAAGCCCTTCGAGGTCAGGGAGCTCGCGGCCCGGATCAACGCCAAGCTCCGCCGTCAGCGGACGACCCAGTCTCAGGTCCGGCCGGGACGGCTCAAGTTCCCCGGACTGATCGTGGACGTGGGCCGCCACGAGGTGCTGCGCGACGGCAAGCCGGTCACCCTGACCCCCACCGAGTTCGACCTCCTGGCGCTCCTCTCGGCCTCACCAGGACGGGTGATCTCGCGGTCCGAGATGATCCAGAAGGTCTGGGGTCAGGGCGCCGATCTGGACCTCCGCTCCGTGGACGCACACGTGTACCGTCTGCGCCGCAAGATCGAGCCGGAGGGACCGCGTCCCACCTACATCCACGCCGTCCCCGGGATCGGCTACCGCTTCGAGCGGCGCGGCCTCAACGAGCGCCTCGCCAAGGCTCAGGAGGTCACACCCGAGGCCAACGGCCTCCAGCCGGTCGCGGGCCAGATCTGATCGCCCCCCTGCCGCGGCCTGGCCGGGGTGAGGGGGCCACGGACCGCCTCACCAGTACGTTGGCGCGAGCGGGCGGCCGTCGGCAGAGAGGTCACCGCGACTTGTGGGGTGGCCTGGCGCCGCTCCCACCCGCCGGCGCCGACCCACCCGCCAGGTTCAACCCAGACCGGTGTGGTGGCGACGCGCGGCGCGACGGTGTTGACCGTCCGGCTGCTGGAGCACCCACTGACCCCGCTCGTTGAGCTCAGCCGGCCGAGCGTCCACGAGCTGATTGGTCAGGAGCGACAGCGTCCTGCCCTGGGGCAGCGCAAAGTCGAGGCAGGGCATGATCTCGCCGCTCCAGACGCGACGTTGCGTCTGGCCACCGTAGATCGCCACGCTGCGGGTGACCCTGCGCTGGTTGGATCCGCCCACGGAGTACGAGATCCGATACATCTCTCCCGAACGCAGCACGAAGTGGTCCGCGGGGTTGGTTCCGGTCTCGCGGAAGCCATCCCGGACCAGGCGACGACGCGGGGTCGTATCGGAGCTACTGAAGAGAGAGGGTTGTACGGTCATCTTGATGCGATTATCCGGGGAGGCTCCAGCCATTCCGGCAGACGCCGGGTCGCGGACGCGTAACGGTCGGGTCGCCATTCGCCGGCCCCGAGCCACCAGGGGCGCCGCCACACCGCTTTCGCAGGCAAGATACGACGGGGCGAATCGGACGCCTGCCGTGACCGGATTCGACCGAGGTACGGTGACGTGACATCTGCAGCCCCGGAGGTGAGCATGGGCATCGGGATCGCCTGCGTGTCCGGGAAGGGTGGGGTGGGCAAGACGACCACCACCATCAACCTGGCGGCGGCGCTCGCCGAGCGCGGCCGGCTGGTGCTGACCGTGGACTGCGACCCCCAGTCCAACCTCACGAGCGGCCTGGGGCTGAACCCCTACGAGCTCCGGTCCAGCCTGGGCGACGTGCTCATCGGTCGGGCGACGGCGGGCCAGGCCATCGTCGCCACCGAGTGGGCAAACCTGCATCTCCTCCCCGCGACGCCCGACCTCACCGCGACCGAGGCCGAGCTACCCTCGGGTCTGCACCGGGAAACCCTGCTGCGCGACGCTCTGGACCGGGACGGGACCTCCGCCGCCTACGACTTCATCCTCTATGACACCCCACCCAACTTCGGTTTCCACACCGTCAACGCCCTGGCCGCGGCCAACTACGTGCTCATCCCGCTTCAGATGTCGGGCTTCGCCGTCCGCGGGCTCAAGGAGGTGCTGCGGGCGGTCAACCTGGCGCGCAGCCGGCTCAACCCAGAGCTGCAGGTGCTCGGCATGGTGCCCACCTTCGTCAACCTCCGCACCAACTTCAGCCAGCAGCTCCTCAGCGGGCTCGCCGACCTGGCCGGGCTGCGCATCTTCCAGACCCTGATCCCTCCGACCGTGAAGCTCCAGGAGACGTCGCTGGCGGGTGTGCCGATCGTCGCGTACGCCCCCGCCTCGAAGGCGGCCGCGGCCTACCGCCAGCTGGCCGAGGAGGTCCTCCAGGTTGTCTGACCCTTCCGAGGTCGAGATCCCCCCGGACGACCCCACCAGGCTGGCCCTCCACGCCGGTCCCCTGGCCCGCTGGCTGGCCCCGACGTCGCAGTCACGGCTGGAGCGCATCCCCTGCAGCGAGGTCGACACCCGTCCGTGGCCCGACCCACCGGGCGGCGATCTGCTGGCTCTCACCCGCAGCATCCGCCACCGCGGCATCGTGGAACCGCTGCTGCTCCGCCCCATCGAGGGTTCGCGCTTCCAGGTGGTGCTGGGTGCCCGACGGCTGGAGGTGGCTCGCCGCCTGGGTCTGCCCGAGGTCCCGGCCATCGTTCGGGAGCTCGACGAGTCGGAGGCCACCCTGGTCGCCGTCTGGAACGCCCTGCCACGCCTGCGACCCGGGCAGATGATCGAGGTGGCGGCGCGCCTCACCGGCGCCGGTGTGACCGAGGCGGAGATCGCCCTCCTGCTCGCCAGCGGGGATCCGGAGACGCTCCCCGGACCGCCCCGCGACTGGCCTCTCCGCGCCGACTCCGTGCCGCTCCGCTTCTCCGGTTCGATGACGCCGATCCACGACCTCCTGGACGCCCTCGGGCCCGAGCGGAGCGCGGCACTCGCGGCGCTGCACGGGGCCGATCCCGCGCGGCTCGCCGGCTCCGTCTGAGAGGATCGTCGCAACCCGAACCGTCACCTGAGATGAATGCCGCGTGACCACCCGCAAACCCAAGCCGGCGCACTCCGAGGAGGAGCTCCTCGAGCAGTGGGACTTCCTGGACCGGTTGGTGGAGAGGCAGGCGGCGCAGCTCCGTGCCGGGATCCAGGATGCCGAGGAGGCCGATGAACCCGCCGTGGGGCTTGCCGAGGTGGACGGCCTGCGCCGAGACCTCGACCGCCTGCGGGCAGAGCTGCGATCCGCGGAGGCGGCGCGCGTGCGCGCCGCCGAGGAAGCCCGGCAGTCCCGCGAGGCGCTCACGGCTCTCACCGCGGCGCAGCAGCAGCGTCTGTCCGAGGCGCAGGTCATGCGCCGGCGTGACCAGGCCCTGGAGCGCGAGGCGTCGGGGTGGAGGGAGCGCGCGGCGGCGGCCGAGCGAGAGCGGACGACCTTGGACGAGCAGGCGCGCGTGGTGGTGGCCGACCTCACCAGTCGGATCGGAGCGGCAGAGGCGTCGCGCCGGCAGGCCGAGCGACGGCTCGCCGACGCAGCGGCCGCGTTGGACGCTGCCCGGGTCGAGATCGAAAGCCTGCGCGAGCAGCTCGCCGCGGAGCAGCACGGCTTCTGGCGCTTCGGACGCCGCTGAGGCAGGCCCCCGGGCCTCTACGCGGAGGCGCTCGCCGCGGGGTGCCGGCCCTGGGCCATGGCGATGAACTGGCGCAGGGCAGCCGCCGGCACCGGCCGGGTGGCGACCTCGTGGAGAAGGCTCTTCGCCTCGTCGAGCAACTGCGGGTCGGGGAGCTCACCCTTCCCGGAGGTGGCCACCACCCATCCCGAGGAGAACCAGAGCACGGTCTCGAAGGCCAGCCCGCTGACAATCAGGCCATTGAGCAGCGAGTCGGTGATGCGAGAGAGCGGCCGCTTCGCGTTACTGACAACAATGCCCCGAATTCGCTCCAACACGCCCAGCTGCTCGGCGAGCCCGACCGTGAGCGCCGCAGCCCGCAGCGAGAGCAGGTCGAGCGCGGTCGGGATGACAATCCGGTCAGCCACCGACATGGGGCCCAGCAGTGACGGTTCGTGAGGGTGGGTGTCGATCAGGACGACATCGACATCTTCAAGCACAGGCTCGATAAGTGCACGAAGCTGCTGCTCATGCAGGGGCTCGTGGTTGAGGCTGCGGTGGCCGGGAACGGTCTTGATGCCGAGTGGGTGATCGACGAGCGCCTCCCGCAGGGTGACTCGTCCATGGAGAACATCAGCGATGCTGGTGGTGCGCTTGGCCCTCTCCAGAGCGTTGCTCAGACCCCCGGTGGGATCGAGGTCGATGGCGACGACGCGCAGCCCGCTGGCTGCCGCGGCTGCCGCCAGTGCGTAGCTGGTGGTTGTCTTGCCAACGCCACCTTTCAGTGACGCGATTGTGATTATTTCTGCAGCCACGCACGTAGAATATCTCGGGATGGCAACAGCCGCACCCTTTGTTAAACTCCTGCGACAACTCGCATCAGCCAAAGACGACTATCGGACTGGTGCGCTCGACATCACCTGGGTCGGCGGCAGGGCGAGCCTGTTTCTGGTATTCGGACAGCCGAATCACGCGGTCGCGGAGGTGGGCGGTCGCCGCCTGGAGGGGGTGGAGGCCCTGGCAGCGCTGGTGACCCAGCTGCCATCGCGGTTTGAGCTGTCTCCCTGGCGTAAGGAGGTGGTGCGGACCGAGACGCTCAACTGCACCCTCGACGAGCTGATGGAGCCGTTTGCCCAGCTGGCCGGCGCCGCCTCGCCGGGCAACGTCCCCCCGTCGGGGTCGGCCGAATCGGGGGACGCCGGCGGCGGGTCGGCGCCCGAGACCGACTTCGGCCTCGCGGATTTCCCGCTGCTCCCGCTCGGGCCCTCCCTCTGGTCTGACGCGTCCGCGAGTGTCGTCCATCTCGATGTCCTGATCCCCAACCTGCCGGATGCGCTGATCGTCCTCACCGGACCCAAGCTGCGTGCTGCCGCGATCGTCGTCCGTCACCAACTCATCGACGCGGTCTGGGTGGACGAGGAGGACCGCATGGTGGGCGAGGCCGCCGCCATGGCCGTGATGGGAGCCCGGGACGGCAGCGTCTCCGGCTATCGGCTGGAGACACCGAAGCTCGCCGAAGCGCTCACCATGCTCTGGCGCTGCCGGGCGGTGTACCGCGAGATGCCCGCCTCCTGGGTCAACGCCGACAACCTCCTCCAGGATCTCGAGGGGCGCCGCCGCGACAGCGCGATCGTGGTCACGGGCGGCGTCCGCGGGGTGGCCCTGATCGCCGGCGGAACACTGCTCGGTGTCTACACGGAGATCGACCGGCAACCGGTGGCATCGCCCGAGAGGCTGACCCAGCTTCTGCGAGACCCGCGCGCGAGGGTCACGCTCCGCCAGAGCCCGGAGGAGCGGCAGATCAACCACTTCCCCGAGACCGCCTACCACGCCTTCGTCGCGGACGCTGCCGAGGCCCCGATGCCGCTCTCCGAGGCGCTCGCCGCCATCACAGCCTCGAGCCGGAACGCCGACTCCGCGCCGCCCACGACCGACCCGAGCGGATCCGTCGACGCCACCGCCGAGCCCGAGCTCACCGCCGAGGGACCGGAGGAGGCAGCCGCGGAGGAGCCGGGTCCGGACGTGGAAGCGGGCGCATTCGCCGCCGAGGTGCCCCAGCTCGTCGCCGGGCAGTCCGAGCTCGTCGCCGAGGAGCCCGAACCCCTCGCCGTGGAGCCGGAGGGCAGCACCGTGGAGCCCCCGTTCACCGTTGAAGAGCCCGAGGCCGCCGCCGAGGAGATGGAGCTGACGGCCGAGGAGCCGGAGGCCGAGGAGGCGGGGGTGTACGCCGCGCAGCCGATGCCCGTCTCCGCCCAGCCGGCCCCCGCAGAGCTGGTGGCTTCAAAGCCGGCGACGCCCGCCGATCTCATGGCCTCCTCGGAGCTCTCGGTTTCCGCGGAGGAGCGGGCCGCTCCGCCCTCGGAGCGCCTCACGTCCTTCCCTGGGCCGGCTCCCCTGACATGGCCCCCGCCCCCGGTTGAGCCACTCCCCACCGTCCCGGTGGATCTGGGCGGCGCCTCGGGAGAGCCGGCCTGGCCGCCCATCCCCCTCACCGATGTCGACGAGGAGGAGGGCACGCTGTCCGCGTGGGGGCAGACATACACCGAGGCCCCCGCCCCCGATGCCTCGCCCAGCCCGGCTCCACAGGGTCCTGCGCAGTTCCCGCAGTTCGACTTCTCGCCTGCCCTGGAGGCCCTGGCGGCGGCCGACGCGAGTGCAGATTTCGAGGGGATGAAGGCGGACCTGATCCAGATCGGCGCCCTCTGGCTGGGAACGGACGGCGTGGCTCCCGTGGCGGAGATGCTGCGCCGGACGCGGCCGTCCATTCAGGATGTGATGGCCACCATCGAGGCCATCAAGCACGTCGCCCTGCCCGGTTTCGAGACCTCGGTGGTCCAGGCGATGGCGCGTGAGATGCACTACCACGCCGCCGAGTACCTGAGCGGCCTCTGATCGGCCGACCTGGAGGCTCAACCGTGAACTCGGTGCTCAATGCCGTCACCGGACACGCCGCCATCCTGCTGGCTGTGGTGGCGATCCTCGAGGGGGTGCTCGCCGCCTGGCTCTTCCGCCGCAACGACGAGCTGCGGATGCGGCTGCGCCGCGCTCGGGGCGCCGCCGAACAGGCGGCGCGAACCGCAGCCCTCGCCGCGCCAGGTGGGATCGACCCGGAGATCGTGATCCGGCTCATTCGGTCCGGTCAGTCGCCGACACTCGACGTCGTCCACACTCTCATGGAGCAGCGAGAGGGCGCCGACGCCGACGCCGACCCCGGGGAAGGTTAGGCGTCGATGTCGCGATAGGCGAGCGCGGCAAGCTGCCAGCTGAGCTGGGCAGCCTCCTCCCGCAGCTGGTAGAGCGCGTTCTCTGTCATCCGGAGCATCTGAACGCTCTGCCGGATGGACCAGCCGGAGCGTTCCGGCGCCGCCCCGGCACCGAGCTGACGCGGACGGCTGATGGACCTGGGGGCATGCAGGGCCCATCCAGCCGGTGGCACCCCACGCGAGCTGGGCATGGTGGCCACCTGAAACTCGTCCGGGGGCCGGGGCGGCGCGACCGGCGGGGCGGGCCGCTCCAGGGTCCGCTCGTGCGTGACGGGGCCGCCGGCCGGCGTCGGAGAGGGGACGGAGACCCCGGAGAGGTCGAGCACGTCGACCGGCCAGACCATCTCGCCGCTCGCCAGCGCGGCCAGGGCGGTGGCCAGGTCCTCGCCCGTGTCGAAGACGCTTCCCTCGCCGAACCAATCCTCTCCGACGAACTCGTCGGCGGCTGGCGCGGGGAACTCGAAGGGCGCGGGCGTCACCGTACCCGCCTCCCCTCGCAGGCTGGGCCGCCTGGGCTCATGCAGTATTCCCGTGAACGGTGCTGAGGAGGACATGGTAGACGGGACCGGCCCGGCAGCCTGGAAAAGATCGTGTATCGATTGTGTTGCCTTGGCCTACCATCGGTGGCGAGGGGCGAGAATCGCCCTTGGCGGCCCTTCAGCCGGGTGGCCGTCCGTGGTGCCCAAGAGGAGTCCCATCTGTGAGCGTCGCCGCCAACTCCCGTCTCGACAACCGCTACATGGAGGCCCTGGGGCCGATTCGGCCGCTGGTCGAGGACGACAGCCTGACCGAGATCATGGTCAATGGTCCGGAGATGGTGTACGTCGAACGCAAGGGCAAGATCCTGCTGACCGACATTCGCTTCGACGACGAGGCTCACCTCATGCGGGTCATCGACACCATCGTCTCGTCGGTCGGCCGGCGGGTCGACGCGCGGACACCCCTCTGCGATGCCCGGCTCCTGGACGGATCGCGCGTCAACGCCGCCATCCCGCCGGTGGCGCTCGACGGCCCCCTGCTGACCATCCGGAAGTTCTCGAAGGACCCCTATCAGGTTTCCGACCTGATCGGTTTCGGAACCATCACCCAGGAGGGCGCCTCGTTCGTCCAGGCGTGCGTCCTGGCCCGGGCCAACATCATCGTCTCCGGGGGCACCGGTACCGGGAAGACGACCCTCCTCAACGTCTGCTCCGGGTTCATCCCGATCGACGAGCGGATCATCACCATCGAGGACGCCGCCGAGCTCCAGCTCCACCAGGAACACGTGTGCCGGCTCGAGTCGCGCCCGCCGGACGTCAACGGCGAGGGCCGCGTCAACATCCGCGATCTGGTCGTCAACTCCCTGCGGATGCGCCCCGACCGCATCGTGATCGGCGAGTGCCGCTCCGGTGAGGCCCTCGACATGCTCCAGGCCATGAACACCGGCCACGATGGATCGATGACGACGATCCACGCCAACTCTCCCCGTGAGACCCTCTCGCGGCTCGAGACCCTGGTCCTGATGGCCGGCATGGACCTGCCCCTGAAGGCCATCCGCCAGCAGGTTGCCAGTGCCATCAACCTGATCATCCAGCTGGCGCGCCTCAAGGACGGCTCGCGCAAGATCGTCTCGGTCACCGAGGTGGTGGGGATGGAAGGCGACACCATCACCATGCAGGAGATCTTCAAGTTCGAGTCGAGGGGCGCCGATCCGGCGACCGGGAAGATCGTGGGCGACTTCAGCTCCACGGGCATCCGCCCGAAGATCATCGACCGCCTCTTCGACATGGGCGTTCCCCTGCCGCCACGTTTGGCCCAGCTCTTCCCCGATCGGCGCCAGCTTCAGCAGGAAGCGCTGATGGCGGCGGCGGGCAGGCAGATGGGCAACGGCGCTGCACAGCCGGCCCAGCCGCCTCCGGGATTCGCTGGTCCTCCCGGCCTGGGACTGCCGCCGAGCATGCCGCCCGGGATGGGGATGCCGCCCGCCGGCCCCGGAGGCCAGCGCGGCCGCTGAGCGGCGCTTCTCCCACCGGGCTGGGCGACGGAGTGGGGGTCTCCCCCACCCGCGCACGCGCAGCCGGATCCGATGCCTCAAGCCGCCCGGATCCCGGTGACACTGGTCACGCCCCCACTGCCGGAGCCGGCCCCTCAGACCCCCAGGAGCTCGAGGATGCGGCGCTCGTCGATCGGCGGGACCATCGGCCTCGCGATCAGGAACCCCTGGCCCTGGGTCACGCCGATCTCCTTCAGGGTGCGCAGCTCCGCGTTCGTCTCGATGCCCTCGGCGACAATGGTCGTCGCCGTCTCGCGGGCAAACGCGACCAGGGCGCAGGAGAGAGCCCGCCGCGGCCGGTCGACGTCGATGCCCCGGGTCAGAGAGATGTCGAGCTTGATGATGTCCGGGACCAGCAGCAGGATGTGGCGAAGGCTGGCAAAGCCCGCTCCCGCGTCATCGACCGCCACCCGAACGCCCGCCTGACGGAGCGGCTGGAGCGCCCGGTTCAGCGCCTCGTAGTCGCCGACGGGTGAATGCTCGGTCATCTCGATGACGATGCGCTCGAGGGGCACCGCCCCCAGCAGCCGCGCGACGTCCCGCCGGAGCAGGGTGGACGGTGAGAGATTGAGGGAGAGGTAGGAGCCTGTGGGCAACGCCGGAAACCCGGCCAGCGCCACGGCGAGCGCCGACGCCTCCAGGTCCTCGCGGAGGCCAACGTCGGACGCCTCCTCGAACCACTGCAGCGGCATCCCCGTATCGAAGCGGGAGAGCGCCTCGACACCCGTGACCCTGCCCCTGGCAAGGTCGACGATCGGCTGATAGACGGGACGGATGCCTCCGTGCTCGATCACCCCTTGGACCCGGGAGAGAACCCGAGCCCGCCTGACCTCGGCCTCCTCCTTGCCCGCCAGCTGCTCGCTCAGCTCGCGAACCACCGTGCTGGCCACGTCCGGCGAGAACGCGGACTCGCCGCGGAGGACGCGCTGGATGGTCTGAGTGACCTCCTCCGGCATCGAACCCTTCACCAGGTACGCGGTTGCGCCGGAACTCAGCATCTCCAGAATGCTGGCACGGTCGCCGTAGGCGGAGAGCGCGATGATCCGGGTCAGAGGGCTCTCCGCGCGGATGCCGCGGGCTGCATGGGGCCCACCACCGCCCGGCATCTTGACGTCGAGGATGGCCACGTCGGGGCGCTCGCGAGCGGCCAGCTCGACGGCCTGGACGGCGTCCTCGGCCACCCCGACAACCGCGAGGCCGTCTTCGCACTCGAGCAACTCTCGGAGCGCCTCCCGAATGTTGGCATCGTCGTCCGCGATCAGGATCCGGGCGAAGATCGGGGGGGTCATGGCACGGACCCGAGACCGGACCGCGCCCCGGCCAGAAGCGGGATCCAGGCGGTCACCACGGTGCCGCGGAGGGCGCCCGCCTCGACCTGCAGCCAGCCTCCGGCGACCTCGGTCCGCTCGCGCATGCTGGGCAGGCCGAGATGACCGGGTGGGCTCTCGGCTGCGTCTCCGAGCCCAGCGCCGTCGTCGGTGATCCGCATCAGGCAGCCCTTGTCCCGCTCCTCGAAAGAGACGCCGATGTGGCTCGCGGCAGCGTGTTTGACCACGTTGGCTATGGCCTCTTGGGCGACTCGATACAGCGTCACCCTCGCCGCGGTGGTCAGGGCTCCCGGCTCCGAACCGCTGAGGCTGTACTCGATGCCCTCATCCTGCTGCACCTGGGTGAGACGGTCACGGATCGTGCCCAGCAGGTCACCGTGGTCAAGCCCGGTGGGGCGCAGGTTGAACATCAGACCCCGAAGGCGCGATACCGCCGTCCCCACCATCCGCTCCACCGCCTCGAGGGCGCTCCGGGCCGCCTCGTCGTCGATCCGCCGCCGGAGTGTGTGCAATCGAAGCCCGACGGCGGCGAGGATCTGCAGCGAGTCGTCGTGGATGTCGGCGGCGATGGTCCGGCGCTCGTCCTCATGCGCCTCGACCAGGAGCCGCATCAGCCGGAGACGCTCCCCACTGACGTGATTCAGCTCCTCCAGGCTGCGTGCGAAGTCTGCGGCGCTCCGCCGCTCCGCACAGTAGATGCCGAGGTAGTTGCCGAGTGCGCTGAGGTGGGCGGCGTGGGCGTCGTCGAAACCGGCGAAGTCCGGCGCGATGATCTCGATGGCGCCGAGGGCCTGTTCCCCCTTCAGCACCGGAACCCCCAGGGACTCCCCCACCGAGGCGGCGGGGCTCGCGTCCGAGAAGGACAATTCCCGGCTGCTGATGGCCTTCGCCACCAGGGCAGGTGGGGCGGCCTGCCATGAGCTCTGTGCCGTGGCCTCGTGGCCTGCACGACTCCAGGCAACGCGAAGTCGCACCACCCCCCGGGCGTCGGCCTCCCAGAGCCTGACCTCGGTGCCATTGACGCTCAGCCCGATCTGCTCCAGGGCCCTGAGAAGCGCGGTGTCCTCGTCGGGTGAGCCGAGGGCGCGGACGAAGCCCAGTTGACAGCTCCTCAGGAACTCCGTCCGCCGGCGCGCTGTGACGTCCGGTCGGAAGGCTGACTGCAGCAACCGGTCGGCACCCGGGGCGGCCACCTCGAGGCACATCAGCCTCCGGCGGAGCGCCTCCTCCTCGACCGCAGCACGTAACGCCATGGGAAGGCGTGCCAACCGGTCCGAGGCGAGGTAGTCGGCCGCGCCGCGTTCCACGAGCGCGATGCCGATGGCCTCCCGCCAGGGGGCGCAAACGACCACCACCGGGATGTCCAGGCCACGGGCGCGAAGGTGGTCGAGCAGCGCGTCCGCCGACCAACCGGACCGGCCGTCCTCAACCACTGCGACGTTCCAACGGGTGCCAAGGTCATCCGGCAACGAAGCCAGGTCCGGCACCGCGGAGATATCGACCCCGGGGAAGGCCCCCGGCCCTGTGAGCGCCGGGGTGATCACTGACCCCTCGCCCGCGCACACGAGCACCCGGACAGACGGGACCGCCAGGCGGATCCGGGCGTGGGGAGAGCGGACGGCGCCCGCCGTCGGATACGAGGACATTTCGTGACGAGTGTATGGACGCCGAATCGGGGCTGGAACCCGGCGCCCTGACCGAAACCGATCGGTCAGGAGCCCGTCACCCGGTCGGCATATCCTTCACACCCGGTTCGATACGACGGGTGGGGACAGAGGTCACGCGGCGGCGAACATCTCCTCGGAGAGGCCCTGGCCCTCCGCGCTCAGACGTTCGAGCACCTGAGGCACCACCCCGGTGGGAGCCAGCTCGCCGAGCACCTTGCCGGTCTCGGGATCGACGCCGGTCTGGGTGAACGTGAAGATCTCCTGCATCAGGACGCCCTCGGGGCCCGTGCCCAGAACCTCGGCGATGCTGACGATCCTCCGGGTGCCGTCGCGGAGACGCGACTGATGCACGATGATGTTGACCGCCGAGGCGATCTGCTCGCGGATCGCGCGCGAGGGCAGCTCCACGCCAGACATCAGCACCATGGTCTCCAGACGACTGGTCGCATCCCTCGGGTTGTTGGCGTGGAGAGTGGTGAGTGAGCCATCGTGTCCGGTGTTCATGGCCTGGAGCATGTCCAGTGCCTCACCGCCACGGCACTCACCGATGATGATGCGGTCCGGCCTCATCCGGAGGGTGTTGATGACCAGCTCCCGGATGGAGACCTCACCCCTTCCCTCGACGTTGGCCGGCCTCGCCTCCAGGGTGACCACATGCTCCTGCTCGAGTTGGAGCTCGGCGGCGTCCTCGATGGTGACGATCCGCTCATCTGCGGGGATGAAGCCCGAGAGCACGTTCAGCGTCGATGTCTTGCCCGACCCGGTACCTCCGGACACCACGATGTTCAGGCGGCCCACGACGCAGGCTCTGATGAACTGCGCCATCCCCTCGGTGAGGGTGCCGAAGCGGATCAGGTCGTCGATGGTGAAGGCCTCCTTGGTGAACTTGCGGATCGTCACCGTCGGTCCGCGAAGGGCGAGCGGAGGGATGATGACGTTCACGCGCGAGCCGTCCTTGAGCCGGGCGTCGACCATCGGCGACGACTCGTCCACGCGCCGACCGATCGAGGAGACGATGCGGTCGATGACCTGCATGAGCTGCTCGGTGCTCTCGAAGGTGACCGGGCTCCTCAGCAGCTTGCCCTTCTCCTCGACGTAGATCTGGTTGGGTCCGTTGACCATGATCTCGGCGATGTCCGGATTCGCAAGCAGGTCCTCGAGCGGTCCGAGGCCGAGAACGTCATGGATGAGCGTCTCGACCACCCGGAGGCGGTCCTGACGGCTCATCGTCATGCCCTGCTCGGTGATGACCTCACCAACCAGCTCGGCGATGCGCTGACGGATGACATCCCCCGGCGCCGAGTCGGTGTTGCCGGCAAGCTCCTCAACGAGGCGCTGGTGGACCCGGGACCGAAGCTGGGCGTAGATCGCGCCGACGGCTCCCCGGGCCTGCCCCGGACGGGGGATGCCCGTGCGGCTGAGCAAGGAGTTGGGACGGTTTCCATCGCCCGTGCCCCCTCCCTCACCGGTGCGGTTCAGCAGCGAGGACGTACGGGCGCCCTCGCCCGAACCGCCGGAGTCACCGGTGCGACTGAGCAGGGAGGTGGACCGGTTGCCATCACCCGGCCCGGGGCTGTCGGCAGGCCGCACCCGCAGCGGAGACGGCGGAGCCTGAGCGGGCGCGGGGCGCCCGAACTGCGCCGGCTCCAGCGCGCGCCGGGGGGGAGCGACCGGGGCGGCCGAGTTGACGGGCGGGGTGCGCACCGACCACGTCGGCGTCGGGGCGAGCAGCTCGGCGGCCGGGGCGCCGGTGGGCGGCAGCGCAAACGTCGGCGGGGTCGGAGGCTGTGCGGCCACCCCACCAGACGGCGTAGCGTCCTCAGCCTTCCTCTGGACGCGGTCGAGAAGCGACATCCTCTGTCCCAGCCTACCTGTCGACGGTTTCTTGCGGGTCAGGCTTGCTCTGCCTGACGGTCCCACCCAGGCTACACCCCAATCTGTGGCCTCGAATCCGCGGATTGCAACGATCGTGTCAAGAGGCGGCAGCCTGCATCGCTCGCTGCATCGTCCTCCCGCCCCCTGCACGAGGCTCGGTCGCCCCGCAACGGACTCGCAACGGAGGCGTGACGGGCACGCGTGGCGCGCCTCCGGCGCGGTGTGATCCCCCCGTGAGCCACAGCAGCGCGCGCGTGTCAGCCCACCAGGCCGGGTGGGACGCGCTGTGCCGAACAGGAGCGGCCGTCAAGGCCGACCGCGACGGAGCGTGCCGTCCATCGGCGCGGCGGCGACGCCGGGTTCCCGGCCGCATGGTCATCGCCGGCGCGATGCTCGGTGCCGCCCTCTTCGCCGGGAGCCATCTCCAGGGGCAACCGGCCGCCGCCGACGCCGGTTCGGACTCCGACCTCTTCTCCCTGACAAACCAGGACCGCGCCAGCAATGGCGTGGCGGCCCTGGAGGAAAACGGGACCCTCGCGGCGATCGGCGAGGCCGCCCCCTACAGCGGTTGCGCCGGTGCCGGCACCATCGACGGCAGAGCCCAGGACATGATCAACCGCGACTACTTCGCCCACGCCATCCCCCCCTGCGGCCAGTACGTCTTCTCGATGATGAGCGCCTTCGGGGTCAACCCCAACAATGGGGCGGGCGAGAACGTCGGGTGGGTGACCAACGGCGGCGCCTCCGACATCAACACCATGTTCATGAACAGCCCGGAGCATCAGGCCAACATCCTGAACTCCAGCTTCACCGATCTCGGGGTCGGGAGCGCCACCACGGGGAACGGTCCCGTGTGGACCTACCCGGGCGCAACGGGTAGCTGGACCAACGTCTGGATGTTCGCCGAGGAGTTTGCCCGGGTGCCCTCGCACGCCGCCCCTCCCGCCACCGCCCCGCCGGCCACAGCCCCGCCGGCCACGGCCCCACGGGCCACGGCCCCGCCGGCGACCGCTCGGCCCGTCGCCACACCGACGCCCACGCCCACACCTACCCCGACGCCGGTGCCGACCCCCATGGCCACGGCGACACCGACGGTCACCGCGAGCCTCCCTCTGCCCGCCTACGAGTACCGCGGCCAGGGGCTCATCTCCGATACCATCGAGTCGGCCCTGGAAGCCTTCCTCTTCGACTAGAGTTGCGGACAATGCCGCCAGATACAGGGAGGCCCGCACGGTGACCGAGGAACCTGCGACCGAGCCCTCTCCTGCCGTCCCCGCGGTGGTGACCGTGGATGCGGTGTGCAGGAGCTACCAGATCAGCCGGCCTCCCCGCACCATCCTGGACCGGGTTTCGTTCACCGTCCGCTCCGGTGAGTTCGTGGCCATCATGGGGCAGAGCGGTGCCGGCAAGAGCACCCTGCTCCACATCATGGGTGGGCTGGAGCCACCGGATTCGGGCCGCGTCCTGGTCGACGGCCGCGATCTCTACGGGATGAGAGACGCCGAGCGCTCGGCATTCCGCCGCGACCACATCGGCTTCGTCTTCCAGTTCTTCAACCTGATCCCCAGCCTCACCGCCGCCGAGAACGTTGCCCTGCCGCTCCGGCTGCGTGGCGGCCGGCACGGTGCCCGCCTGGACAGCAGAACGGTGTCCGAACGTGTCAGCGTGCTGATGGATCAACTCTCACTTCACGGCCTCCAGGGCCACGGCCCGGACGAGATCTCGGGAGGCGAGCAGCAGAGGGTGGCCCTGGCCAGGGCTCTGGCCGCGGCACCCGCCCTGCTCCTGGCCGACGAGCCCACCGGCAATCTCGACCGCCAGAGCGGCCACGAGGTGATGGACATGCTCAGCCGCCTCTGCCGCGAGCGGTCCCAGACCACCGTGCTGGTGACCCACAACGCCCGGGTGGCCGTGTACGCGGACCGGGTGCTGGTCCTGGCCGACGGCAGGGTCGTGGACGACGTGCCGGTGGAGGGTGGCGGCGCGGGCGCCGACTCCGCCAGCTTCCGGGCGCTCGTCCGCCGGCTCGAGCGGCATGACCTCTGACCGGGTCCGGCGGGGCGTGACCGGGTCGGTCACCGCCATCCTGCGGCGGATCCTGGCGGGCGCAACCTGGCTGGTGACCGCAGGGCTCGAGCCAGGTCTCCGCCCGGTGCTCGCGCGCAACCTCGCCTCCCGGCCGACGCGAGCGGCCCTCACCGCCGCCGCCGTGGGGCTGGGGGTGGCGGCGATGCTGGGTGTCCAGATCGAGGTCGCCGGCGTCGGTGCCCAGGCTGACGCCTCGGCGCAGCTCCGTGCCGGGCAATCGGGGCTCGACGTCCGCACCAGCTCCGGGGTTGGCCTCAGCACTGCGCAGCTGGCCTCCCTCCGCAGCCTCTCCGGGGTCCAGGAGGTGGTCCCGCTGTACCAGAAGCGGGTCGCGGCCCAGGCCCCGGAGGCGAGCGCGCCGACCTCGACCGTCACCCTGGTGGGAGTGCAGAGTGGGGGAGCCGCGCTCCGCGACATCAGCGTCAGCGCCGGGCATCTTCCGGCCTCCTCGGCCCACGACCAGATCGCCATCGATACGGCGCTCCTTCCGACCCTGGCCCCCCCGGGCGGCAGCCTCGGCATCGGCGGCAGCATTCTGCTGACCACGTCGACGGGCCCCCGCTCTTTCACGGTGGTCGGGCTCACCGATGCGAGCGGCGTGAGCGCCAGCTTCACTCACGACGTCATCTTCGTCCCGACCCCGGAGCTGCTCTCCTCCTTCAACCTCGGCCTCCGCTCCTCGCTCGCAGCTCTCCGCCTCTCCCCGGGGACCAGCTCGCCGGAGGCGGCGGTGGAGGTCCATCAGCGGCTCGGCGGGGCGGTGACCACGTTTGACCCAGGCACCGACTCGAGCGATCCAGCCTCCCAGCTCTCCTCCCTGCTGATCCTGGTCAGCGTCCTCAGCGTGGTCATCGGAGCCGGGGTGTGCGCCAACACGGTGAGCCTCGCCGCGCTGGAGCGGCGGCGCGAGATCGGCCTGCTGCGGGCGGCGGGCGCCTCGGCGGCCCAGGTGTTCCACCTGCTCGCCGCCGAGGCCACGGTCCTCGCCCTCTCGGGAGCGGCGACCGGGGTCGTCGTCGGCGTGGGACTCGGGGCCGCCCTCCAGGCCGCCTTCGGAGCCGCCTCGACCGCACCCGCGGTCGGGCTCCAGATCCGTCCCTTGGCGGTGGTGCTCGCCGTGCTCGCCGGCGTCCTCTCCGCCCTGATCGCATCCGCCGTCCCCGCCGCAACGGCCGCGCGGGTTCCGATCCTCGAAGCCCTGAGCCCGGAGAGCGCCGGCCGGCGCGAGCGGATCCATGGCGCCGTGATCGGCGCGGTGCCGCCGCTCGCCGCCCTGGCGGTTGTGTCGGATCTGGCCGGCGGAGCCCTGGCGCCGGTGGGTGCCGTCGCCCTGCTGCTCGCGGTGGCACTCAGCCTGCCGCTCCTGGCGCCATCCTTGGCGCGTCTCCTGACGCGGATGCTGGGGGTGATCTGGCCGGAGACCGAGGTTGCGTCGGCCGGCCTGCGGCGCCGCCGCAATCGCACTGCGCTGACGCTCTCCGGATTGGTGACCGCCATCGCGGCGGCGATGGCCGCCGGGATCCTGGTCACGGGGAGCCTGGCCGCCGGCGACGTCTGGATCAGCCACCTCTTCATCGGCGACACCCTCATCCACAGCCCGGTGACCGAGCCGAGCGGCATCGCCACTCAGATCGGCGAGGACGCGGGGGTGAAGCTGACCAGCCTCCGATTCTTCCCGGCCGTCGTCGACGGCGACGTGATCGGGATGACGGCCTTCGACAGCGCGACCTACGCTCGTGACGGCGGTCTGGAGCTGGTCGCGGGGAGCCGCAGCCAAGCCTTCGCGGCACTCGCCGACAGCTCCGACCTGCTGGCGCCGCTCAGCCTGGCGGAGGCGGACGACTGGCGAGTGGGCACCGTGCTCCCGGTGGCGACGGGTAGCGGGACGACCAATTTCACCATCGTCGGCATCGTGGAGCACTCCTTCCCGGGTGGGGACGGCAGAGAATCGCTGCTCGTCGACGCCGGGCAGGCGGTGAGGTCGTTCGGAGGCCAAGCCTCGGGTTTCGACGATCTCGAGGTGCTGACCGCGGGACGCGAACCGGCCGCGGCCGCTGCGGCGAGCCGGTACGGCCTCTCGGCGACATCGGTCAGCGCGATCGAGTCGGCCACCGAGCAGGCTCTGAGCAGCACCGTCGGAATCCTCGCAGCCGTCGCCTGGCTGGCGGTGGCCATCGCCGGGCTGGCGGTCATCAATACGCTGGTGGTGAACGTCCGCCAGGGCCGCCGCGAGCTGGGCCTGCTCCGGGCCGTGGGGCTCAGTCGGGGTCAGGCCCGACGTCTCGTTCTGGCCCAGGCCGGCCTGCTCGGAGGAGTAGCCGCGGTGCTCGGCATCGGGGTGGGCTGCCTGCTCGCCGTGCCCCTGCTCGGGGCCAGCACCAGCCCCGGCTTCGTTCCCGCCTTCGTCTTCCCGATCACCACCGCGATCGCCCTGCTGGCAGGCGTGGTCGTGGCGGTCGTCCTCGCTGGGATTCTGCCGGCTCGCGGCGCGGCCGCCGCCGACATCGTGAGCGCCGTTCGCCAGGAATGAGGGCACGATGGGGCGCAGCGCGAACGCTGGGTGTGCTCGCGCTGACGGCACTGACCGCACCCGCTTGTGGGAGCTCCGCCCCGACCACCCTCCATGGGACTCCGGGAAGCTACCTGATCACCCTGAGCCAGCTCCCCTCCCCCGACTTCATCGTCTACCAGGCGGTGAAAGAGGTGGGTCCAGGCTGGCTGGACGAGGCCAGCTCCACCACGCTCCGGAAGGACGGCCTGGCGCGAGCGGCGATGGTCGAGTACTACCGCAACGTGGCGTTCAGCACCAGCAACGGCGCGATCACGCTCGCTGTGGCGGTCGCCTCCTTCACGACCACCGCCGGCGCGGCGGCCGCCCTGATCCACCTCGACACCGTCCTCGATGCTCGCGCCGGGGCGGTGCCCGTCTCCACCGGCCCGCTGGGCGACGGCGGGCTCGCCACCACCACCCAGGGGACCGTCGAGGGCGTCGGGGCCATCCAGATCATCGTGGTGTGGCGGGTCGACAACCTGATCGACACCCTGGTGGCGGAGGGACGGCTCGGCGGTCTCCAGCTCGACCAGATCCTCCCCATCGCCGCTGCCCAGACGGCCAACGAGCGCGCCCCTTGAGGCGCGTCAGGCGATCCGGATCCCGCTGTCGGACCCGAGCGGCCGCCCGTCGCGCAGGAGTCGAAGGATCTCGGTGGCCGGCACCGGGCGTGAGAAGAGGAAACCCTGGTAGGCGTCCAGGCCCTGGGGCTGCAGGCGGCTGAGCTGCTCCTCCGTCTCGACGCCCTCGGCGATGACCCGCAGCCCGAGGTTGCGCCCGAGGGTCACCACGGCGTGGAGCAGTGCCCCGGGATCCGAGGCGGGATTCTGTTCGTCCTCGAGGAGGAAGCTGCGGTCGATCTTGATCGTGCTGACGGCCAGGTGGTGGAGCTTGCCGAT
>Ga0181529_10002684_pt1 | contig 21016 bp, 13 predicted proteins | sample PEATcosm2014_Bin_36_FD_119763 | JGI IMG/M metagenome (GOLD analysis project Ga0181529, IMG submission 119763) | Peatland microbial communities from MTU Mesocosm Facility, Houghton, MI, USA - PEATcosm2014_Bin10_30_metaG | ecosystem: Environmental > Terrestrial > Soil > Wetlands > Peat | place... | reverse complement strand
CCGCCAAATCCGCCGCCGCGGCCACCGCCGCCACCACCGCCGCCACCGCCACCACCCCGGGCCAAGACGCTGTTGGTGCCGCCGAACAACGCAAGTGCAGCGATTATCAGCAGCGAGGCGGGAAACAGAAGTTTCCTACTCATAGCTGTCTCTCCTTTTTTTCCGCTAAACTCTCAGGGGACCTAAACTTCCACACAATGAATTATATACGTCGGCCAAGCTGTGAAAGTGCCGCCACCAGCGGCCTCGGAATGATGCTCACGGAGGCACCCGATACTCGGCAAGACGCCGCTCGATAGCCCACTATCGGTCCCCGCGACGGGCGGGCGGCTTGAATAACTGCCAGCCTACGAGTACAACACGACAAGCGAGCTTTTTCCAACAGGAGCGAGTCAGGGCCACGATGAGACGTTTTTTGCATATTTTCGGGCGGCTTTTGATCGCGATGGTCTTTGTGGGCGCGGCATGGCTCCTCTATAACCGCTTGAAGCACTATACGTTTAGCCAGATTAGCGAGGCCGTGGTCGCCATTCCCCTTTGGCACATCGCGGTGGCGTCTCTGCTGACGGTGCTGAACTACATCATCCTGATTGGTTACGATTGGTTCGCTGTCCGCTGGGTGGGAGTGAAGGATCTATCGCTGCGGAAAATTGCCCTGGCGTCGTTCACGGGATACGCCTTTAGCTACAATTTCGGCGCGACGCTGTTCGGGACGTCGATCCGCTACCGATTATACTCAGCATGGGGGGTATCTGTCCGAAAGATTCTCGATCTTCTGGTCATTCTCGGACTGACCTTTTGGTTTGGCGTGTTCACACTGGCCGGCGTGGTCTTCATCGCCGTCCCCTTCCCCGTTCCCAAGCAATTGCGAGAGTTGAACCTTCCGTTCGACGGTACGTTCTGGGTTGGGGTAGTGCTGCTGTCGCTGGCGGTGGGATACGTAACGATCAGCGCTTTTTCGGGCAAGTTGTCGAAGCTCGTTCGTTGGTCGCTCCCGCTGCCGCCGCTGAAACTGACCCTCTACCAGATTGCCATTGCCTGCGGCGACCTGATGGTGGCCGCCGCCGTGTTGCACACGCTTCTGCCGCCGATCGAAGGGGGCTACTTGAGGATTCTCGGCGTCTTCATGTTGGCATTCGTCGTGGCGGTGTTGACGCATGTTCCGGGCGGTTATGGCGTCTTCGACGCGCTGATCATTCATTTCCTTCCGCAAGGCCATGGTGCCGGTGCCCAGGTCGTGGCCGCACTTCTGGTATTTCGCGTGATCTACTATTGGGTGCCGCTGCTGATTGCCGGCATCATGCTGGGCTACCACGAAGTTAAGTTGGCCGGTGATACGGTCGGCGACGGGGAAGGAAGAGGGACCACGGGTGACGCGGCGGGCAGCGGCGCCGGACGACTACCCACCCGTTGAAGGTGGTCCCGCGCGGGCTTTCGCTTTTTGGCCCCTCGCCCCTCCTCTGTGCCCACCCGGCGATGTCTGCATCGGAAAGTCCCCTAGGGCAGTCGGGGGCTTTTCCCGAGGTTAGCTCCAGTGCTGATCGGATTGCTGCCAAGCAACTATTGTCTCTAATAGAGGCGGAATCCGAATCTTTCACGCTTGGGTTAAGGAAGAAATCATGAAGACCTGCTTAGGCAAGGACAGGGGCATGGACGTTGAGACGAGGAAGTCTCGGCCAGACAACAGCAGCCGGAGGGCTCGACCCGACCTCGAAAAGCGTTCCCACCGACTTGGCAACGCCCAGGCGACGGAGCAAAACCCTGCTGAAGCGGCCTATGGCGAGGCCACCGATTCGGCGTGGATGTGCCGCATCGCCGAGCGTGTCGTCGGGGCGATCGGCATTTGCCAGGATGGGCTCGATGGGCTGCGAATTCGCCTGTTCCGCATCGATCCGGAATGGCAGCACACAAGCGTTCCCACAAAACTGATCGAGTGTGTTCGCCACCATGCGCTGTGCTCTGGCCGCAGCCGGATTGTCGTCGAGCCGCGCGTAGTGCCCCGCTGGCTCCTTCAATCTTTAGGTCGCCATGGTTTTCAGTTCGAGGGCTGGCGGAGTGTATGTGACCGAGAAGTGCTGGAGTTTTCCGTGCAGCGCGCGCCACATCCGGTAGAGCGGTCCAAGCAGCATCTGGCGGTCCGGCTCGGCAAACGGCGCCCCCACTGGTCGACGCGGTGGGCCGATAGCGCTCCGGTAGGCGACGGAGACGGCCAATAGCCATCGGCCTCTTGGAACGGAGGGGACTTTTTTTAGGCACGGTAAGACCCTGCGGCCGAAAGGGGCAATTGCTAAACCTCCCCGTCCCCACTCGTCACAATCCATTACCGCGCCCCGTTGTTGAGGCACGCTTGACGCCTCTCGGGTAAGGCCCTACCTTGAAGAGGTCGCCGGCAGCGATCGACCGCTGGCGGGTCAACCGTTCGAGCCGCCCTGCCATGGAATTCGACTTCGGACCGCCGCCGGCTACCGTTCCACCGTTGGCACCCCTAGCGATTCACCTGTGGCGTATTCACCTCGCGTATCCGTCGGCGGCAATCGCCCACTTCGCAGAATGCCTTTCCTCGGACGAGCACCGGCGGGCAGAGCGCTTCGTTCGCGATACGGATCGCCAACGGTTTATCGTCAGTCATGCGGCGTTGCGGATGATTCTAGGGCAGTACCTGGGCGTCCCGCCGGGCCACGTCGAGATGGTCATCGCCGCCAGCGGCAAGCCGAGCCTGGCGCCCGCACCCAATTTGCTCCCGCTGCACTTCAATCTCTCCCATTCTGAGGACCTGGCGCTGGTTGGGGTGGCATTCGATCGGCGGATCGGCGTCGATGTCGAGCATTGGCGTTCTCAGGTGGACGCGGAGAGCATCATAAAGCGGTATTTCGCTCCGGGGGAGAAGGCTTGTTGGCAGGCGCTGCCGGAGCAGGAGCGGTTGCCCGCCTTTTTTCGCGGTTGGACGCGCAAAGAAGCCTACCTCAAAGCGCAGGGCGTGGGTCTCTCTGCCGGGCTCGACCAGTTCGAGATCTCACTCGCCGCCGGCGAGTCGACACGTCTGGTCGAAGCTGGCGACACGGCGAAGTCCGCTACGTGCTGGCAGGTATATGACATTTCGCCAGGCAGCGGATACTCGGCAGCTTGCGCCGTCGAGGGGGAAATCGAAAAAGCATCCCTCTATGAATGGCCGTTGCTCCCTATCGTTGCACCCGCCTCAGAGTGCGTACCGGACCATGGCGACCGGCAGCAGAACGGCGTACTGCGTAGTTCGTGGGGAACGTGAAACGCACCGCATAGCTCACGCCTCGGGTGGCGACCGGTTCGCCGATTCTCAGCCGCCCGTCGGGATACGCGAAGTGGCTTTGTGTGCGATAATGGCCTGACTCTTGGGCAGGGCGTTTTCCAAGGCTTTCCATATATGTTGGCCGTGGGGTGAAGAAAGCAGGCTCTTCCAGGTCCTGTTCCAATCTCGCAGCAAATCAGAATGGCCGGAATGGCCAAACGGAATGTCATCCTCTTGGACTGCCCAACGCAAGGACCACCACATTGACGAGTAGAAGCCGTAATAGAACTGCCGCTCCACCGTGAGGCCGGCCGACTCGACCGCGCTCTGGAACTCGTCCCGCTGGAAGACGCGGATATGATTGGGTTTTCTCCAGTATACGGGCGGGGCAATCTTGCCCTGCACGGCCTCGCTCGCGGGATCCGGAACGGAGATTAAGTAGCGGGCATCCGGCTTGCCGATTCGCACCAACTGCGCTAAGAAAGCGGCCGGATCGTCGACATGCTCCAGAACTTCCATGGCCAGGACCACCGTGGCGCAATCGGCTGCCAACGGGATCGGGTTGCAGTGACTCACAAAGGCCTGGAAGGATCGCGCTTTAATCTCGCGCATCTGCCGTTCAAGCCGCTCGATCGCCGCGGGGTCAATGTCCAAGCTGACGACGGCCGCGCCCTGCTTGCCGGCAAAAACACTGGCATTCCCCAGTCCACATCCCACGTCCACGACCGAGTCGGCGCGGGTGATGCGGAGACCGGGCGCCAATTCCTTACGCCTCATGTTGTACCAACCCGACGTCGACAGACTCAGCATGGCCAATTCGTTCGCTGTCTGCTCGTCTTCCGAACGATCCTGCTTGGCAAACGGCTGTGGCAGCACCCTACGAGCACGACCGACGATGCGAGAAGAAAGACTGCTGACCAACTCCTGCAGCATGATAGGCATAAGAGACCTCTTGCTCTGCCGGCGGACTGCTAGGCATCCAGAACGCGGGCGTTCGAAAATGTGGAGAGACGGAGAAGAGCACACGACAACCGGGGCGCGAATGCGCTCGAAGGCTTCGAATAGTGGGCAGATCGACCAGTTCGCTAGTGGTCTTGAAAGCCGCTTCAATCGCCGTCAGTCTTTGTCTCGCTTACCCAGCTTTCGCCCGGGCCCGTTAAGGCGGGTACTGATTTATCGATTGTAGTGCTTAAGCCGACCGCCGGGCGCGCCGATACAACCCTTAAGCTGGACGTAAAAGACCCTGTACGGCGCGCCTGGCGTGCCTTCGATCCGGAGACTTTAGGCCATGAATTCTCTTCCCCCACACATCCTTTCCTTTCCTAGAGCGGCCATTTCTTCCACTGGGCGAGCGGTGATTGTGACCTCTTACATTACGGGTGCGCCGAACGGCAAGAACCTCGGCTGCCCCGGTTATTCGTATGACTTTGTCGTTCGCCTGTTCGCGCCGCTGATCGAACGATGGGGAGAGTTGGTGATTGTGGCGCGTGAAGAGGTCGACCATGCCGTGGACGAGGCGCGCCGCCGGGGATTGGAACCGATCCATCTGAGTTTTCTCCCCCTCCACGACGTCCGCTTGGCGGCGGATGCGCCCAATATCGTGGTCCCTGCCTGGGAGTTTCCCGACATCCCGGATCACGCCTTCGACAACAAGCCGGAGAACAATTGGGTCGAGATGGCCGCACACTGCGACTTGCTGATCGTGGGCGGGCCGTTTACGGTGAAAGCCTTTCGGCGTGCCGAGGTCCGAACCCCCATCCGCATCGTGCCTGTGCCCACGGCCGACGACTATTTCCACGTGCCGCCTTGGGAGCCCGACCAACGCACACTCTTGGACTTTTCCGCGTACAGTTTCTCGCAGCCCTTGCCCCGCCCCACCATCGTTGAGGAGCAGGACAGCCCCCCCGCGCCTTCCCGCGTGATATGGCGGCGAAGGGTAACGCGGGTTCTCGAAAGGGCCGGCAGGGTGTTTTATCGGCGTTGCATCCGGCGGTTGGCGTCGGAGCGTTTCCAGTTCGCGATGAAGACGGCCACTTATTTTGGCCGCTGCGCGTGGCAAGACCCAAACCTGTTTTCTCCGCCGCCCATGCCGAGAACGTCGGCTTCACCGTTGAATCTGTCCGGCATCGTCTACAGTAGCATCTTCAACCCGAGAGACCACCGCAAGAATTGGGAGGATTTGCTGACCGGTTTCCTGTTTGCCTTGAAAGACTGCGAAGATGCAACCTTGGTGTTGAAACTGATCACCGACCAGCCGCGGGCGGTCGACGAACTCTGGAACTTCTACCATCGCACCGGTATCCCGCATCGGTGCAAGGTGGTGTTTGTCCCCGATTTTCTCAGCGACGAACAACTGGTCGAACTGGCCGGTGCGACAACCTACTACATCACCACGACCCGGGCCGAAGGAAACTGCCTGCCGCTGATGAACCACCTCGCCGCGGGCCGGCCGGCCATCTCGCCGCGCCACACGGCGATCGCCGATTACTTCAGTCGGGACATTGGCTTTACGGTCGAGTCCCACCCCGAGCCGGCGGCCTTCCCGCAGGACAGCCAACTCCGCAAGACCACCACGTGGCATCGCCTCGTCTGGACATCGCTGGTCGAGCAGATCCAAAAGAGTTACACGGTTGCAAAACAGGATCCGACCACTTACCAAAGACTGGCCCGAAACGCCCGCGCTGAAATGCTTGGATGGGCCAGTTTGCAAGAGGTGGGACCCCGTTTGCGCGAAGCACTGGATCTCGTTGGCGAGGCACCGAGCGAGACACCGTCGCTGGAAGAAGTTCACTCCAGGCAGATGGCCGCCTAGAGACGCGTTCTCTTTAGGGGGCTGACGCCGTGTATGCACCAAACCAACTTCGCGCCTCGTGCAGCAACGACGCGCCCACGATTGCGCTCGGATGCTCGACGGCCCCGCCGGCCGCCGGCCCACAGACGCGGGTAGGAGCGTTGCTGAATCCAAATCCGCGGCGGATGTTGCGGATCGTGTCGCTGCTTTTGGTCGGCGTTTAGTGCGCCTGGTGGGCGGTGAGCTTGTATCATGGGGATCTGCTTGGCCATGGTGGGCGTTAGTTTGGCGGAACGGGCCGCGGCATGAGCGGAAGACCCTGGGCGTGATACGCCGAGCCGGATAGCCGCCTAGATGCGGCAGACATCGCCCGTGCGTTTCTGTCTCTTGATCTTGCCGGTCTCCGGGACATTTTGGGCGGCGCGGAACGTCCAACCATTGCAAACGCCCGTCCCTTGCAGACGTCCCTCCCCCGCAATCCCCCCTTGCAACGGATTGGCTCTCTCCTTTTGTGAGAAGATGGCGATTCTGGTCAATGCCTTTCAGTAGTAACGATTGCAACGGAAATAACCATTGCACCGGCCCACAAAAACCAAGTGTTCCCGCTTTAACGATGCTGCCGATTGTTGCAAAAAAGGCAGACGTAACGGGATTGCCTTGAGTGCCATTCGCCGAGCGATAAGGGTGTCCTTCGAAGCGGCGTCCGCGCGAATTGGCTGGCGAGGCCCCAGGCCTTCGATGGTTCTAACGCTTCGTCCAAATTGCACGTCCAGGGAGGGAATGATGTCTCGAATACCTCGGCTTCGACCCACTGCCTTAATCGTGGCACTGCTCATCCTCTCCGTCACAGGCTGCACTAATCCTGTCGATTATGTCAAGAACGGTTTCAAGGTGGGACCGAATCCGGGCGTGCCTCAAGGCCCCACGGCCGCGCGCTGGATCGACGACGCCGACGTTCGCGTACAACAGGAAAGCGTTGATCTGAACCGCTGGTGGGAGGTCTTCCAGGATCCCAACCTCAACCAACTCATCGTCTCGGCTTCGCGGCAAAACCTGTCGCTGCGCGAGGCGTGCTTCCGGGTCTTGGAAGCCAGGGCACAACTGGGCATCACCAAGGGCGAGATTTTCCCCCAACAACAGAACGCCGGCGGCGGCTACCAGCGCTGGGCCATCAGCGAGAATTCCGGCTCCGCCCCCGGTTATACCAGCCAGTTCTTTGACCAGTGGAACTTCGGCTTCAATCTCTCCTGGGAATTGGATTTCTGGGGCCGGCTGCGACGGGCCGTCACCGCCGCCGAACACACCTTGGACGCCTCTTGCGCCAGCTACGACGACGTCCTCGTGACGCTCTTGGGCGACGTGGCCAGCAATTACGTGCAGGTTCGCACGATTCAAGATCGCATCCGCCTGGCGTGGGAGAACGTCAAGCTGCAGAAAGAGATCGTGCGCGTGGCCGAGCGCCGCTTTAAGGTGGGCAGCATTCGGGCCCACGCCGTCGACGTTCCCCAAGCCCGCAGCAACCTGGCCCAAACCGAAGCCCAGATCCCCCAACTCAACAGCGAGTTGCGGCAGGCCTGCGATCGCTTGTGCGTCTTGATGGGCGTGCCTCCCACCGATCTCGAAAAGCAGTTGGGCCTGGGACCGATTCCCACGGCGCCGACCACGGTGGCGATCGGAATCCCGGCCGACCTGTTGCGTCGCCGTCCCGACGTGCGTCGTGCCGAACACGAGGCTTTGGCGCAAGGCGAGCGGATCGGAATCGCCGTGGCCGATCTCTATCCCGCCTTCTTCATCAACGGCTCGCTGGGCTACTCGGCCGAGAACTTGCCGCAGTTATTCAGTAGCAGTTCCTTCACCAGCGTTATCGGACCGGCTTTCCAGTGGAACATCCTCAATTACGGCCGCATCCGCAACAACGTCCGCATGCAAGATGCCAGGTTCCAGGCTCTCGTCGCCGCGTACCAGAATACCGTGCTGCGGGCGAACGCCGAAGTCGAGGACGGACTGGTGTCCTTCCTGCGGGCGCAGGAACGCACACAGTTGCTCGATAAGAGTGTGGTCAGCGCGAAAGAGGCCGTCGACATCGGCTTCAAGGAGTTTAGCGCGGGCAAGGTCGATTACAACCAGGTAGCCCTGATCGAGCAAAACAAGGTCCAGCAGGAAGATCTCCTGGCCCTGGCGCACGGCGAGATTGCCCACGGCTTGATTCGCGTCTATCGGGCTCTCGGTGGCGGCTGGCAATTCGCCCCCACGTTGGTCGCGGAAGTCGCGCAATCGTCGTCGCCGACGCCGCAAGCTTCTACGACAGCGCCCGTGGCGCCGTTCCCTCCCGCAGAGACGTCGATGGCGCCGCTTCCGCCGCCCGCGCCGCGTCCGGCCAACGAGTTACCTCCGCCGCCGAAGGCGCCGCAAGACAAGGCCTACGATTCCCGCGAGGCGGCCCCGATGCCGCCGGATTCCAAGTGATCCGGGCAGCCTCCGACTGCCCTGTCGCTCTCTCATTCGTAGCGCAGTGCGGAGAGGCAATACCCGCGTCGCAAAACCGAGCACGCCGTGGCACTGCCGCTGAAAAACCATGCCCAGGCAGCCGGGCTGAAGCACAGCCTGTGCCCCGCTGTCGCGCGCAGCGTCACGATGTCGCTGAAGCAGCCGAACATGAACCGTAGCCAACCCTGCACGGCGAAGCACGCTCCGCAGCCAAATGTCGTGACGCACTCGGAATCACATGCCCAGCGGAACTACGTAGTCCATGGGCAACCTCGTCACCAGCAGTCTAGGCAGCATGACGTTCCGGGCGAACTCGGTCAGCGTAGTCGGCGTCGTCGTCTTTGTCGAACGCGGCTCGATGGCCTGCAGCCTTCCGGTCTCCAGGGCGTCGTACATTTCCAACATCAGGTCGGCAGCGTTTTCACTCATGGTGTTTTCGAGCATCGTCCGGCGAGCGTCCTCGCGCTCACATTTGACAAATTCGACCTTCCGGCCTAACGTTTGCGAAAGGATACCGGCGACCTCGTCGAAACTCAAGTCGGCCGGGCCGTGCAGTTCGCCGGCACAGTGCCCGATCCAGTCCCGGCTTGCCAGCCTTGCGGCCGCCATGCGACCGATGTCGCGAGTGGCAATCATCGGATAGTGTCGCGTGCCGGAAAGCGGCAGCGAGAACTTTCCCGCTTTGCAGATCGAATCCAGTTGCCAGAGCAAGTTCTCGAAGAAAAAGCCGGGTCGCAAGTGCGTGATGTGGGTGGCCGCTTCATCCAGCACACTTTCCACGTCGTGCAAACCGCTTATCGGCCCGACCCCGGAATCCAAATGAGCCCCGATGGAAGATAAATTGACCACTCGCGGAATTCCGTTGGTGCGAATGGCCGTGGCGGCAGCTCGGCCGAGGCGATTCTGGAACGCCCGCACGTTGTCGGAGCCGTAGCCGGGAGGTGTTCCCCAGAAGAGGGCATCGGCGTTTCGCGTCGCCTTGACCAGATAGTCGGCGTCGTCTTGGGGACCGATGGCGAGCTCCGCCCCCCGTTGCACGAAGCGGGTTAACTTCTCCGGACGCCGGCCCACCAATACGATCCGGATGTCGCCGCCGAATTCCAGCAGGAAATCGACCACCGCACTCCCCACATGTCCCGACGGCGTGGTGATTGCAATCTTCATGGCATGCTCCTTCCCTAACTACCCTTGCCGATCGAAGAAACGGGACAACCAAAGGTGTCGGCAACCGTCCGCCTCGTCGATCTTCCACACGAACGTACCCTCAAGCAATTGTACGCCGGCGCGAGCCAAGGGTAAGTCTGTCGCCCACGCGTATATGGCGACCGGGCCTCCGATCGATCGGCTCGGTTCGGAAACCCGATCAGCCCCAGCCGATTTGTCACATGCCCCCAGGAACTGCGGACTGTTAGGGCACGATTTTCATATACTGATTCTATGACCTGGGTTTCATCGCGGGCAATATCGGTATAGCGATTGTCACGGCCTTCCTCATTACAATCAGGGCGTAGACTGAAGTAAAAAAGGCGAGCACGACCGAGCGATCGCCGACTACGACCAAGCAATCAGGATCGATCCCAACCGCGCCTACGCCTATAACCATCGAGACACTGTTTGGTTGAGGAAGAACGAGTACGATCGAGCCATTGCACGAACGACCGCCGGGTGAGGTCTCTGGGCCAACGTATCATCGAGAACTCTCTCCGGCGCAATCCGTCGCTATACGACTTTCAGCGGCGTCATCGCACGTCGTTGTAGCGATTCAGGCCGAACCAGCGTCCGGCGCCGCTTCGCAGCGCACGGACGCCAAGCCGGCACCGTTCGCCGGGGGTCAGCAGGTTGCGCGGCACCTTCAAGTAGAACAGCCCCATCGGATCTCCACCCCCCGTGTATCGCACCACTTCGAACTGCAACTCCGCGCGATTGTCGCTGCTCTTCCACCCATCCAGCGGAGGAGCGTCAAACCGAAGGGTTTCCTTTCCGTTGATCTCCAGCGCGAAACCTTCGCCGGCGGGTGGCGCAGCGTGGCTCAAACCGCCGGCAAAAGCAAACGCAACCCCCTCGGCCGACACGTCTTTGGGCACGGGAGCGGTCTCCCAGCTAATCAGGCTCCCCGGCTTACGGTGGTCGCAGATATCCAGCCACGCCTGATCTTCTCGATAAGAAGGCAAGATGGCACGATCTGCCCGACTCGTTAGCACATGTTGAAAGCCGGGAAGACGATGCGTCCACGCGGGGTCAAAGCACGACAGCTCCTCGCGGATCATCTGCTCGACTTGGGCGATTTTCCCGCGTAGCAAGGCCGGCGTAAAGAATCCCGCTACTCGCATGTCGCCCCAGACGGTCGCATAGCCGATCCGCGAATCGGCCTCACACAGCAGCAGGGCCTCGCGAGTGTTGCTGACCTCCGCTTCCGCCACCCGGCGCATCTCGGCCAGCAAGGGCTTGCGGCCCGCGGCGTCGGGCTCGCGGTACAATTTCTCCCGGGCTACGAGGAAACGGATGACATTCTCGCAAGAACGCACAGAACAGAGGATCGACTTCGCAATTCCATATTCGCGGCGGGCGGCCTCGCCGTGGTCTGCCGGCACGTCCCCCAGGGCCCGCTCCATGATCTCGATTCCCCGCTGCCATTCACCTTCCAGCAGGCCGAAGTATTTTAGCGTCACGGCGGGGCCCCAGGGCTCGGTCCAGCCAAGACTGTTTTGCCAGGTGCACCACACCTTGCCGCTCGATTTGCCGCGGTCCATGTATAGCGGCTGAGCCGGGCCCACGTGAATGGCACCGGGATGCCGCGCAATGGAATCGGAATATGGGTAATAGGTGATGGCCGTGCTGAAATGTCGCCAGGCTTCGACGAACTTTGGTCCCGCTTGCGCGCCGAACTCCTGGCCGGCAAGATGCAGCAGCAACTCGTCGATCGCCGGCTCACCGTCCCACGAGTACCACTTCAGCACCTCGGCCGGCATGTTCGGGATGTAGCCATAAAGCACCCAGTTGGTAAACAGGGCGCGGACCGGGTAGCGGCGGATGGCGGCAATTCGCCGCTGGAACTGAAAGGGGATGGGAAGATAGGGGACGTCGTAAAGTTCCCACGAGACTGCATGCTCCGTCTTCGCCGAGAGTTTCAAGCCGGCTTTTTCCACCGCCTGCGCTTGTTCACGGAAGCACTCCGGCGGACCGATCTGGCTGATGACGTAGTCCATGGGCTCGTAGCGGATGCCGTCGCAAACGACGACCGCACCCTTGCTAAACTCGGCTTGAAAGGTAACGTCTTTCGGCAGCTTGGGAATGGTGCGAATCACCCAGGGCGGCTGCTTGGTAAAGTACGACCAGGCGATCAGCTCGGCGTCGGGGCGACAACCCTTCATGGCCTTGTCGATAATCGTAATCAGCTCGGCGGCGATGTCTTCGGGCGGCCGATTGCGGCACCGCGGGCAGCGGGAACGATCGTAACAGACTGCATCGTTGAAAAACCCTTCGCTGTCGAAGATCAGCACCAGCCCCTTCAGTCGCGGCACGGCCCGAAACAGGTTCCGTGTCGTCTCGGCCAGGTACTGCTGCACTTTGGGGCTGCTGGTACACATCGAGCCTCCCCAGCCGCAACCTTGGCAATCGGGGTACTTCTCATAAAACCATTTCGGCACGGGATGGTGATAGTTGGTGGCGTAATAGAGGTACACGTCGATGCCGAACCGGGCGGCCCGGTCGACCAACTCGCCCAGCCGCCGCAAACGCCTTAGCGGCGCCCGGGCGTCGTGGACCTCGGGAAAGATTTCGTCGCTGCCGAACTGGCGAGGTTCCCTGACGTCGTTCAGTTCGGGGAATACCCGCGAATCATATGTGACCTCTTCGAGATTTCCGTAGAGGAAGATGGCGTTGAAGCCTTGGTGGGAGATGTGCCAGAGCAGGCCGTCACTGTAGAGGTTCGGCTGTGACAGGTCATTGACGAACGTGCAGTTCGGCGCGATGGCGTGGGTGATGCGCGGGCTGAACAGGCAGGTGCGCTTCACGTCGCCCTGTTTCAGATAGGGGCCGGCGGCAAAGCCCATCACGTCCTCCAGATAATAGACCGCCCGCATCACGCCACGGTCGTCCACGCCGCAGAGCACCACCCGCGGGGGCTCGATCTTCACCCGATAGCTCTCCGGCGGTTTCAGCCCAGCGGCCAGCGGGGGCGGCAATTCGGCCGCTTCTCCCACGACGATAACCCGTTCTCGTCGGAGCGTCGCGGGCGACAATTTCTCCCGCGAAACGGCCAGGTGAACCGCCAGGCAACGATCGAAATACGTTTCGAGATCTTCGATCGCCGTGTCGATCACCCGGTTGCCGCGCGGCGGACCGACGATGGTCCACGATCGATCGATCGCCGTTTCTTCGCAGCGCGGCCTGCGGTCGGGATCGCGAAGCCGTCGCGCGTGCGCGTAGGGCGGCGCGGTGATCTCCCGAACAAACGCAAACCGCTCTTCACCGCGGGGCGAATCACCCGGCCCCACCGAGGTCGACAGGCGATACGACAGCGAAAAGCCCTTCTGCCCCGGCGGAGCAATCGGCTCGCCGTGCGCATCGGCCGGGGCGCCTTGTCCGGGTCGCGGACCGTAGACCAGATAATAGTCGTCGGGATATTTTCCCCGTTCGGCCCGTAAGGTCAGGTACAGCTTTTGGCCGGGGACCACTCTTTGCGCGGGAAAATCCCCGCCATACAGCAACTCATACAAGGGGATGACGTCGTCGGCCGCAATGGCTCCGCTGGCGATTTCGCTTCCGTCCTTGGTTCGGCCTAGTCGATACCGCAACTGGCCCGGCGAACCGACCCGCGTCACCTTGAAGCGCACCCCACAGACGTCTTGCGCTTGCGGCGGCATGGTAATGATCCGGCCCAGGCCGGCAAGCCGATCGCTGTCGACGGGGCACATCTGATAGGGCACACCTCGCCCGTCGTGCTCGTAGTCAAACGCCACCAGGGTTGTCGTCTTAGCCTCGGCTGCTGTCCAGGGCCAGGCGAGTACGGCGATCATCATGCCGAGGCATCGTGCCCGATATGTCGGCGAACAAATGGTCATGCCAGCTCCTCGCCAAAAACCTCACTTCACGTCGCCATAACTCGTCAGGCCGAACCATCGCCCGCTGCCGCCGCCGAGTGAACGGACTGTCAGCCGACACGGCTGGTCGAGCATTTTCAGCACGTGCGGAAGGTTCCGGTCCTTCGGCTCCCACGATTGGCACACGGCACAGACGCGCGTCATTTTACCGGCCTTCGATATTTCCTCGCCGCGCAGCCGATACCGCCGCCAAAACGAGTACGATCACGCCGAGATTCAGAATGTTCGTCACGCGTTCCTTTAGACCTGGTCAGCAATCATCCACGGTTTGCCGTATTCGCGATACAGGAGCTTATTCCCTTCCGGGCTGTTGGTAAAGCTCTCGGTTTTAGGATCAAATTGCAGATTCTGACCGCCGAGACGCTGGCTGATATTGGCGAGTTGGCAAAGCAACGTACTCAGGTGGCCCTCGCGGACGTCGGCGTCGGGCAACTCGCGGGAACGGATACACTGCAGGAAATTGTCTTGATGCACCGTGTCGGGAAAGCGGCGGAACATCTGGGCGGTCACCACCGGCTGACGGTTCTTCTGCCGCTCCAACACCTGCCGCCCATGGCCCCGCAACGACGGATCGACACGTTCGGCGCAGCCTTCCCGCGCCGGCGTGTCAACTAGCGACGTGTCGACGTCGGCCTGATAGGCGATCTGGCAGCAGGGACGAACAGCCAAGTTCCTGGCCAGGACATAACCGCGCCCTCGGACGCGGCTGATTCCGAGCGTGAGTTTTTCGTTAGGCGACACGGCTCGGCAGTTCTTTTTCCCCAACGCGACCGTGCTGCCGGCAATCGCGCCGAGTCCCCATCGTGTGCCTTGGTCGAGGAAGCTCCTGGGTGTCAGCGTGCCCATTACTCAATCTCCTGGCGTAACAGTTCCATTGGTTGCTCGACCGTGAAAGCGGTTACGGTCGAAAACCGCGTGATGCGCGCCTTTTCGTGTCTTCTGTTGGTTAGTGTACGCAGCGGCCGGCTGCTCCGCAAATTGATTTTTCAGAAAGCGATTCCGTTGGTGCGCCACCGAAGGTGTTACGCTCTGCCGGCAATTCATTTCTTCTGGTGGCCAGCGAATCGACCTCACTCCTGCCGCCCGGCCCGGGGAGGCTTCCCCTAGTGGCGGATGGCGTCGCCCATGGTTGTTGCCGGACGTGGGAAGATTCGATAGAATCGAACGCTAACTGATAACGATTCCACCGATTCGTAACCCACGTTCGTACTCCGCCTGCATTCCTACGCCATTTCAACGACCCAAGTGAATTACTGGAGGGAACGCTTGTCATGCGAGTAGCTACGACGATCTGCTGGTCGATGTGCGCGATTCTCACAGGAATTGCGACCGCCGCCAATACGGCCCCGGCATCCGGCGATACCTTTCCTTCCGGCAGGGTCAAGTTTGTGGCCCATCGCATTGGCACCTTCCGCAGTGAAGCTTGCTGTGTCGGCGACTTCAACAACGACGGCAAGCTCGACATCCTGGCCGGTCCCTACCTCTATCTCGCCCCCGATTGGAAGCGGCAAAAGGTGCGTGAAGTGGTGGGCGAGGTCGACGGTAAAGGCATGGGACGCTACCAAGACCATATGAACGTCGCGATCGATGTCGACGGCGACGGGTTGTTGGACGTGGTTTCTTGCTCGTGGCTGCTCAAACGGGCGACATGGTACCGTAACACCGGAAAGGCCGGCGGCCTATGGCCCGAAAAAGTCATCGAGATCAATGGAAACTTCGAGACGGGCGAACGGTGGGATCTGTTGGGAGTCGGCAGGCGTGACGTGATCCTGCCCTCGGTTCAGCGTACCGTGTGGTATGAGCTCGGCAGGGGTCCGGACGGAAAGCCCGGCTTCGTTACGCACGTGGTTTCCAATAAATTGATGGAGTACGGCGTCGGCGTGGGCGACGTCAACGGCGACGGCCGTCCCGACATCCTTCGCCCGAATGCCTGGTTCGAGGCACCGGCCGACCCGCGCACCGGAACATGGATCGAGCACCCACTTTCGTTAGGTGGGAAGAACGGCAAAGCCGAGCACACGCCGCAGATTTGGGTGTACGATGTTAATGGTGACGGACTGCCCGACATCATCACCAGTTCTGCGCATCGCTACGGCATTTTCTGGTATGAGCAGGTTCGCAAAGGCGGACAGATCAGTTGGAAGCTGCACACCATCGACGACACCTGGACCCAGGCTCACGCCATCACCCTGGCCGACATCGACAACGACGGCGTCCCGGAACTGATCACCGGCAAGCGGTTCATGGCCCACAACGGCAACGATCCCGGCGAGTTCGAACCGCTGGGCGTGTACTATTACAAGCTGAAACGAGGCCCCAACCCCGCGTGGACTAAACACGTGATTTCCTACAACGAGGGAATCGGCGCGGGCCTGAACATCGAGGTCGTCGATCTCGACGGGGACGGCGACCTGGACATCATCACGACAGGCAAGTTCGGCGGGCCCGTCTGGTTTGAGAACCAGGCGAAGTCTCCACGAACGACGCCGCCACTCGCGACGAAGCGCTAGCAGCTAGCTATAGAAAGGAATAGCAGCGATGCACGGCATTCGCTTGAGTTTGTTCTGCGCGGCGGCGCTCGCTACGATGGTCGTTCCGTCGCGGGCCTTGGATCGACCCGAATGGATGGACCAGCCCGGCATTGTGATGGCCGGCAGTTGGGAAGAGCCTTCTTTCCGCGCCCGGCGAATGGGGAGAACCGATTACACCCTGCCACCCAAGGAGCAAGCGGAATACGCCCGAGAGCACACCCCGGAAATGATCGCCCAGCTCAAGGACTTGGGCGTCAACTTCGTGATGATCCATTGCTACAAGGGGGCGGGTTTCAAAACCGAACACGGGGGCATGGAGGATGCCAAGCGATTCACCCGGCTGGCTCATCAGGCCGGGCTTCGGGTGGGAGCCTACATCGGCGGGACGATGCTCTACGAGCGGCTCTTCGAGGAAGAGCCCCAGGCCCCGCAGTGGCAGGCATTGGGGCCGCACGGCGAGTTCCTTTACTATACCCCCTCGCAGCATTTCCGTTACGCCGCGGTCCGCAACCACCCGGGTTTCATCGAGTACCTCAAGAAACCGGTCCGGTTCGCGATCGAGGACATGCGCGCCGATTTGATCCATTTCGACAACTTCGGCACGGGAGGGGCCAGCTACGATGCCTTCTCGAAACAGAAGTTTCGCGAGTTCTTGCTGAGCCGGGGCAAGATGCCGTGCGATCCGCCGGTGGCGGACAAGCCAAGCACCGACCCCTTGGTCCGCGACTGGAACGAGTACAAATGTCTGGCGCTGGCCGAGCACTACGCCACCATGTCGCGCTACATCCGCTCGTTGAATCCGCGGTGCGGGATCGACTGCAACCCCGGCTTCGTCGGCGACCGCGGCAAGTCGGCGATCGGCATCGATTTCGCACGTCTGCTTCCGCTGGGCACCGCCTTCTGCGACGAGGACTACGGGGCAGATTGGTCGGAAAAAGACGGCACGGCCCGAACCCGCATCCGTTCGCTGAAAGTCGGGGAACTCTACGACAATTCCACGTTTCTCTATTGCGAGAGTGCCCTGGATTTAGCCGAGAGCATGGCGTTCAACGTGAACTGCCTGGGCTCGGTGACTTGGTACGAGTGGGGGAAGATCACCACCGCACACCTGACCGGCAAGCCCCTGCCCAAGGAGTTGAAAACCTATATCCGTTTCTTCCTGGATCATCAGGACCTCTATCGGCACTGGCCCAGCGTGGCCGACGTGGCCGTCCTGCGGACCTTCGCCGAGCAAAACTTCGGCCCCCGAAAATACTTCCCTGTCGAACAAGCGTTGATCCAAGGCCACGCGGCCTGGCGGATCATCTACGACGAACACCTCGACCATCTCGCCGGTTACCGGGTGCTGGTTGTGCCGGACGATGAATGGCTTACGAACGAGCAGCGGCGGACGATTGCCCGCTTCGGACAACAGGGCGGTCAGGTCGTTCGCTCGGCTGACATTCCGCGGCCCGATGCCTTTCCGGAAACGGTATGTGATCGTTTGCGGGTGGTGGTCGACGCGCCTCGATCGGTAGCCTTGGAGCTTCGTCAGCAAGAGAGACCGCAGCGGGTGCTCCTGCATCTGGTCAACTACAATACCCAACAGACCATTAAGAACGTGGCGGTGAAAGTTCGCCTGAAGACCGGGGCCCCGCAGTCCGTGCGGCTTGTCTCGCCCGATCCGGCTGCTTCCTGCGCGATTCCGTTCGAGGCCGCACCCCAGGGTTGCTCTTTCGTGATCCCGGAATTAAAAGTCTATGCGGCGGTCGTGATTGATGGAATCGGCGTATAGAATCATGTGATCAAACGCGGGGGAGGTGTGCGCCCCAGCAGACGCACGTCGCAGAGTAGCCCTTCTTAAAGCAGGGCTTCCCAATATCAAGCCCAAGAATGGCAGCCATCGCATAGTCGGTCCTCCGTCATTTTGTCTTTGACGATCAACGTTGTTCGGTCATCCCCCCACCGTTCCCCTTCATCTACGACGACTCCGAACCCGTTTGCTTGGTGGAAAAGAGCTCCTTGGCCATCCTTCGACGTGCAGGCGAAGGTGATCGGGTGCCGTGCCGGTCGCGGGGCGGAGTGGCGGCGAAGTGCGCTCGGGTTGGGTTGGGGGTTGGGGATGTCCGTTGAGTTTTCGGGTGGTTCTGTCATACTGAAAGCGCGGGAGTTGGCTCTTTGGGGGTTGGTTCCTGCGCGTTCGTCAGGTCGGCCACGAATCACACTCCTCCGCAAGGGTGGAGTCCATAAAGGATTTACCTCGCAGTCCGACACGCCCCGCGGTTCCACTGCCGACCCGATGCGATGTGGATGGCTCGGATACGACGTCTCCCTTGCGTGCGGACTGGCCCAGGCTGCTCGCCTGGTTGCCCATTCCGATGCTGCTTGCACTGATAACGGGACTATGGGTGGCTGATCTGCAGACAGTCTGTGAATCGCGAACTCTGATGGTGCTGCTGAACCTGTTTTTCACGTGGCTGGCGTCCCTCTGCATCTGCTTTTTGACAGCGCGAGGTTTTCTGGGCAGTAGTCAACCGGGCTTGCTCATGTTCGGCTGCGGATCATTGCTGTGGGGCTTCACCTCCTTGGCTGCCGCCGTGATGGTCGATCGCCTGAACCCGACCATCACCGTACATAATGTGGGAATTCTTGGAGCGGCATTTTGCCATCTCGTCGGTCTGTTGTGGCGTGGGCGGCTGCCGCGACCGGGTCAATGGCTGGTGGTGGGTTATGCGGGTGCGCTGATGACTGCGGCACTGATTGGCTGGGTGGCGACGGCGGGATTGACGCCAGTCTTCTTCGTGCAGGGCCATGGCGGCACGCCGATCCGGCAGGTTACACTCCTTTTGGCCATTGTCCTGTTCACATGGGTCGCGTGGCAGATGATTTACAGATTCCGGCACCAATCCGGAGCTTTCTACTATTGGTATGGGTTGGGCCTGGCGTTGGTCGCAACAGGGCTGACGGGGGTCATGTTGCTGCCAGTCCAAGGCGGGATACTGGGTTGGACGAATAGGCTTACGCAATATCTCGGCAGTGCCTATCTGTTCATCGCCGCCTTAATGGCGGCGCGGGAAACAGGCACGTGGACGTTTTCGCTGACGGCCGTGGACGAAGCCCTGCAAAAATACTGGTTCATGGCGGAATATCGGCGGCAGCAACCCTTGCAGCGGGTGTTGCGCTACGGTGTGACGGTCGTGGCAGTGGCGGCGGGATTCGCGCTGCGGCTGGCTCTGGAGGCGCGGTTTGGCCCCGGCTTGCCCCCTTATATCACGTTCTACCCGGCGATCATGGTGGTGGCGCTGCTGGCCGGTTTCGGGCCGTGCTTGGTGGCGATGGCATTGACGGTCCTTGTCGTGGGATATTGCGTTATGGCGCCGGTCGGACGCGTACTGCTCGGCAAGTGCTGCGTCCCGAATTACCAGCATGTTCTCGGCGTTGTGCTCCTCCGCGGCCTTGGTGAAATTGAAGCTTCCGGTAATGACCGTGGCCCCGTCGATAATCATAATCTTGTTGTGGGCGATGGCGTGCTTGGCGTCCGCAGGGAATCACTACTGGCAACGGTTTTTCCATGGTCCTCTCTCCTATCCACCTGTTTTGACGCCGGCTTCCTTGTTTGGCCACGCCGGCAATCGCCATCCGCCGCGCCGCCCCAGCACGGGTCCCACGCTCATGCCCAGCACGACGGCCAGGGAGCTCAGCGACACCAGTTTTCCCCACCACAGGTTCGCCGGACAAAAGGCAAAGTTCACGTAATGCTTCCCCGACTCGACCACACAACCGACGAAGTCGCCGTTGACGCGCTCCAGCGTTGCCGGTTGCCCGTCGATGCATACCCGCCATCCGTCGTGATAGCTTTCGGAAACCACTAGGAGTTGCCGCTGCGGGGTCTCGACCGCGACGCCGATGTGGCCGGGCCGATCTTCCTGCAAACGGGCGGTGCCCGGCCGCGAGGGGGCCAGCGCGAGCGGATGCGAAACCAGGGCGGCGCTCTGCACGTCGATTGTCTTCAGGTCTTTCGCCGGCGCGGTACTGACGATGGCGCAGCTTACCAGCCGTGCCCGCGGCAAGGGATCAGGCACGCGACGCCAACCGCCGTCGACGGGCGGTCCGCCCGGCCCCCAGCCGGCCACGCAGCCGGGCGATGGCACCGGCTCCCACACCCAGGCCACCTGGGCCACCCGCAGGGCGTTGCGATCGTGATAATTGAGATGTTGTTGCGGATAGAGGGCCGTGTAACCGTTGATGGTGCGGTAGCCATGGTAGTCTAGACAGTTCACCCTGCCGACCATGCAATCGCGATCGTCTTGGTAGAATACTCGCCCCTCGTTCGTCGGCGGACCGTAACACCGCGCCACGAAGCGTTTGTAGGTGGGTAAGTGACGGGTGAAATACGCGCCTGAGCCGGGATTGAAAACGCCAAACACGCCAAAATCGACGGCCGTAATCAGAGCCAACAGAAACAGCCCGATGGGATATCCGCGGGCCGCCAGCGTCACGCCGGCCGCCGCTCCGCCGATCAGCACTGGTCCGGAGCACAGAAACAGATGCGCCCGCAGACCGTAATGGCCTTGGGTGGCATACCAGATCGTCAAATACAGGGCGACCGCGGCGGCCAGCCAGGGCAGCACGAGATGGCGCCAGGGCACTTTTCGACCGTTGCGTACGAGAGTCACCAGGTGGGCGAAGGCGATGGCCGCCAGAATGGCCACACTGAACTGTGTGATGCTCAGGATGCGCAACGGCGAGCGAAAGCAACCTACGCCCGGCAGCATCAACTGCAAATAATACAGCTTTCCGCGAAGCCCCAGGGAAAGCGTGCCGCTAACGATCGCCAGCAGCACGGCCCAGAGGGACAATT
>Ga0181529_10002681_pt1 | contig 21030 bp, 21 predicted proteins | sample PEATcosm2014_Bin_36_FD_119763 | JGI IMG/M metagenome (GOLD analysis project Ga0181529, IMG submission 119763) | Peatland microbial communities from MTU Mesocosm Facility, Houghton, MI, USA - PEATcosm2014_Bin10_30_metaG | ecosystem: Environmental > Terrestrial > Soil > Wetlands > Peat | place... | reverse complement strand
GCCCTTCCACCAGCCGGGGTAATAATAGTTCGGCGCGACTTTCGAGATCGGCTGCTTCGCGCCGTCGGGCTTGTCGCCGAAGCGCTCGTCGTCGTAGGGGCCGACCCATTCGAAGCCGTCGAGGCCGCCCGATTCGAGCGCGGGGTAGATTCCGTCCTTTGGCGTCGCCATCGGCTCGGCCCCGAGCGTCTGGAACACCTTGCCGGCGAAGCCGCCGATGCGCAGCTTGAGGCCCTTGAAGTCGGCGGGCGTGCGGATCTCGTTGCGGAACCAGCCCGCCATCTGCCCGCCGGTGTTGCCGGCCGGCAGCGCGAAGATCTTGCGCTCGGCGAGGAAATCGTCGATCAGCGCGCCGCCGCCGCCTTCCTGCAGCCAGGCCGCGTGCTGGCGCGCGTTCATGCCAAACGGCGTCGACGAGGCGAAGACGAAACTCGGGTTCTTGTTCCAGTAATAGGAGAGCGCGGTGTGGGCGCAGTCGGCGCGCCCGTCGGCGACCGCGTCGAGCGCCTCGAGCGCCGGCGCGATCTCGCCGGCCGGCGAAAGCTTGATGGTGAAATGGCCGTCGGTCATGTCGGAGACGGCGGCGGCGAGCGCCTGTGCGCCGCCGTAGATGAGATCGAGCGAGGTCGGGAAGCTCGACGTCAGCTTCCACTGCACATCGGGCGTCGAATCGGCGAGCGCCGGCGCGGCGATCCCTGCCCCCGCCGCCACGGCGCCCAAGCCTACGATGAATTGTCGACGTCCCGCCGCCATCCGTCTCTCCCATCGACGCGCGCGGCGCATGCGCGCCGCTGCAATTGCCGAGGCCGTTTCGGCTATAACACTATTACGGTCTAAATTGGGGCGGCGCCCGGTCGCGCAACCGCAATCGGCGACGCAAGGAGATGGTCTTTCGTGAGCGGCAAGACTGTGGGCGTCGTGCTGGCGGGCGGTCTGTCGACCCGCATGGGAACCGACAAGGCGCTCGTCCCGCTCGCCGGACGGCCGCTCGTCGCCCATGTGGCGGCGCGGTTCGCGCCGCAGGTCGACGCGTTCTTTCTCAACGCCAACGGCGACGCGGCGCGCTTCGCCAGCCTCAATTGCACGGTCGTCGCCGACGCTGCGGCAAGGCCGGGCGCCGGTCCTCTCGCCGGCGTCGCTGCGGCGCTTCGCTATGCGCGATCGCAGGGATTCGATTGGCTCGCGACCGCGCCCTGCGACGCGCCGTTCCTGCCGCTCGATCTGGTCGCGCGGCTCGCCGCGGCGGCGGAAGCGCGCGGCGCGCCGATCGCCGCGGCGTCGGGCGCGCGCGGGCTCGAGCCGATGTTCGCGCTGTGGTCGACCGCGCTCGCGCGCGAGGTCGAGGCGGCGCTGGCGGCGGGCGACGGCGGCCCGCGCGGGCTGATCGCGCGGCTCGGCGCGGCGCAAGCTGTGTTCGCCGACGCCGACGCCTTCGCCAATCTCAACACGCCCGAGGAATTCGCCGCCGCGCAAGCGCGGCTGGGCTGACGTCGGCGCGGGAGCGCCCGACGCTCCTGCGTCGTCATCCCGCGATTCCCCGTCATTCCGTCGCGGACGGATCGAGCGCGGCGGCCTTGTCGGCGATTTCGTCGAGCAGCCAATCGCGGAAGGCGCGGATCTTCGGCTGGTGGCGGCGCGTTTGCGGATAGGTCAGCCAATAGGCGGTCTTGTCGTCGCTGCAAACGAGCGGGAAGGGCTGCGTCAGCAGGCCCGACGCGATCTCGTTGCGATAGAACGCCGGCGTGAGGATGGCGACGCCGTGGCCGGCGATGGCGACGCTCGCCTCGAAGGTCTGCGAGCCAAATCGGGCGCGCGGTCGGCCCTCGAGGTTGGCGTCATGAACCCCCGCCGCCTCGAACCAGTGGCGCCACCACGGATCGTCGGGGTCGATGAGGCGCAGGCCGAGAAGATCCCGCGGCTCTTTCAACGGGCCGGCCGTTTCGAGCAGGCGTGGGCTGAGCATCGGCGTGTAGTCGATGCGCATCAGCTCATGAAACGCCAGGCCGCGCTCGCCCCCGCTTCCGTAACGGATCGCCACGTCGACCGAGTCGCGGGCGAAATCGGCGAGGTCGACGTTGGCGATCATGCGCACCGCGATATGCGGCGCGGCCAATTGGAACCGGCCGATGCGTCCGGCCAGCCAATGGGCGGCGAAGGTCGGCGTGGCGCTGATCGTCAACGTCTCCTCGGAAACGGTCTTGAGGTTGGCGAGCGCTTCGGCGATGAGGCCGAACGCCTCGGCGATTTTCGGCGCCAGGCGGGCGCCGGCCTCCGTCAGCTCGATCTGACGCGGCCGGCGCAGGAACAGCCGCGCGCCAAGCGTCTCTTCCAGCAGCTTGATCTGGTAGCTGACGGCGGTTTGCGTCATGCCGAGCTCTTCCCCGGCCTTGGTGAAACTCAAGAGCCGCGTCACCGCGTCGAACACTCTCAGCGCGTTCAGCGGCAGTTGGCGTGATCGTTTCATGCATAAGGCCTCTTTATCGGATCAGACTGACGTTCCATTGGAAATAAACGGAAAACCGCGAGATATTGCCGCCGCAGCGATCAATTGGTCAAGGGTTCGAGAATGGCCGACATCCGTCTCCCGGCGCTCCCGCGAACGGGCGTGGCGCGCGCGATCCGTCGGTTGATCGGACAATGGCGAGCCCACTCGAAAAGAGCTCGGACGATCGATCCCGGCGCCCTGTCCGATTATCTGCAGCGCGATCTCGGCTTCCGCGACGGCCGCTCGCGGCCGACGCTCATGTCGCGCGCCGCCGTCGATCGGTCGGCGTGACGCTGACGGCGGGGCCTACGGCGCGGTTGCGGCGACGCCTTCACCGCAGTCCCTGCCCCTCCCCCCGCGCGACCGCTTCCCGCAACGTCTCGGCGACGATCGCCGCCAGCCGCTGCGTTGCCGGTCCCGACTCGGCTTCCGCGCGATGCAGTTTGAGGCCGAGGGTCGGCAGCGGTGGCAGTCCGCTTTCGTCGTCGGCGAACGCGCGCAAGTTCGCCGGCAGGCCGAGCGAGGTGCGGACGGCGAAGCCGAGCCCCGCCGCCGTCGCCGCCCAGACGCCGGCGAGGCTGGCGCTGACGAAGGCGAGCCGCCAGGAGATTCCGGCAAGGTCGAGGGCGTCGATCGCGACGCGGCGGAACAGACACGGCGCCTCCATCGCCGCGACCGGCAGCGGCTCGCCGCTCGCCGCGCGCCACATGTCGTCGCGCCCGGCCGGACCGATCCAGCGCATCGCCGTCTCGGCGATCCGCTCGCCGTGCGGCGTCGCGACGTCGCCGTCCCAGGCGAGCGCGAGGTCGAGTTTGCCTGAGATCACGCCATCGATCAGCGCGGCGTTGCGTTCGACCCACGCCTCGACCCTGACCTTGGGATGGGCGCGGGCGAAGCGGCCGAGCGCCTCCGGCAGCAAGGTCTCGCCGAAATCCTCCTGCAGCCCGATCCGCACCCAGCCCTCGAGCTCGACGCCGCGCGCCGCCGCGACCGCCTCGTCGTTGAGCTCGATCAGGCGGCGCGCATAGGCGAGCAGCGTTTCGCCCGTCGGCGTCAGCGCGAGGCCGCGGCCCGCCTTGCGCAGGATCGGCGCGCCCGCCTGCCCCTCGAGCTTCTTGAGCTGGGCGCTGACCGCCGAGGTCGAGCGGCCGAGCCGATCGGCCGCCTTGGCGAAGCCGCCAAGCTCGATGCCGACGACGAAGCTGCGCAGGGCGTCGAGGTCAAATGTGATGCGGGTCGCCACAATCATCCTGATTGTAGAAACAATCAGTCAAAAACATCCTGATTGTTGGGACGATAATGCGGATTTAAACCGCTTCGGTCAAGCGCGCCGCGCTTGCCCGGCGCAAAGCGAGGGAGCCCAACGATGAGCCCAAACAACGATCCGCCCGCCCTGGCGATGCAATACAGTTTCACCCTTCCGGCCGATTACGACATGGCGATCGTCGAGCGGCGCATCGCCGAAAAGGGGCCGGCGCTCGACGGCCTGCCGGGCCTCAGCGCCAAGGCCTATCTCTCCGCCCGCCGCGGCGGAGCGCAACGCGAGAACCTCTACGCGCCGTTCTACGTCTGGGACGACGCGGCGGCGATGAGCGGCTTCCTGACCGGACGCGGCTTCGCCGCGGTCTCGGCCGCCTTCGGCTGGCCGCAGATCCGTTTCTGGATCGTCTGGCGCGCGCGGCTGGCGCGCGACGTCGAGCAGGCGCGATTCGCCACCAGCGAGATTGCGCCGATCGCGCCCCATGCGCCGCTCGACGCGCTCGAGGCGCAAGAGAACGACGCGGCCGACCAAGCTCTCGACCGCGGCGCGCTCGCCGCCGTCGCCGGCTTCGAGCCGACGAGCTGGAGCCGCGTGCGCTTCCGCCTATGGCGCAAATCGCCCGAGCGGCGCGACGGCGTCGCGCTCTACGACGTCGGCCATGTCTCGCTCGGGCGCCCGAGCGTCGCCGAACAAAAAGCGCTATAGAGCGCCCGCGCGGGCGCGCGCTCGCGCCGTCGAGATGGAGAAGACATTGGCTGAAGTCGCGTTTCTCGGATTGGGGGTCATGGGCTACCCGATGGCGGGCCACCTCAAGGACCGCGGCGGCCACGACGTCGTCGTCTACAACCGGACCGCGGCGAGAGCGCAGAAATGGGTCGCCGAGCACGGCGGCGCCGCGGCGCCGACCCCGCGCGAGGCGGCGCGCGGCCGGACGGTCGTCTTCGCCTGCGTCGGCAACGACGACGATCTGCGCGCGGTGACGCTCGGACCCGACGGCGCCTTCGCCGGCATGGCGCGCGGCGCGGTGTTCGTCGACCACAGCACCGCTTCCGCCAACGTCGCGCGCGAACTGGCGCGCGAAGCGGAAAAGCGCGGCCTCGGTTTCGTCGACGCGCCGGTCTCCGGCGGCCAGGCCGGGGCCGAGAACGGCGCGCTGACGGTGATGTGCGGCGGCGACGAAGCGACCTTCGCCAAGGTCGAACCGGCGATCGCTTCCTACGCCCGCGCCTGCAAGCTGATGGGGCCGGTCGGTTCGGGCCAGCTCGCCAAGATGGTCAACCAGATCTGCATCGCCGGCTTGGTCCAGGGCCTCGCCGAAGGGCTGCATTTCGCCAAGCGCGCCGGCCTCGACGCCGAACTCGTGATCGACGTCATCGCCAAGGGCGCGGCGCAGTCGTGGCAGATGGACAACCGCCACAAGACGATGATCGCCGGCCAATTCGACTTCGGCTTCGCCGTCGATTGGATGCGCAAGGACCTGGCGATCTGCCTCGACGAAGCGCGCCGCAACGGCGCGCATCTGCCGGTCGCGGCGCTGGTCGATCAGTTCTATTCCGACGTGCAGGCGATGGGCGGAAGCCGCTGGGACACGTCGAGCCTGATCGCGCGGCTGGAAAAATAACAAAAAAAGGGAGAGCCGAAGCCCTCCCGTTTTCTTTTCGTCACCGCGGACAGGGCGGCAGACCCGGCTTGCCGCAGGCTTCCCGCTCGGTCTTGCCTGGCGGGCTCAACCGGGTCGGCGGCGGCGCGGACTTCGACTCGGGCGTGAACGCGCCGCCCTCCTGCGGTCCCGGCCCCGGGCTGCGCAGCGCCTTGAGCGGCTTCGGTTCGGACGGCGGCTTGCCGCCCGCCGCGCCCTCGTCGGGCGTCGGCTTCGGCCGTACGCCCTTAGTCGGGCTCGGGCTCGGCGTCGGCTCGCGCAACTCCTTCTCCCGCGTCAGGGTCGGCGTCGTCGGGCCGGGGCTCGGACTCGGCGTCGGCGTGACCGCCGGCGGCGGTTTCAATTCGCCGGCCGCGGTCGGCGACAACGCAACCGGCTTCGGCTTGACGCCGCCCGGCAGAGGCGGCGGCGGATTCTGCGCCTGCGGCGGCGGCGGCGCGCCGGGCGGAGCGCGGCCCTCCTGACGGCCGGCGTCGCGATAGGCGCGCGCGCCGCTCAGCAGCGGAATGGCGACCGCGAGCGCCGGAAGCACGCCGACCGCGACCGGCGCCGCCGGCGGCGGCAGACCGCGCCAATCGTCGTCCTCGATCGCAGAAAAGCCGGGCGGCGGCGGGGGCGGCGGCGGGCCGTAGTCCGGGCCGACGAAGACGGTGGCCGGCTGGTCGGCGTAGACGTATTCGTCCTCAGGCGGCGGCGGCAGGTCGGCGTAGTCCTCAGGCGCGAAATCGCTCGGCGGCCGCGCCGCCGCGGCGAGAATCGCCAGCCGCCGGCCGGCGTCGACGACATGGGGCCCGCGCGGATAGCGGCGCAGATAGGTCCAGTAGGCGGCGGCCGTGTCCTGCGCCACGGCGCGCCGCCACAACAGCGCCTCGCGCCGCGCGGCGAGAATCGCACGCACGCGCCTGGCTTCCGGCGCATTCGGATAGGCGACGAGGAAATCGGAATAGGCCTGCAGCGTGTCGCGGCCGAGCGCCACGGAATAGGCCTGATCGGCCGGGAAGGCGCGGATCGGCTTGCTCGAGGCGTCGGCGTAGGCCGCCACCGCCGGCGGCGGCGGCGCGTCGGCGGCGCGCTCGAAGACGTAATAGGGCGCGGACAGCTTGGAGGCGCTCCACGGAACCTGGGCGCCGCCGGTCGCCTGGTTCACCTGCACGCGCGTCTGGGCGAAGACGTCCTCGATCGGCACGCCGCCTTCGCGCAGCGCCCCGGCGAGCGTCTTGGCGTAAACGCCGTAGGGGCCCTGTTCGTCGCCGGCGATCGCGCCCGGCGCGGCGTTGAAGGCGACCAGCACGCCGGGATCGGGATCGACCAGCGCAAGGCCGCCGGCAAACGGCTGGCCCTGGCCCGGATAGGGATCGGCCCGCGCCGCGTCGAGGATGAGGACGCGCGCGCGCCCCGGCTCGGAGGCGAGCGCGTGGGCGAAGTCGGCGACCCGGATCGCCTCCATCGGCGCATCCGAATCGCGGGCGAGCTGCGCGTCGACGGGAACGAAGAAATTGTCGCCTTCATATTGCACCCCGCGGCCGGCGAGATAGACGAAGGCCTGCATGTCGGGGCCGACCGCAGCCGCCTTGTCGAGGAAGTCGCGCATCGCCGCGCGCATCGACGTCGCGTCGAGATCGCGCGCGCCGACGACGTCGAAGCCGGCCGCCTGCAGGGTCTGGGCGATCAGCGCGGCGTCGTTGACCGGCGTGGCGAGCGTCTGATCGCCGTAGGTCGCTTCGCCGATCACCAGGGCGATGCGCGGATTGGGCGGCGCGGCCGCTTGCGCCAACGTCGCCCCCGCCAACAGAAACGCGGCGAACAGCGCGAGCGGCGAGGGTGCCGTCATTTCCCTCTCTCCAACGCGGCCGATTGGGCGCCGCGAACCCGTGTTAATCGGCCAATGCGCCTGAACCGCGACTGAACGGGGGCGCCGATGCGGAACACGGACGCAGGGAGAACTTGGAAGCGCGCCGTCGCCACCGCCAGACGGACCGCTCCGGAAAGGATTTTAGCGCGGAATCGCGGGTCGGTCGTAGCCGCTCGTTAACGATTAATCGTCATGATCTTGAAAGGGTGTGGCGTGCGCGCGTCGGGCGGTCATGGTCGAGGTTGCGGCGGACAAAAACGACAAGGGTCGCGTCGGCGATCCCGCCGCCGCGGCGCGACGGCGGGCGATGACGCTTAAGATGCGCCAGGCGCGTCAGACGCTCACCACCAATTCGATCGACTTCACCGGCCAGTACGCCTCGCTGGCGCGGCTGTTCGCCAACAGCGTCGCCGGCGCGACGCCGGCGATGGCGCTGGTCGCGCTCGCGGTCGGCGCGATCGCCTGCTACTGGGTGCCGCCGCCTAAGGTCGTCACCTGGGGCGTTCTGCTCGCCGTTTCGCTCGCGGTGCGCTACGGGCTGGCGATCGCCTTCGTCGATCTGCCCGAGCCGGAAAAGGCCTCCCCCGCCTGGCGGCGCAAATTCATCGTCGCCGAGACTTTCGCCGGCGCCGCCTGGGCGCTGCTCGTCGTCCTGCTGCTGCAATCGGCCGACCCCAACGCCCGCACTTTCGTGCTGGTCGTGCTGCTGCTGGTCTCGGGCATGACGGCGATGGTCGCCTCGGCGATTCCCTTCGCTGTCGCCGGCGGCCTGCTGCCGATGGCGATTGCGATCGTCTATGTGCTCGGACCGACGACGCGCGGCCAGGCGCTGCTGATGTCGGCGCTGTGCGTCGGCATCCTCGCCTACTTCGTCATCCTCGCCAACCGACTGCATCGCACCTCGCTCGCCGGCCTGTCGTTCCAGGCGGAAAAGGACGCGCTGATCGCCGAGCTCGAGCAGGCCAAGCTCAATTCCGACGAGGCGCGGCGGCGCGCCGAGAGCGCCAATCTCGCCAAGTCGCGCTTCCTGGCGACGATGAGCCACGAGCTGCGCACGCCGCTCAACGCCATTCTCGGCTTCTCGGAGGTGATGAAGGCGGAGTTGTTCGGCGCCCATTCGGTCGCGGTCTACAAGGACTATTCCAACGACATCCATTCGAGCGGCCAGCATCTGCTGATGCTGATCAACGAGATCCTCGACCTGTCGCGGGTCGAAGCGGGGCGCTACGAGCTGAAAGAAGAATCGGTGTCGCTGCCCGGCGTGGTCGAGGAATGCCGCCACCTGCTGGCGATGCGCGCCAAGGGGCGCAACATCGCGGTCGTCGAGCAGCTCGACAGCGACCTGCCGCGCATCTGGGCCGACGAGAAAGCGGTGCGCCAGGTGACGCTCAACCTGCTCAGCAACGCGATCAAGTTCACGCCGCAGGGCGGAACGATCACGATCAAGGTCGGCTGGACCAGCGCCGGCGGGCAGTATCTGTCGATCCGCGACACCGGACCCGGCATCGCCGAAGAAGAAATTCCGATCGTGCTGTCGTCGTTCGGCCGCGGTTCGCTGGCGCAGAAGAACGCCGAAGAGGGCTCCGGCCTCGGCCTGCCGATCGTCAAGGGCCTGGTCGAGCTGCACGGCGGCGAGTTCCGGCTCAAGTCGAAGCTGCGCGAGGGCACCGAGGTCATCGTCATCTTCCCGCCCGAGCGGGTGATGGACGCCCTGCCGCAGCTCGACCCGACCGCGCCGCCGGAAGAGACGCCCGAGCAGCGCGCGCAACGCCGCGCGCGTCGTTGGAGCCGCCGCGCTGCGGCGTAAGAACGCTTCGGCGACGCCTTGCCAAGCCGCTCCGAGCGGGCGAGATTTGCGACGTCGTCAGCAGGCGCCGCGAGGGGGAACGTCGGCATGGACGGATCGGTTCCGATTTGGCTCTATCTCGTCCTGGCGCTGAACTTCGGCATTTCGTGGTGGAACGCGCGAAGCTGCGGCCGGGCGTGGGTCGAGTCGAAGGCGGTCGGCGGCACGATCCGCGTGCTGGTGTGGTGCGGCGCGATCCAGAGCGCCGTCGGCTTCAGCTCGGTTTTCCTGTTCCCGCTGCTGTTCCTGGCCAACGCCGCCTTCCCCGACGCTTTCACCGCCGACCAACTGAACGGGGCGGTGAGCCTGTGGTACGTCACCATCATCTTCCCCGCGCTCGGCACGGGCCTGATCATCACCATCGAGTCCTGGATCGCCGCCTATCGCCAGCACAGCCTGATGAACATCGGCGTCGCCGCCTACAACACGCTGGCGCAAGTCCACAACACGATGGGCGCGATCAACGGCCTCGGCCCGGCGTTCCAGGCGGTCGGCAAACTGTTCGCGTCGGTCGCCAAGGGCCGCGGCGACGCCAAAGGCAAGGCGGCGATGCTCGGGGCGATGATCGCCATCGCGGTCGTCGTTATCGCGCTCAGCGCCGGCGTGCTTTTGACCGCCGTCCTCATCCATCGCTACGCCGGAACCGTGCCCTGCCGGCCGCCGCCGCCGCAACGGCGCCTCGGACCGCCTGAGCCGAGCGCGCCGACGAACTCGGCCGGCTTGACGTCGTCGAACCGAAAGCCGCCATTCGCATCGGCTCGCCGCAAGGCGTATAAGCCGCGCGGTCAGCGCGCTTCGCCGCGCAAGCAGGAGTGGGCATGATGGCGGAAGGCGCCGGCGCTTATCGTCACGTCGTTCTATTCAAGTTCAAGCCGAGCGCGTCGAACGAAACGGTCGTCGCGATCGAGAACGCCTTTCGCGCCTTGTGCGCCGAGGCGCCGTTCGTGCGCGGCTTCGAATGGGGCCGCAACTCCAGCCCGGAAGGCCTCGACCAGGGCTTCACCCACTGTTTCGTCGTCAGCTTCGACGGCCCCGAAGGCCGCGACGCCTACCTGCCCCACCCCGCCCACCAAGCCTTCTGTCGCCGCTATCTCGACCCGTCGCTGGAGAAGGCCTGCGTCGTCGACTTCCAGGCGACGCGCTGAGCGAGGTCACGCTCGCACAAGCTCCGGCCCTCATCCTCCGCGATCGCGCATCCCGTCTCGCCTGGCAAAGGCGGGCAGGAAGCGAAGTCGTCCGCCGCGGCGCCAGCGAGGTCGAATCGCGACTCGCGTCGCCCTCTTTCGCTCGAACCCGCCGGTCCGGCGGAAAGGCGCCCAAGATGATCCCTGCGCTGCCGCTAGTCGGAAAGATTCTCGTCGACCTCGTCGCCTCCGGCGCCAGCGCCGCCGTCGCGCCGCCGGATTCCGACCCCCAGAAGGTCGGCGGCGCCGCGAAGTCCGGCGACGACTTTGCCCAGGCCGTCGACGATCTCCAGCGCGCAGCCGGAGCGGGAACCGCATCCCACGGCGCGCACACCGTCGCGAGAAGCTAGGCGGTAGGCGACCCTCATTCCGCGTCATGGCCGGCCATGACGGCGAGGATTCGGTCGACAGCGCGCTGGGACGGCCGACGGGAGTGCCGCGCTACGCCGCGCCTCAGAATCCGCGATGCCGCGTCATCTGCGAGGGGATGGCGAGGCCGGCGCCGATCGCGCCCAGCGTCAGGATCACCCGCGTCATCGCGACGATGGCGAAGATCGCCGTCTCCCCGGCATGCGCGGGCGCCGGCGCGGTCACCGCGAATAGACCGAGGATCGCCTTGCCGAAAAAGGCGCCCGGCACCATCGGGATGCAGCCGGCCAGCGCGATCATGTCGGCGCCCTCGCCGCGCCGCCGCGAGGTCAAAGTGACGACGGCGCCCGCCGCCAGCGCCGCGGCGAACGACGCCGCCTCGAGGCTCCATCCGCCGGCGAGCGCGAATGTCCTGACGCCCAGCGCCAGCGCGCCCAGCGCCGAGCACCAGATCAGGCTGCGCCAATCGAAATTGAACAGCACGCCGAAGCCCCAGGCTGCGAGCGCGCCGAACGCGGCCTGATGGGCGACGTCGAACATGAGCGGAGCGAAGAGAAGCGTCACGGCAGCATCCCCAGCACGGCTTCGGCGCCCCAGATGCCGATGGTGGCGAACACCATGATCATCGCGACCGAGACCGCCCGCGCGCTGCCGACGGTCGGAAACCCTTCCATGATGTCGGTCTGGGCGTTGGTCGCCGGCACGCCAGGCACCACCAGCAGCGTCGAGGCGATCAACGCCAACTCCGCGCTCGCCGAACCGGCGGCGCGCGCGCCGAAGCCGCCGATCGCGCCGGCGATGAAGGCGATCACCGCGGCGATCAGGCACGGGTTCGTCCCGCGGGCGTGCAGCTTGGCGCGGATCCATTGGCCGACGGCGCCGGCGATGAGGACCGGCACGAACGCCGGCCAATCGACGCCGAGCAGGCGGCCGAACGCGGCGCAGGCGAGGCCGGTGGCCGGCGCGACCAGCCACAGCGGATGGCGTCGGGTCTCGCGGACCAGCCGGTCGATCGTCTCGTTGACCTCCTGCGGCGCGCCGCCCTGCTGCGCGAGTTGGCTCGCGTAACGGCGCACCGCCACGTCGAGTTGATAGTTCACCCCATGGGCGGCGACGTCGATCATGCGGGTGATCGTCTCGTCGCCGGCGCCGACCGTCAAGGTGAGCGAAGCGTAGCCGACACGTTCGCCGACCACCTTGGCGCCGAGGCCCTGGGCGGTGAGGCGCATGCCTTCGCGCACGACGCGGACCCGCCCGCCGCATTCCATCAGGATGCGGCCGACCCTCAGCGCCACATTGGCGATTCGTTCGAGATCGCGATGGCGCAGAACCACCGGATCCGCCGCCGCGCTCATCCGTCCTCCCCTTCCCGCTCCCGCCGGCGCGACGCCGGCCAAGCCCTCGCCACCTGTAGCCGCGCCCGCGTTGCTTAGGAAGCCGCCACGACAAACAGCGCGCCGCGAGACGACCCGCTGACGGGGCGCGGTACGGGGACGGGCCCGGCACCTTGTAAGCGCGGCCGTCGGCCGCGCGCTTCTTGTTTCTCGCCGACGCGCTCAGCGAGCGCGTCTACAAAGGCGGCGGCGGGTCGGTCGCCGCGGTTTCCCAGAACGGAATCGGCCCGGTCTCGCAGGCCTGCGCCGTCAAATCGGGAAACGATCGCCTGTCGACGCAATCAAATATTGACATGCTCTCCACATGCTCACATGCTTGGCGCATGTCGTCGATGATCCAAATCCGTAACGTTCCTGCCGCTCTGCACCGGCGGCTCAAGGCGCGCGCCGCCATGGCCGGAAAGTCGCTGTCGGATTATCTGCTTGGCGAGATCCGCGAAACAGCCGAGCGGCCGACGCTCGAAGAGTTGCGCGCGCGTCTGGCGAGCCGCAGCGCCGCCAGTCCGCCGGTTGGGCCGGCGGAAGCGGTTCGCGCCGAACGCGACAGCCGATGATCGTCGTCGACGCCTCGGCGATGATCGAGGCCCTGCTGCGCACGCCGGCGGCCGCGGCGGTCGACGCGCGTCTGTTCGAACCCGGCGAGACCTTGCACGCGCCGCATCTTCTCGACGTCGAAGTCGCGCAAGTCATCCGTCGCTATGTCGCCAATGGCGACATCGACGCCGATCGCGGCCGCGAGGCCCTCGACGATCTCGCCGACCTGCGCCTGCGACGCTATCCCCACGATGTGCTGCTGCCGAGGATCTGGGAGCTGCGCCATAACCTTACCGCCTACGACGCCGCCTATGTCGCGCTCGCCGAGGCGCTCGACGCACCGCTGCTGACGCGCGACCGGCGACTCGCCGCCGCGGCCGGCGTCAGGGCCAGGGTCGAGCTGATCTGACCGCGGGCCGCTGAGGCGCGCGGCGGGTCGGCGGGACGCGGATTTGGCGAGGCGTCGCCGTAACCCCGGCTGTAATTTGCAATGGCGATAATCTTGCTAAAAGTGGTTCACAACGACCACGCGCGGGCTCATGTCGTGGCGGCGAACCCCCGCAGGAAAGGGGCCGTTGATTTCGCTATCGCGGAGGATCGAGGCGTTGAACCCGAAGACGATGCCATTCCGGCTCCCGATCGACCCCTATATCGCGGCGATCGTCGGCATGGTCTGTCTGGCGTCGATCCTGCCGGCGCGCGGCGGGGGCGCGGTCGTCGCCGGATACGCCGCCGACGCCGCCATCGCCCTGTTGTTTTTTCTGCATGGGGCGCGGCTGTCGCCGCAGGCCGCCTTGGCGGGCGCCTGGCACTGGCGGCTGCACGTCGTCGTGCTGGCCTCGACATTCGTGCTATTTCCGGTGCTGGGCCTCGGCGCGAGGGCGCTGTTTCCGACCCTGCTGACGCCGCCGCTGTGGACGGGCGTGATCCTGCTCTGCGCGCTGCCTTCGACCGTCCAATCGTCGATCGCGTTCACCTCGATCGCGCGCGGCAACGTGCCGGCCGCAATCTGCGCCGCGACCGCATCCAACCTCATCGGCATGGCGTTGACGCCGCTGCTGGTTGGACTGCTGCTCGGCGTCCAGGGGGGCTTCTCGGCCCATGGCGCCGGCGCCATCGTCCTCCAGCTTCTCATGCCCTTCGCCGCTGGCCAGCTCGCCCGGCCGTGGATCGGCGGCTGGGCCCTGCGGCACAAGACATTGCTCGGACTGGTCGATCGCGGGTCGATCCTGCTGGTGGTCTACGTCGCCTTCAGCGAGGGCGTTGCGAAGGGCATCTGGCGCCAGGTCGGCCTGGAGGACCTCGGGCGACTGATCGCCGTCGACGTCCTATTGCTGGCGGCGGCGTTGGCGATCACCACCTATGGCAGCCGGCTGCTGCGCTTCTCCCGCGCCGACGAGGTGACGATCGTCTTCTGCGGCTCCAAGAAGAGCCTGGCGAGCGGCCTGCCGATGGCGACCGTGCTGCTCGCCGGCCAATCGATTGGCCTGATCGTGCTGCCGCTGATGCTGTTCCATCAGATCCAGCTGATGGTGTGCGCCGCGTTGGCCAAGCGCTACGCCAACGCCAGCCAGCGCGCCGCGGGGTCGTTGGCTGGCGACGAGAGCGCCGGGGTCGCTTAACAAGCGGGGGCGCCCAACAGCGCTCGGCGCGTGCGCCGCGCTTCGGCGGAGAGGAGCGCCGCAGCCGGCGCGGCTCGGATCAGCGGAGCGGTCGTCGGTCAATGCGCGGAGCGAAGCGACGAAACCGTCCGGCCCCGCGGCCTGGCGCCGGTTTCAACCGCCGTCGGCGACCGCGACCAGCTTCGGTTTCTGCCGAAACGCGCTGGGGAACAACTTCCAGAGATTCTCGACCTTGGGAGCGTCGTTGTAGGCGATATAGGCGCTCTCGGGATTGAGCGTCGCGTAATTCTGGTGATGCGCCTCGGCGGAGTAGAAGCCTTTCAGGGCCTCGACGCGCGTTACGATCGGCCCGCCGAAGACCTTCGCGGCGTCGAGTTGGGCGATATAGGCCACGGCGATCCGCTTCTGTTCGTCGCTCTCATAGAAAATTTCGGAGCGATATTGCGTGCCCGTGTCGGGGCCCTGGTAATTGAGCTCGGTCGGATTGTGGGCGACCGAGAAATAGATTTGCAGGATGGCGCCATAGCTGACGACATGCGGATCGAACGTGACCTCCACGGATTCCGCGTGCCCGGTCCGCCCGGTGCTGACCTGCTCGTAAGTGGCGGCGCCCTTGTCGCCGCCGGCGTATCCGGACACGGCCTCCTTCACGCCGTTCACATGCTGGAACACCGCCTGAACGCCCCAGAAGCAGCCGCCGGCAAGCACCACCGTCTCGACCGCGGGCGCCGAATCCGCGGCCTCGCCGAGCGCCGGCGCCGGAAGCGCGACCGCGGGCTCGGCCGACCTCGCGCCCGTCAGAGTGAGCGCGAAGGCGCCGATCAGCAATGCGACGCCAGCCGCGCCGCCGAGGGGACCGGCGATCGTCCTGGTCTTGACCATGGCTCTCTCCTGTTCCGAGTAGTTGCTCGCGGAAGCCGATCCGCCGAACGCCGCCAATGGCGCGGACGAACCGCAAGCGAGACGGTTTCGACGATTCCGCGCGGCGCGCTTCATCGCCGTTCAAGCCGAAGCGTCCAGCCCACATTTCGACATACGCGGCGATCGGCCGGATTGTTACACGCGCGACAGGTTCCTCCCCTCGAAAAACCCCTCTCCCACGGGCCTTACGGGGACAGGACAGATTGCATTATTGGCGGCGCCGGCTTGGCGTGTGGCGGCGAGGGGCCGAGCGGTTCCGGTCGCGAGAGTCCAATGCTGACTACAGATCGCGAAATCGTGCATTTCGTATCCCCGTAATGCCCGTAATGCGGACGACGAGATAAAGTCCCCACGCCGTCATGTCGTGACAACGGAGAACTCTCACGGCCGCATCATGCACTTGCAGTGCGGGGAAAAAATAAATGGTCGGAACAGAGCCCGCCCATGACCGACGCGGTCAGTTGCGCTAAAAGCAAGGCATGCTTCGGTTTGCTTGGGAGAGCGAGCAGAATCCAGAGCCCTATCCATCCCGAGGAAAAATGTGATGTCCGAACCGACCCTTGAACAATTAGCGTCCCGTATCGCCCGGCTTGAACAGCGCTTGCGAAGCGTTGCGCCGGTTTTGCTGGTTGTTATGTTCGCTGCCTTCGGTTTTTACTCTTTGCAAGTCTGGGGACATAAAACCGTCGAGGCGGAAAGCTTTCTTCTGCGCAGCTCGGACGGCAAGATACGCGCGGCCTTGTCGACCTCGTCCAACGTGACGGCGGCCTTGATGATGGCTGACGACAAAGGCACTCCGCGCATCTTCGTGTCGATCGGCGCCGATGGGGCGCCCGGTCTCGCTTTGGCTGACGCGAACGGAACTCAACGCGTGCTTTTAACGTCGCTCCCCAATGGGACGCCGAGCCTCGGAATGTACGATGCCGACAAGAAATTACGAGCGTTGTTGGGTGTCGATCCCAGCGGGACGCCGGCTCTCACCCTGTATGATGCCGAACAAAATCTGCGAGCGAAATTTGACCATTAGCTTTGCCGTGACTTGGGCGGCCCCACGCTTCGCGCGCGCTCAATCCGAGGTTCGCCGCTCCGCCGAGCCGAGCAACGATCTGGCTCCAATCGCGATTGACCAGTGATTCGTGCTTCATGAATCGCTGGACTCACAACAAGATCCCGGTCGTCAACAATTATTTTAGCGCCGATGGGTCTTCGCCCGGGGGGGGGCAGGCTCTTGTCCCGAACGGGAGAAGGGGCGCGCACCGGCGGGGAGCGCCGTCGACCTCGTGGAAGCGTCCTGTTTCCGAAGCCGAAGGGCTGTCAAGGAGCGCAGCCCGCCTCACGGCGGCGCGCCCATAGCCCGTCGAAAGACGGGCGTCTCTCGACGCCCCATGGGCGCGTCCTTGACGGCCCTTCGGCTTCGGAAGTCTCGGCTGCCATGAGGGCGGCGCGACGCTCGCAGGTGGTCAGCGATGGGGATTTCGTAAGGCGTCGCCGTACCCCCGGAGCGACGAACCCGGCAAAAACGAGACGCGCCCAGGGCCGCCCTCCGTCAAGCGGCTCTTGGCTGCGCGATGACCGGCGGCGTTCCGTCTTTGATGACTTGCCTCAGGGTATTGCGGAGTTCCGGGGTGTCCTGATGACCGTGCACGGCCACGGCATGCTGCGTCGCAGCCTCGATCAGCTCACTTTCGCTGTCGGCGGCGATCGCGATCGAGCAATTCATTTCGCTCGGATGTTCGCGGCAGTCGATGAACTTGCGTCCCATGTGAACCTCCTCCGTCGACGTCAAGCGAGAGCGGTCGTTAGGCGGCGCCGCCCAATGTCTGACGACAGCGAGGACATAGATTGGGACGTAGGCCGAAGTGAGACGACCGACGAAGAACTGGCGGACCGCGGTCCGACCCTCGTCCGCGCGCCGAAGGCGCCGAACCGCCGCTCGGCATTCCGGCGCATCGGCGGAAAGCGCCGTCGACCTCATGGAAGCGTCCTGTTTCCGCAGCCGAAGGGCTGTCAAGGAGCGCAGCCCGCCTGCGGCGGCGCGCCCATAGCCCGTCAAAAGACGGGCGTCTCTCGACGCCCTATGGGCGCGTCCTTGACAGCCCCTCGGCTTCGGAAGTTTCAGCCTCCATGAGGTCGACGGCGCGGTGGGGCGTGCAAAGGGGAAGACAATTCGCGACGCAAACACCTAGCACCGTACCAGCGAAGCTCAGCAGGAACCTCGGACAGAAACTTGGCTAATTGTTGGGAGCTCGCGTCTCTTGTGTCGCCGTCGGGAGCTGGCCCGCATCGGTTAGCGAAAGAAGAGTGTAGCTCTTTCTCGGCTCGGCGCCGCGGGTTCTGATTTCGCGGACTCGCAGTCGAACTGTCCTCACTGTCCCGACTATCCCCGGCAGAACTTCCGTCCCTCCCGCGGTCAGACGAGCAAGACAATCGGGTGCAATTCGTCCGTTGAGCGCTTCACCGCCGCCGGTCGGGTGAAGCTCGAAGCGCCGACTTACAGGCAGCACGTAGAGGGCACCGACAAATTCTCCCTCCTCTTCGGCAAGGGTCACTTGCTCGGTTCGCTCTCTCGCGAAACCAACCTCTTCGCGATGTAGCGCAAATTCACGCCGATCTTCGACGATGCGCATTGTCGCTCCTGCGTCATCGAGCACCTTGAAGAATGATCGAAGAGACGCAAAGACGCGGGAATCGACGTCTTCAGCGATGCTTTCGAATGTTTCCTGGTCGGGGGACGCCACTCGGACAACGAGATCGACGGAACGGCTTATTGCTTCCTTCAACGTGCTATCGAAAAGCTGCTGATCGTCGGAATCCTGAAGGATGAAGCCGAACGATCCGCGAGCAACGTCCGTTAGCATGAGCTGTGAGCGGTCGCGCTGCGGCACGGGACCACGCGCGCCGAGCGCACCTTCAGTCGCTGCGAACGCGCTCGAGACGAGCGTTTGGAACGCAGCAATGGCGCTCGCTCCGAATTCGGCTTTGATCCCGTGCGAACCGACTACCGGGAGACCGCCAAAAAACAGGCCTACCTCTGCACTCGTCGACGGAGCTTCTTCGATCTCGCGGAGTCGGCGCGTCAAGTCCTCAACTCTCCGGGAGAACTGCATAAATCCCACAGGGTCGTTCTCGCGAGTGCGAGCGTTTAGGAGCGCTTCAACCGCGGCCAAGTCAGCCTTGGCGGCGTCTCGTTCAAGCCGTTTCAGCATGGCCCGCTCCTCATATCATTTGCCGTGCTGCTGCATCGTCCGAATTCAGATCGACGAGGATCATGCCCTTCCACTGCGCAGTGTCCCTTTGATGGGAAAACAGACCATTAAAATACGCGGTGTCCATCACAACGAAATGAGCGGGCTTGTTGAGGTCAATATAGTATGCATCGCAGAGAAAATCAGCCTTCGTGCGCGGTGGATCAAAGAGATTAGTATTGGCCAGAAATAACTGTAACCAATCCGGATCTCGAAGCACAGATGGCGGTCGGTATGCAAACGTCACTACGTCAACGTCAGCTGGTGGCCGTTGCCGAATGGTCTCGCAATTCTCGACAAAACTTCCATCAATCCACTGAATACCGGCGGATATTCCAATCGCCGCGAGCGCCTCTCGATATTTAAGAAGGCCGCGCAACACCGCGACTCGCTCGACAGATGTTGCAAAACGGCTGACAATTTCGCTGATTGCTGCGGGATAGGGCGACGTCAAAACCCTATCGGCCGGACCAGCACCGATGAAAGGCGGCAAAACGCCGGAAATTCCAAACGCGGGAATCATGCCCAGCCCCGCCCAAAACAAATCAGTCAAGCACCATACCGATCACGGGCATCGTTGCAAGAAATGTGCACAACGGACAGCCAGACGCGAGCGCAGTATTTTGGGAAGTTCCCCAGTTCAATCGGTTCGATCATTCCGCCAATTTCCGCGCCTGCTCGACCGACCGGCTGCTTCCAAGAAGTGGCTTCGCGCTGCATCGCTCCGTCCAAAGCGCGCGCAAAATGGCGCCCAACCCCTTGATCCCGCTTCCTCGCCGACTCGACTTGTCGCGCCCCCCTCAGCGCGCCTTCGCCGCCCTTCCCGCCACATAAGTCTCCCGCACCGCCCGGTCGTCGCCCATGGTCATCAGCACGAACAGCTCCTCTTCGAGGTCGCCTTCGTGCGACTCCATGCGATGGGCCATGGCGGGGGTGGCGTGGGCGTCGAGGACGACGAGGTCGGCTTCGCGGCCGGGCTCGATCGCGCCGACGCGGTCGGCGAGCGACAGCGCGCGCGCGTTGCCAAGCGTCATCGCATAGAAGGCCTGCGTCGCCGGCCACGACTGGCCGCTCATCTGCAGCACCTTGTAGCCCTCGGCCGCGGTCGCCAGCATCGAATAGCTGGTGCCGCCGCCGACGTCGGTCGCCAGCGCCACGCGCACGCCCGCGTCGTCGAGCCGCTTCTTGTCGAACAGGCCGGAGCCGAGAAACAGGTTCGAGGTCGGGCAGAAGGCGGCGATCGAATCGCTCTCCGCCAGCGCGGCGAGCTCCGATTGTTCGAGATGAATGCAGTGACCGAAGATCGAGCGCGGCCCCAAGAGGCCGTAGCGCGCGTAGACGTCGAGATAGGTCTTCGCCCACGGAAACTGCCGCTTGACGAAGGCGATCTCGGCGAAGTTCTCGTCGAGGTGGGTCTGCACATAGGCGTCGCGATGCTCGGCGGCGAGCGCGCCCGAGGCCTCGAGCTGCGCTTCGGTCGAGGTGACGGCGAAGCGCGGCGTGATCGCGTAGTCGAGCCGGCCGCGGCCGCGCCAGCGCGCGATCAAGGCCTGGGTCTCGTCGTAGCCGCGCTGGGCGGTGTCCATCAGTCCGGGCGGGGCGTTGCGGTCCATCATCGTCTTGCCGGCGATCATGCGCGCGCCGCGCCGCTCGGCCTCGGCAAAGAACGCGTCGACCGAGGCGGGATGCACGGTGCAATAGACGCAGGCGGTGGTCGTGCCGTGGCGGAACAACTCGTCGAGGAAGAAGCGCGCCACCGCCGCGCTGTGAGCGGGATCGGCGAACTTCTGCTCTTCGACGAAGGTGTATTTGTTGAGCCAGTCCAAAAGCTGCGCGCCGTAGGAGCCGATGACGCGCGTCTGCGGATAATGGATATGCGCGTCGATCAGTCCGGGCAGCACCAGCTTGCCGGAATGGTCGTCGACCGCCGCGCCCTCCGGCGCGGCAGCGAGAATGTCGCGCGCCTCGCCGACAGCGGCGATCAGCCCGTTGTTGATCGCCACGGCGCCGTCGTCGATCAGCCGCCAGGCGCGCGCGCCGGCCAGACGCGGATCGTCGCGGAAGGTGAGGATGCGGCCGCGGACGATGCGCGCCGTCACGCCATGATCTCCGCGATGCGCAGCGCGGCGATGCGGTCGATCTCGATGAGCGCCGTCTTCAGTTCGGCCGCCGGATCGTGTTTCAGCCGCGCCTCGAACGCGGCGAGGATGTCGGCCTTGGTCTTGCCCTTGACCGCCAGGATGAACGGAACGCCGAAGCGGGCGCGATAGGCGGCGTTGGCGTCGCTGAAGCGCTTGAGCTCGTCGGGCGTCAGTCGGTCGAGGCCGGCGCCCTGCTGCTCGCGCGACGATTCGGCGGTCAGCGCCTTGGCCAGCGCGAGCCTGCCGGCGAGGTCAGGGTGCGCGTCGACCAGCGCGCGCTTCTGCGTTTCGCTGCCCTTGGCGGCGGCGCGCGCCATCGCCTTGGCGAGCCCGTCGGCGCTGTCGGCGTCTGCGCCAAGGCCCGCGTCGTAGGCGGCTTCGGCGATCCAGCGTGAATGCTCGTAGACGCCGCCGAAGCGCTCGACGAACAGCGTCCGCGTCAGCTTCGACGGCTTCCAGCCGCCCTGCGGCGGATGCTTGGCGATCCAGTGACGGGCGATGTCGAGCCGGGTCGCG
>Ga0181529_10002679_pt1 | contig 21032 bp, 19 predicted proteins | sample PEATcosm2014_Bin_36_FD_119763 | JGI IMG/M metagenome (GOLD analysis project Ga0181529, IMG submission 119763) | Peatland microbial communities from MTU Mesocosm Facility, Houghton, MI, USA - PEATcosm2014_Bin10_30_metaG | ecosystem: Environmental > Terrestrial > Soil > Wetlands > Peat | place... | reverse complement strand
TGCACTTCTACACGGTCGGCGACGGCACGCAGGCCGAGGGCGGCGACCATCTGGGTTCGGTGCCCGTCACGATCACCGTGGTCGCGCCGGGCTGATCCCGATCGCGATGGCCGCCCGGGGGTAAGGCCGGCCCGCAGCGCGCACGAAACGGGCGGGCCGACCGGCCACCGCGGCCACTCCGAAGGCGCCCCGTCACTTACCTGTGACTGCCAGACCTTGTCTGCGGCGAGAGGCCGTTGGTCGCATCGGGAGGGCCCTCCGCCGCGGGCGGGTGCGTCTGCTCGGTCGGGCGCGTGGGTCGGACTGGCATGCCGCGGCGGCCGGGCTCGTCGGGTCGGGCAGGCGCGGAGTGGGCCGCAGGCGCGGTCCGTGCTATGTCGATGCTGCCGCACTGCGGGCACATCTCTACGCCGATGCGAGCGTTGATCCCGCGGAACGTGCGGCCACATTCGTGACAGACGAATCCGTGGTCGGTCATGGTCATCAACTCCTCGTCGAGGACCCTATTGTAGGACCTCGCCGGGCCGCGTGCAGCCGTCGTGGACGGCGCCTTGCGCCCTTCTTAACGCTGCAGCGCGGCAGCGAAGCCGGTGAGCGCGGCGCGAACCCTCAGCGTGTTGCGCGCCTGCACCGCCTGCGGGTTGCCAGCGGCATCGACCGCGGCCACGACGAACCGATAGGTACCGACCGGCAGCCTGCAGGTGAAGGCGCAGGTCAGCGTCGTGTCGACCCTGACGCCCCGCATCACCAGCTTCCGCACGAGCGCGCCGCGTGCGTCGCGCACTCTGATCGTGACGGTCGCCGTGGGCGCGCCTGGACGCCGGTCGGCGATCCGGAAACGCAGCGCGGCGCGCGCACCCCGGGTGGCGACGGCCGGCCAGTCGGCGATGGGCGTGGGGCGGCTCGTGTCGATCCCCACCACGGCGCGGCGCGCGGGCGCGACGTTGTCGGCGTTGTCGGTCGCCCGGTACAGAAAGGAGTGCAGGCCGTCCATGTCGTGATCGGCGGGCGCCGGCACCACGAACGACGAGCCGGTCGTCCACGTCGCGCCGTGGTCGAACGAGTGTGCGAGCGAGGCGACGCCCGAACCGCCCGCCGGGTCGGTGGCGTGCAGCGTGACGCGCGCCGCGCTACGGTGCCAGCCGGTGCCTGTGACGGCGGCGACCGGCGGGAGCGTGTCGGACCAGCCGGCGCGCGCGGTGGTGAGCATGGCGCCGGTCACGCCCGACACAAAACCATGCAGCGCGTCGGGGAACGCCACCGAGGCCAGAGCCTCGCTGCCGGCGGGGGCCGACTGCGCGCGCCAGGTGAGCCCGCCGTTGGTCGTGGCCAGCAGCACGCCGGCGTCGCCGACCGCCCAGCCATGGCGGCCGTCGGCGAAGCTCACGGTGTACAGGTCGGGAGCCTTGGCCGCCGCGCGGCGCGCGACCGTCCAGTGGACGCCGCCGTCGCTGGTGGCGAGGATGACACCCTTCTCGCCCACCGCCCAGGCGTGCAGCTCGCCGCTGCAGGCCACGCCGTTCAGATAGTCGCTCGTATGCGCCTGCTGCGCGGTCCAGGTCGTGCCGCCATCGGTGGTGGCGACGATGGTCCCGGCGTCGCCTACCGCCCAGCCGTGGGTGGCGTCGGCGAAGCTCACGCTGTAGAGGTCGGCGGTGGTCGACGAGGCTTGCGCGAGCCACGTCGTGCCACCGTCGGTGGTCGCTACGATCGTGCCGTCGGCGCCGACTGCCCAGGCGGCGACGCCGTGACTCGCTACCCCGATCAGGGGCGCGGCCGTTGCAGGCGCGGCCGGTGCGGGCACCGTCTGCGGCGCCCAGTGGGCGCCGCCGTCGGCGGTGGCCACGACGGTGCCGGCGTCACCGACGGCCCAGCCGTCGGCCACGTTGGAAAACGCGACGCAGTAGAGCTGGCTGGTGGTGCCGGGATCTTGCGAGCGCCACGTGGCGCCGCCGTTGCTCGTGGTCACGATGCTCGGCGCGGGACCGACCGCCCAGGCGTGGCCGGCGTCGGGAGCGGCCACCGACAGCAGCGGACCGAAGTCGAGGCGGTGGGTCGTCCAGCCCGCGCCCGACGCCGAGGCGGCCTGCGAGGCGGCGCCGAACAGCCCCATCGACGCAACGACGACAGCAAGGAATAGCGCGCGCTTCACGATCGACTCTCCTTGTCAGGGCGGTCGCCCGACCGCGTTCTGCAGGCTTCGACACTCACCCGGCGGCGTCCTTGTCGTAGACCCTGTTCTCAGACAGCGACTCTCGGGCCTGCGGCAAGCCAGACCCCAGTCAGTCGTTCGCGGTTGTGCCCAGGCCCTTGCCCCCGCCCGCGCAACGCCAGCGTACCACGCCGGCGCCGACGCGGAGCCCGCCCCGGCCCCGCCCCAACGCGGTTTCCGGCCGCATTCGAGGGGAAGAGCTAGGCGTGCAGGGCCTCGAGAGAGGCCGCCGGAAGCATGCCGCCACCGTGGCGGGAGCCCTGTCCGTCGTGTGCGCCGCGCACTAACGGCGACGTAGTCCCGGCAAGGGCGCACCGGTCGGGAAGGAGAACACGATGGGCTTGACGATCGTTGTGGGGTACGACGGTTCGGAGTGCGCGAAAGCGGCCCTCGACCAGGCGCTCGGCCTTGCCGGCGCGGCCGGCAAGGTGATCATCACCTACGCCGATGCGCCACCGCGCATAGGCGCCTCGTCGCTGGTGCCACCGGAGACGGTCGTAGAGCTCGGCCGCAAGCTCACGGCAGAGGCCTTGGCGGTCGCCCAGCAGCGCGGCGTACCGGCCGAGGTCGTCCTCGAAAACGAGCGCCCCGCCGAGGCGCTGCTGAAAGTCGCGGCGCGCACCAAGGCCGACATCATCGCCGTCGGCACCCGGGGCGAGTCGCAACTCACGGGCCTGCTGCTCGGCTCGACCCCCTATCACCTGGTGCACCGCGCCACCATGCCGCTGCTGGTCGTGCCGCTGGCCGGCTGAGAGCCGGCCGCGCGTCGCGCCGGACCCTGAGAGCGCGCACTCGCCGCGCGGCGGCGCGGGCCTCGCGCGGCCCGGCGTGAACCGCACTGTGCCCAGCATGAACCGCACGCTGTCCGACGTGAACCTCACGCTGCCCGGCGGCGTCTCCTTTGCCAGAAGCTGAAGAAGCGACTCGCAGGAGTCGGGCAAGGAGGGCACCGTGCGCCGCATCGTCGTCATCGTCGTCTCGCTGGCCGCGGTGTGCGCCGTCGTGGCCGCCGTGCTCGTGGCGACCCACCACCCCGCGCCGGCCGCCGCCGCGCCGCTTGACCCCGTTCGCGGCCGCCCCGCGGCGCTTGCCGACGCCGGGGTGCTCGCCGCGCCGCTCGACCGTTTTGGGCTCGAGCTGCTGGCCCGCGAGGCGCGCCGCAACGCAGACGGCAACGTCGTCATCTCGCCGCTCTCGATCGGCGACGTGCTCGCCATGATCCTGAACGGTGCCCAGGGCCGCACCGCGACCGAGATGCGCCGTACGCTCGGCCTCGATGGCCTGAGCCTGCCCGCGACAGACCAGGCGTGGGCCGACCTCATCGCCGCGGCGCAGGCCGGACGGCGGCCGGCGGTGCAGATCGCCGACTCGCTGTGGCTGCACAGCGGCGTCGCCTTTGCCCCGCGGTTCCTGACCGCCGGCCGCGACTACTTCGCCGCCGCCACGCTGCCGCTGCCCACCGACCCCGTCAGGGCCGCCGATGCGGTCAACGGCTGGGTCGACGCGCGCACGGCCGGCCTGATCAAGCAGATCGTGCAGCCCGGCGACTTCAGCGACGCCACCATCCTGGCGGTCGTCAACACCGTCCACCTGAAGGCAGCCTGGGCGACGCCGTTCGCGGCCGGCGAGACGGCCCCGCGGCCGTTCACGCTGGGCGGCGGCACCGTGGTGCGGGTGCCGACCATGAGCGGGCCCGTCACCGCGCCGGTGGCCCAGACGAGCGCCTACGACGCCGTGGCCCTCGCCACCAAGGGGCCAGTGACCGCCTGGGTGGTCGTGCCGCGCGAGGGGAAGACGCCCGAGTCGCTGGTCGCGCTGCTGGCCGCCCGCGGCCTCGACTCGCTCTACGGCGCCGCGCGCACGACCTCGATCATGCTCGAGCTGCCACGCCTGCACACAACCTTCTCGGAACCCGATCTGAAGACAGAGCTGCAGGCCATGGGCATGGTGTCGGCATTCTCGCCGCAGACCGCGGAGCTGCAGGGCATCGTCGCGCCGGGCACGCAGGGCCGCGTCTACATCGAACGCGTCGTGCACAAAGCCGTGCTCGACGTGACCGAGGGCGGCGTCGAGGCGGCCGCCGCCACGGCCGGCATCGTGGGCCTCTCGGCCGCACCGTACGCGCCCCTCACGATCAGCGCCGACCGCCCCCTCCTGCTGCTGCTCACCGACAAGCGCACCGCGGCGCCGCTGTTCATGGCGCTGATCAGAGACCCGCGGGCCTGAAGCGGCGCCGCAGCCGCGATGAAGCGGCGGGGACGACGCGCGGACCGAAACGACGCTGGCGAGGATGGTACGGGAGCCGAACGACGCGAGCCGAACGACGCGAGCCGCAGCCACACGGGGGGCCGGGACGAGCGTTGCTCGTCCCGGCCCCCCGTTGGGCCTCGTGTTTCGTCGGCGCCCGGTGGGCGCGTCAGTGCTTGCTCAGTGGACGGTCACCTTGATGACCGAGGTGAACGCCGTGAAGGCGTAGCCCCTGTACTCGACCACGTAGTAGGTCGTGCGCTTAGGGTGCAGCAGGCCCGTCGCGAACTTGCGCGAGGCGACCTTGTACGTGCCCAGCTTGGTCCAGCCCTTGGCCGCCAGGGTGGCGGGCTGGCCGGAGACCTTGTGGATGGTCGAGTAGAGCGTGACCTTACCGGCCGCCGCAGGCACCATGCCGCTCAGACGCACGGCCTTGCCGTGGCGGATCGTGCTCGCCGACGCCTTGAAGGTGCAGACCTGGTAGTAGTCGTAGAGGTCGAGGATCCCGTTCGGATCGCCAACGTCGCTACGGTAGACGTGCATCTGGTACCAGTCGACCGCCGCCTTGGGGGGAATCTGCAGCTGCTCCGTATGCGTCTCATTGATACCTGTCGATGTGAACAGAGCTTGGGGGTAGATCCACCCCTGCGTGTTGCTCTCCATGGTGAAACCGGCCTGCTCGGACTGGGGCCAACCGTGCAGCACAAGTCTCGCGATCGAGCCCGGCTTTCCGGAGTGCTGACACAGCGGACCCGCCAGGGCGGCATGCTGAGCCTGGCTCCAATCGAGTGAGACCGGAGTCGTGTCTGGCACGCCGGCAACAACCGCCGTATCAGACCCCTGCCACTGCGTCTCGGTCGTTAGGGCACCTTGGGCGGTGTAGAACCCGGCGACCACATCGTTGAAGCTGGACGGCATGACGAAGGCGGTGCCGGTGCCATTGGTCAGCGGCACACTCGTCTCGGCGGAGCCGAGGGTCCCAGCAGTCCAGACTTCCGGTTGGCCGCTTTCGAGCGCGCTACTGAGCCCGGTGAACGTCACTTGGACTTCTGACGGCTGCAGCGCGTAGCTGAACGGCGAGGGTAGCGTGCCGTTGTTGTCGACCGAGAAATCGTTGGCTGTGGAGTCGAGCAGCAGAAGCACGGGTCCATCAGGTTGATTGTAGGGGTCGTACGAGACTCTGAGGTCGTCGCTATTCGCGCGAACTGACGAGTTGGACGCGACGCTTGGTAGCGAGAAGGCCCCGGTGCTGCCGGTCGGTTCGGAGGAACCACCGTAACCATAGTTCACGCGATAGTCCCCGGTCGTCTTCCACCAGCCCCAATCAACATACGCCATGGCGGCGCTCGACCCGTCGAAGTTCCGGACGACGCCGCTGATGCTGAAAACGGGGTCAGCCCCGAGTCGCATTGCAGGCGCCGGCGCCAAGTCCGAGTGCCTTGTGCTCAGCGGGACGGCGTACTTGACCCCAGTCGACGCCAGCGCACCCGGCGCCAGCATCAGCCCTACGGCAAGCACGGCAAATGCGCAGAGCGCAAAACGTCTCATTGACCCTCCCCGAACTCCATTACGGCGCGCCGACAGCCGGGCCCGCGCGACCCCTCCGACCCTCATACTAGACCCAGCGAGGAGCAGCGCAAGCGCCGCGGCGGCAAATCCGTTGCCAGTGCGCCGCCCGGATGGCGCAAGCGAAGCCGGCAACGGCCGACCGTCCACGGCCGGCAGGGGTCGACCCTTGGCCGGCGGCGCCGGGCGGCGCCTTACTCGTACCGCAGCGCCGTGGTCGGTTCGACCGAGGCTGCCTGCACGGCCGGCCCGATGCCGGCGAGAATGCCGACCGCGCCGGCCACCACCAGGGCGAGGCTCACGGTGGCCGCCGAGAAGACCGGCGAGACGGAGAGCGCGGAGCCGCCGACGTAGGCGCCCCCTATGCCCAGAGCCAGGCCCAGGATGCCGCCGATCACGCTGATCACGATGGCGTACACCAGGAACTGCACGACGATGTGGCGCCGCGTCGCCCCCACCGCGCGCCGCACGCCGATCTCGCGGGTGCGCTCGCGCACGGTGACGAGCATGACATTGGCCACGCCGATGCCGCCCACGATCAGGCTGATGGCGGCGATCGCCGCCATGAGGCGCGTGAGGGTCTTAGTGCTCGATGAGACGGCCGAGGCGATCGAGCTCGCGTTGACGATCTGAAAGTCGTTCTGCTCACTCCCCGTCAGGTCGTGCTGGGTGCGCAGGGTCGTCTGGACCGCGGCCTGGAATGTGTTCACGGCCGACGGCTCGGCCTGCACGCGGATCTGGGAGATGTCGGGGCGAAACGCGACGAGCTGGCCCTCGATCGCGCCCACGGGCACGAGCACACTGGAGTCGACCGAAGCGAAGCCGACCCCGCCTTGCGCGACCAGCACGCCGATCACCCGAAACCGCACGCCCCCCAAACTGACGACTTGTCCCACGGCGCGCAGCGGCGAGAGGTTCAAGTCGCTGGCCACCGTGTTGCCGAGCACGGCGACCGGCAGGGAGTGGCTGGCATCGAACGCGCTGAAGAAGGTGCCAGCCTCGATGGTCAGGTGGTCGATGCTCGCGATCTGGGGCGATGTGCCGCTGATCGTCTCGGTCGCGCTGCTGGAGCCCAGCGTCACGGCGGCATTGGTGTTCACCGAGGTGACGGTCGCCTTGACACCGGGGGTGGCGTCGATGGCGGCCACGTCGCTGGCACTCAGAGGCACGGCACTGCTCACGAACGGACTGTTCTCGACGGTGATCGTGTCGGTACCGAAGGCGTTGAAGCGGTTCTCGACCGCGCGGGTCGAGCCGCTGCCGATCGAGGTGAGCGCGACCACGGCGGCGATGCCGATGACGATCCCGAGGATGGTCAGTACGGCGCGCAGCGGATTGGCGCGCAGGCTCGAGAGCGCCATACGCAGCGACTCGAGGGCTACGATCATTGACCGCCGCCGCTCGTGGTGCCACCCGTGCCGCCGCCGAGGAACGCCCCGCCTCCGCCGCCCGTTGTACGGCGGAAACCGCTACCCCCGAGACCGCCCAGACCGCCGAAGCCGCCGGTGCTCGTGCCGGAAGAGGTCGACGCGGAGTTGGTGTACTGCCCGGTGACCACGACCTCGCCCGCCGTGAGACCACTCGTGATCTGGGTGAGCGACGAGGTCGCCATGCCGGTGGTGACCTGACGGTAGGCCGGGACGCCGTTCGTCATCACGCGCACGAACGACGCCGACGAACTACCGCTGACGGCGCTCGTCGGCACTACGAGCACGTTGCTGCGAGACGCGATCGTGACGGTGAGCGAGCCGGTCATGCCCGACTTGGCCAGACTCGGCAGGCTGCGCGGAGCAAGGTCGACCGTGTACTCGACGGTGCTCGACGAGCTGCCCGAGGAGCTCGACGAAGCGGGCTGGCTCGAGATCGACGTGATGGTGCCGGTGAAGGGATCGCTCGTGGCGCCGTCGATCGTGAGCGTGGCCTTCTGGCCGACCTTCAGCTCGGAGACGTTGGCCTGCGTCACGAGCGCCTGGGCGATGAGGTCGCGCGGGTAGTCGATCGTGGCCAGCGCGGTCGCGCTGTTCACGCTGCCGCCCAGGCTTACGTTCCAGGACTCGATGATCGCTCCCTTGGGCACCCAGACGAACTGCGAGGTGGTCACCTCTCCTGTCTTGGTCAGGCCCCGGGCTCCCTGCCAGTCTTCGAGCGCGGTCTGGGTGGTCGTGCCGAAGTCACCGTTGACCGTGCCCGAGAAATAGCCGGCCGCCTTGAGGGCGCGCTGTAGCGTCGCCACGTTCGACCGCTGAGAGCCCGATGCGAGACTTGTGGAGAGCGTCGTGTACAGCGGCGAGACGCTCACGAAAGCGTAGATGTGCTTGCCGGAGATCGTCAGCAGATTCTGGAGCGTGCGGGGCGTCTGGCCGGCGGCGAAGCGGATACCGGTGACCACTCCGCTTGCGCTCGCCGAGCTGCTCGCGCTCGACGAGCTGCTCGTGCTCACCGAACTGCCGCTTGAGACGGAGCTGCTGCCCGAGCTCACCGAGCGGCCGCTCGATGCCGTCCGGCCGCTCCCCCCGCTCGTGCCGCGCGTCGCGGTCGGTTTGGGAGTGGGCGTGTGGCTCGGTTTCGGGGCCGCCGTGACCGTGAAGGTCGCCGCGCTTGTGGCCACGCCGCCCGGGGTGGTGACGCTGAGCGGACCGCTCGTGGCGCGGGCAGGCACGATGGCCGTGATCTGCGTGCTGCTATTGACGGCAAAACGCGCCGCGCGGTCGTTGAAGTCGACGACTGTGGCCCCAGTGAAGCCGCTGCCGACCAGGGTCACGCTGGCGCCCACCGGCCCGGAGGTCGGGATGAGCGCCGTGATGGCGGGCACCGCGGCGTCGGCCAGCCTCACGCTGCCGGCCGCGGTCGAGCCGTTCCTGGTGACCGCGCTCACGGTGGTGATGGCGCTGCGCTGGCCGACCGCGCTCGCCGTCGTGGCCGCAGCGCCGGTGCTGCTCGAACCGGTCGATGAGCTGCCGGTGCCGCCCAGCGAGATGGTCTCGGCGTCGCGCGCGCCGGCCAGCGTGAAGTCAGCCTGCACCGTCTCGGCGATCGTGCCCGTCGCCGCGGTCGAGGTAAGGTAATGCACACCCGACGACTTGCCGCGGTCGAGCAGCAGAATGCCGGCGACCGTCGCCGCCGCGACCACCACCACGACGATCAGGGCGACCAGCCACCAGCGGCGCTTGCCTGTCTTCATCGGCCTTCGACTCCTTCGTGTCGCCGTGGTGACGGCGCCTGACGAGCGCGCCGGCCGTGCCTGGCGCCGCTCATGTCCCGCTCGTCGTGGTGCTTGACTGCCCGCCGTTCGTGAACCCCTGCCCGCTGCGGAATCCGCCACCCGGGAACCGGCCGCCGAATCTGCGTGTGTAGACCACGTTCTGGCCCGCGCTCAGCCCCGAGGTGATCTCGGACTCGCCCGCGACCTGCTGTCCGACGACGACGCTCTGCGTGCTGGTCTTGCCGCCCGCGAGCAACTGGACCGTGGCGCTGCTGCCGCTGCCCTTGATCGCGGCAGTGGGAATGATCAGCACGTTGCTGGCCACGACCTTTACCTGGATCTGAGCGATGCCCGTGTACTTGGATGTGACCCCCGAGGGCAGCTTGGCGATCGTGACCGTGGCCGAGACCGAGCCGTTGCTGCCGGCGGCGACGGCCGTCACCGTGCCTTGTGCCGTCTTGCCGCCGAACGCGCTCGAGCCGCCCTGACCGCCCTGGCCGCCCTGGCCGAAGAAGCCCTGACCGCCGGAGCCGTAGCCCGAGCCGCTGCTCGGCGCACCGCTCGCGCCCACGGTCGGTGCGCCGCTCGAGTTGGCGTAGGGACGCGGAGAACCCGAGCCGAAGAAGCGGCCGGCGCCGGCCGGCAACCGCACGAACATCACGGTGACCGGCTGCCCGACGGCGACCTGGGCCGCGTTCGTGCCGCTCGCCTGGACGACGGCCTTGACGTTGACCTTGCTCTTGGTCGAGCTCAGCTGAAGCCGCCCGGCCACGCTGTCGACCAGGTTACCGCGGCGCACCGTGGCCAGTACCTGAGCCGTGCGGCCGGTGGTCGCATTGGTCGATCCTCCGGGTGTGGCAGCGCCGCTCGAACCGCCGCAGGCGGCCAGAACAGCAGCCGCCACGATCATAGCGGCAAGAAGCGCGCCGAGAGCGGCGGCACGCCGCCGATTCGGCAGGCGCAGGTGGCGTGACGTCATCGTTTATCCCTCCGTCGGGTGATGGTCGTGCAAGGCCCCGTCGCGCAGCACCAGCCGTCGGTCGGCGTGGTCGGCGACGTCTTCTTCGTGGGTGATCATGACGATGGTGCGGCCCTGGTCGTGCAGCGCGTCGAGCAAGTCGAGCACCTCGTCGGTGGCCGCCAGATCGAGGTTGCCGGTGGGCTCGTCGACCAGGAGCAGCTCGGGGTCGCCCACCAGCGCGCGGGCGATCGCCACGCGCTGCATCTGGCCGCCCGACAGGCGACTGGGATCGTGGCTTTCGCGATCGGCCAGACCCACGGCGTCGAGCGCCGCATGAGCGCGGCGCAGGCGCTCGGCGCGCCGCACGCCGCGGTAGATCAGCGGCGTGGCCACGTTCTCGAGGGCGCTGGTGCGCGGCAGCAGGTTGTGAAGCTGGAAGACGAAGCCCAGCAGCTCGTTGCGCAGCCGGGCGCGGGCGGTGTCGTCTAAGTCGCTGACGTCGTGGCCGGCCAGCAGGTAGGTGCCCGAGTCGGCGCTGTCGAGCAGGCCCAGCACGTGCAGCAGGGTCGACTTGCCCGAGCCCGAGCGGCCCGTGCAGGCGACCCATTCGCCGCGGCGCACGTACAGGTCGAGGTCGTAGAGCACCGGCAGGGCGATGTCGCCGTGACGGTATGTACGTTCGATGCCGGTCGCGGCGAGGATGACGTCGGGGTCGGCAAGCGGGGCCGCGGATGCACTCGCGGGTGACGCTGCGGGCTCACTCACCAAGCTCTCCTTGTCGTTGAAGACGCGACGAGTCTAGAAGTACTGCCTGAGCGGAAGCTGGGTCGAAGCTGTGAGTATGCTGAGTATAGCGCCCGGCGGCAGGCCGAGCGGCGGCGCAAAAACAGGGTGTAGAGTCGCCGCCGGGACGGGCATAGTCACGCTACGGTGGGTCGACACTGGGCTGGCGGACCCCGCTGCGACCCGTGTCGTGGGGCCACCGCGCACTACAGGACCAAGAAGCGTGAGGGAGAGAAGTCGTGACCGACGTGCAGGAGCTGGCGGGAGCGCTGGCAAAAATGGCCACGGCAGGCCGCAGGAGCTTTACCTTCGAAGAGATCCTTGCCGCGGGACGACCGGCCATGTACCGGAAGTTCGGCGACCACCTGCTGTTCCTGAGTGGGCGTGTGTTCGACGTACGCGAACCGGGCGCGCCCATCGAAGTCGGGGTCGCAGCGCGGCCCGAAGAGCGCCGGCCGGTCGTCGCCGACCGTGCGCTCACGGTAGGCATCGAGTACGGCTGGCGTCACGCCGCCGACTGCCCGTGTTCCTACTGCGCGGGGTCGCGCGAAGCTGCCTGAATCCGACTTGGCACGCCGCCCCACGTGAGGCGGCGGCACGGCAAGGCCGGCGGCCCGCCACGAGCGGGCCGCCGGCCTTGCCGTGTTTACTTTACGGGCTCTTCGCGGCGACCGTGGTCGTCTTCACGGCGTCTTCACGCGCTCACGGGTAGACGGGGGTTGTACGGCAACGTGAGAGGGGGCGCCCGATGCTGATCGCAGGGATCGCCTACGTCGCAGCCCTGGGGCTGCTGCTGCTTGGTATCTACGAAGCGGCTGCCCGCAGGATCCGACACCACCACTAAGCCACGGTCGATCCGCGCCTCGCCGTCGCGCGCCTCGCCGGCACGCGCCTCGCGGGTACAACCGTCGACACTCAGCGCACGCGCGTCACCAGGGGACTGCCGTCGTCGGCCAGCCGGCGGCGCAGCGGAATGAAACGCGCCGACAGCCCCGTGAGCTCCGCCTCGACGATCGCCACCGTGGGACCGTCGTCTTCTTCGTCGGGGGCGCTCGCCGTACCGGGGTTGAGCTGCAGCGTGCCGTCGACCCACAGAGCCGACGGCACGTGCACGTGGCCGCAGACCGCAAGATCGGGCGGCGCCACAGCGCCGGCGTCGGCGGCCAGGCGCCCGGCGGCCAGGCGCTTGAGCAGCCGCTTGGGTTTGTGAGCCACGAGGAAGCGCACGCCGGCCACCTCGCCTTCGACCTCGCGCGGCAGCGCCGAGCTCAGTTCGTCGGGTTCGACATTGCCCGACACCACGGTCAGCGGAGCGATCGCCCGCAGCGCGGCGATGACCGCGGCGTCGCCCACGTCGCCGGCGTGGATGATGTGGTCGACGCCGGCGAACAGCGTGGCCACGCTGGGGTCGAGGTAGCCGTGGGTGTCGCTGATGACGCCGATGCGCAGCCGGCGCACCGGCCCGACGGCGCTCGCCGCCGCGCTCGTCGCCGCGCTCGTCGCGGCCCTGTGCGAACGGCGGCGGCGTTGCCGCTCGCGTGCCTCGGCGTGCCCGGCCGGCGCCTTGCCGCCGGCCGCCGCCGCGCGCGCGTGGCGGTCGTCCCCCTCAGCCATGCTGCCTCCCTGTGGACAGTGGTCGCGTCCGGTGTCGCGCGAGTCGCGAGCGGTCGTCGCCGTCGTGCCGTTGCAGCGCCTGCACGGGCGAGCGCCGACCCTCAGGCCCGCGGATAGATGACGAGCAGCACCGCGCAGTACACGATAAGCCCGCCGGCCACGCAAAGCACGGCCTGGCGCACCCGCCGTATGCGAAAGCGCTGCCCGATCGCCACCAGGAACAGCACCGCGGCCAGGATGACGGTGAGCCGCACGTACTTGTCGGCGGTCTCGCGCGCCGCGACCCCGTGGTCGTATGAGTACGTCGACTGGGTGCTGAAGGCGGCCGACTGGGCGGCGAGCGGGTCTCTGTACTGCGGCATGAAACGCGGCCCCGCCGGCGCCCGGGCACTGGTGAGGGGATCGGTCTTCAGCCAGGCGTCGAAAGCGACGCGGTAGTTGGGGGTGAAGCGCCGTACCAGGATAGCGGCCAGCTTCGTTTCGCCCGCCGTCACCGCCTGCATCCAGGTGTTCAAGGTGCCGGAGTTGTAGATGATGAGCTGGTTGCTGGTGAGCGACGCCTGTTCGGCCTGCACGCGCTCGCGCGACGCGGTGGCGTAGTCGCGGCCGCTCACACCGTCCCACTTGGCCGCCTGATAACCGCTGAGAGCCGTGGAGACGGCGACCACGGCCAGCAGGACGGCTTCGAGGATCTCGATGATCTCGAGACGCATGTGGCCCGCACCGCTGGACCCGTGCTCCCGCAGGTGCGAAGCGATCTCGGCGTTGATGTTGCCTTCGGGCACGTTGCCTGCCTGTCGCGGCTCGCCGTCGGAGTCGCGCTACTTTACCTGACGCGCGGGCGCCTCGTCGCCGTGCGCGGCGTCAAAGCTCAGCGCTTCGCCGGGCATGAGCAGGCGCACGTCGACGTCGGGAGCCCCCTCGGCGGCGAGTCGCACGAACTCCTCGGGGCGCCGCAGGGTGCGCTGGAACCAGGCGTACGTCGCCTGCTTGCCGGCGTAGGCCGAACCGGGCATGTACAGCGTGCCCCAATGGATCGGCACGGCCATGCGCGGCCGCAGCAGGCTGAGCGCGGCGGCGGCGGTGCGCGGGCTCAGATGCCGGCCTTCGGGCGGTCGCATGCCCCAGGTCTCGATCGGCAGCAGGGCCACGTCGATGCGTTCGTGCAGGTCGTCCATGCCGTCGAACAGGCCCGTGTCGCCGGCGAAATAGACCGTCGACGAGCCGTGCACGATGAAGCCGAGCGGTTCGGTGGGCGGCGACACGACCCAGCGCCGGCGCGTGTGTCTGGCATGCACCGCCATGACCTCGACCTCACCGAAGTGCAGGCTCGTGTCGCGGCGCGTCTCGACGACCGTCTTGAAGCCGATGCGGCTCACGGTGCGGCCCATGTGCGGCGGTCCTATCACGACGGCCGACTTGGGCAGCAGCTTGAGCGACGACGTGTCGAGGTGGTCGAGGTGCAGGTGCGAGATCAGGATGACGTCGATGTGACGGCGCACGCTCACGTCGGGCAGGTCGCCGTAGCGACGCAACGGACCGACCCAGCGCTTGAGCACCGGATCGGTCAAGATCCGCATGCCGTCCATCTCGATCAGGACGGTGCCCTGACCGATGTAGGTCACTTTCGTCTGACCGGTGGGCTGCGCCCCGGGCTCGGCGACAGGCAGAGGATCAGCCACGGTCACGGTCCCGGTCCCGGTCCGGGGACGGTCGCTCGTTCTGGCAGATGGTCCACCTCGCTTGCTCGCTCGCGGTAGGGTCGCGGTGGTCGCACGGTCGTCACGCGATCGTCGCGCGGTCGTCGCAGGATGGATTCCCGCGGGCGGCTCTTCGTCAATCTATCACCCGGCCGACGCCGCCCGCGCAGGATGCCGCCACTCGCGCAGCACGCCGCCACTCGCGCAGCACGCCGCCATTCGCGCAGCACGCCGCCACTCGCGCATCTCCTCGCGCCGCGGCCGCCCTGATAGAGTGGAGCCGCCGAACAGGCGCCGCTCAACAGACGGGCGGCCCGAGCCAAGGGCAGGTGCGCCATCGCCACGACCGCACGACAGATCCGCCCCGCCACGGCCGCCGATGCGGCCGCCATCGCGGCGATCTACAACCAGGCCGTGCTGACGTCGACCGCCACGTTCGACCTGGAACCCGAGACGGTCGCCGCGCGCGTCGCCTGGCTTGCGGCGCCCGGCACGCGCCTCTGTCTGGTGGGCGAGGTCGCGGGGCGTGTCGTGGGCTGGTCGTCGCTCGTGCGCTGGTCGGCGCGGGCCGGCTACGATCAGACGGCCGAAGCCTCGATCTACGTCACCCCCGAAGCGCAGCGCTCAGGCCTGGGCGTGACCCTGGCCGCCGCCGTCCTCGAGGCGGCTCCGGCTCTTGGTCTGCACGTCGTGATCGCCCAGATCTGCGCCGCCAACGCCGCGGGGCTGGCGCTCGCCGCGAGCCTGGGGTTCGCGCGCGTCGGCACGCTGCACGAAGTGGGCCACAAGTTCGGGCACGTGCTCGACGTCGCGCTCTGCGAGCGCCTGGTCTAGCCGCTCTCGCGCGCCGTTCTCGCCTGCGCGCTCGTCGCTGCCGCTTCGCTTGCCGCTCCCGCTTCGCTTGCCGCCAGGGCTTCGGCGCGCGCCTTGATGCCGAGCAGCGCCTTGCGCATGAACGGAAAGTCGAAGGCGTCGACGGCAAGCTGGAACAGCACGTACGGCGACGTCCAGTCATAGTGGTCGCGCATGCGCGTGAGCAGGCGCGTGTGGCCCTCGTCGATCGGCTCGAGGTGCCACAGCCAGGTGCCCGACGACACGCCGCGGCGCCCGACGGCGTCGCTGTCGGCGTCTTTGGCGCGCCACAGCATCCACTCGTGGGCGCAAAAGTCGACGCAGACCATGAAGGTGACCGGGGTCATGGGGAACTCCTTGCCGACGGTCAGGTCCTGATGGTCGGACAGGATCTCCCGGCTGCTCGGCCTGCCGCCGTTGTCGACCCAGTCGTAGCCGTACCAGCCGGCGCGGCCCCAGCCGATCTGCACGAGGAAGGCCCAGATCTGAGCGGGCGTGGCGGCGACCGTGACGGCCCGGGTGGCGTTCCAGGTAGGCCGCTCGACGAGCTCGTCGCCGGGTAGGCGCCGTGTGACCTCGTCGTCACTTGCCCCCCAGCGTGTCTGCCAGGGCCGGTAGGCGCCGAAATACAGGGCTCCGCCGGCGCCGGCCAGCGCCGCAAGCGCCGCACCACGCGTGAGTCGGTCCATCGTCTGTCCCCTCCCTTGTGCGGCCGAACCGAGCCTCGACATCCTACCGCGCAACACCCTCAGGTCGAGTGCGGCCACGGCCGCCGGCGCAACGGCTTAGAAAGACCCCGACCGAGCAATGATGCTCGCCTAGGCGCACGCGCGGGTCGCCCGCGGCGAGGCTGCGAGCGAACGGACCTCGGCGGACAAGTCACGACGAGCCACCCGCAGCAAGCAGGCACCGCGGGAGGTCGGGGGATGGCAAGCCAGGTCGATACCGCACACGTCGCCGCCGGCCGCGACCGCAGCGGCCGTCTTCAAGCCGCGGCGCGGGCCCTCGCGCGGGCCCTGCCCGACCACGCACCGCGAGGCCTTGCGCTGCGCGCCTTGCTGGCCATCGTCGCCCTGGCCGGGGCCGCCTGGTTCGTCACCATCGCCGTTCGCGAGGCCGGCAGGGCCCTCGGCTATTCGCCAGCCGGTGGCGTGGCAGCGTCGGTCGCGGCCATCATCCTCGTACCGGCCGCGATGGGCTTTGCCGCGCCGCTGCTCGACGCCTATCTGACACTCATCCTGGGCAGGATCGAGCCCGGCACGTGGAGCCGGATCGCGGCCGAGTCGCTGGGCGCTCTCGTCCTGGCTTGCTGCGCGACCGTGCTCGATCCCCGACTCTGGCCCGGCATCGGGGTGCTGGCCCTGGTCGCCGTGCTGGGGGCGCTGTTCGGCCTGCGTCGCTGGCAGCCGCAAGTCGTGGCCGGCGAACGTCCGGCCAGGCTGCCACTCGTGCTCCTGCTGTTCGACGAGCCGCGCCCCGGCAGGCGCTCCTCGGGCGTTGCCTCGCGGCCCATGCCCTCGGAGCGCGAGGCCGCCTGAGCCGGGGGTGCGCATGACACCGCTCGCCACGAGCGACACGATGGGCCAGCGGCCGTGAGAAGGCCGCGCAGCCTGCTACGCACCGCGGGCGAGCCGCCGGTCCGGCCGCAGCACCATCGCCTGCGCTGGATCGTGCTCGGCCTGACCGTGCTGGCCGTGCCCGCCGTCGTGGCGCTGCTGGCCCTCGGCGGGTCAGTGCTGGGCCTTGCCAACGGCACGCCCGCCCTGGCCAGCCTGCAGCCGCACAACACCGCCCAGACGACGCTGATCTTCGATCGGCGCGGACACCTGATCGCTCGCCTGCACGGCGCCGTCGACCGCATCGACGTGCCGAGCGCCCGGATACCGCGCATCATCAAACAGGCAACGGTAGCCGTCGAAGATCGGCGCTTCTACCAGCACCACGGCGTCGACTTCCATGCCATCATGCGGGCCGCCCTCACCGACCTGCGAGCGGGGCGCACGCTGCAGGGCGGCAGCACGATCACCGAGCAGTACGTGAAGAACGCCTACTTGGACGGCGACACCACCCTCACCCGCAAGGTCCACGAGGCGATCCTCGCCTGGCAGCTCGAGGACAAGTGGTCGAAGGACCGCATTCTCACGGCGTACCTGAACACCGTCTACTACGGCAACGGCGCCTACGGCGTGCAGGCGGCCTCGCAGACCTACTTCCACAAGAACGTGGGGAAGCTCACCCTGGCGCAGGCGGCCCTGCTCGCCGGGCTGCCCGAAGACCCCAGCGGCTACTCGCCCATCTACGACCCGGCCGACGCGCTGGCCCGGCGCGATCTCGTGCTCCAGGACATGGCGAAGCAGGGCTACATCACGGCGGCTCAGGAGCGCACCGCGCAAAAGGCCAGGCTGCACGTGTTTCGCACCACGCCGCCCGGAGTGCTGCCGGCGGCGGCCTACTTCGTCGACTACGTCGAACAGCAGCTCGTGACGCGTTATGGCGCCCGCGAGACGTTCGAGGGCGGCCTGCGGGTGACCACCACCCTCGACCTGCGCATGCAGCAAGACGCGCTCAAAGCCATGAAGGGCACGCTCCCCGCGGGGCCGGCCGGAGCGCTGGTCTCGATCGACCCGGCGAACGGCTTCATCCGCGCCATGACGACCACGCTCACCTGGAAGAAGTCGCAGTTCAACCTGGCCTGGCAGGCCCACCGCCAGCTCGGCTCGGCGATGAAGCCCTTCGCCCTGGTGGCGGCGGTCGAGGCCGGGGCGGACCCGGCGACCACCTACTATGACTCGATGCCGCTGCACCTCTTCCTGGGGGCGGGTTCAGTGCCGCCGTACTGGAACGTGAGCACCTTCTCGAACACCTACGCGGGACGCATCAACCTGGTAAACGCCACCTGGCAGTCCGACAACACGGTCTACGCCCAGCTCGCCATCGACCTGGGGCCGGCCAAGATCGTCGCGGTGGCGCACCGCATGGGCATCACGAGCCCGCTGAAGGCCTACCCCTCGATCGTGCTGGGCTCCGAGGTCGTCAACCCGCTCGAGGTGGCCGACGCCTACGCCACCTTCGCCGCCGAGGGCGTGCGCCACGCGCCGCAGGCGATCGCCAGCGTGGTGTTCCCGGACGGGCGCGTGCAGCGCGCCAGGGTGCACGGCCACCGCGCCATCCCCGCCGGCGTGGCTTACGTGGTCGACAAGATCCTGCAGGGCAACACCCGCTACGGCACGGCCGCCGCCATGCCGAGCTACTACTCGGGCGTCGCCGCCGGCAAGACCGGCACCACGACCGACTCGGCCGACGCCTGGTTCTGCGGCTTCGACCCCAAGCTCGCCACCGCGGTGTGGATGGGCTATCCGCAGGCCGAGGTGCCCATGCCCGGCGTACAGGGCGCCACCTACTGCGTGCCGATCTGGGGCCGGTACTACGAGATGGTCTTCGGCTCGCAGGCGATCGCCGACTTCAGGCAGCCCGCCGTGATGCCGATGTATCGCCCGTGGACCGGTCCGCATGCCGCCGGCAGCCCGACCCCGACGCCGACCGTCCCCAGCGTCTCGCCGAGCGCCACGCCGACTCCGACGGCGCCGCCCACGAGCGCGCCGACGCCGCGGCCTACCGCGACGCCAACGGCGACGCCCGTGCCTTCTCCTACCTGATTCGGGGTAGAAGGCCTTCGCGGCGTCATGCAGCAGCCGGGTAGCCGCGGTTCAGGCTCGGTGTGAGCGCGTGGGCTCGCGTAGCTGAGGTAGAGAACCGGTTAAGGCTTGTTAAGAGGTCGAGGCATGGGGCTGGGGGGCTGCTATGTTTTTGCCATCGAGTAGAGGTGACGTCGAGGAGTTGCGTATGCGCGCATGGCACACGAGCGAAGTGGTCGGGTCCGACGACCTCGCGACCGACGACGGCTGGCACGACTTCGCCGGCGGTCTTGGCGCCGGCAGGAACGGCACGCTGCGCCACCCCGTCACCGACTCCGCCTCCGACGCGCCCGCGCGCGCGGCCGGGCCCGCGACGAGCGTCGACGCGGTGCGTGAGTACCTGCGCGCCATCGGCCGTGTGCCCCTGCTCACCGCCGACGAAGAGGTCTGCCTGGCCAAGCGCATCGAGCGCCACGACCCCGAAGCCAGGCGCAAGCTCACCGAAGCCAACCTGCGGCTCGTGGTCTCCATCGCCAAGCGCTACGTCGGCCGCGGCATCCCGCTGCTCGACCTCATCCAGGAGGGCAACCTCGGGCTCGTGCGCGCGGTCGAGAAGTTCGACTATCGCAGGGGCAACAAGTTCTCCACCTACGCCACCTGGTGGATCCGCCAGGCGATCACCAGGGGCATCGCCGACCAGAGCCGCACCATCCGCATTCCCGTGCACATGACCGAAAAGATGAGCGGACTGCTGCGGGTGCAGCGCGACCTGACCCGCGAGCTGGGCCGCGAACCGACCCCGGTCGAGATGGCAGCCGAGCTCGACGTCGAGCCCGACCGCGTCTACGAGATGCTGACCATTAGCCAGCAGCCCGTGAGCCTCGAAACGCCGGCGGGCGCCCAGGGCGACTCCGAGATCGGCGAGCTCATCGAAGACGCCGATGCCGTGGCGCCGCTCGAAGCGGTCGGCGAGGTGCTGCGCGGCGAACAGCTCAAGGCGATCCTGGGCAGCCTCACGAGCCGTGAGCGCAGCGTGATCGAGCTGCGCTACGGCCTGCGCGACGACCGGCCGCGCACCCTCGACGAGGTCGGCCAGCGCTTCGGCCTCACCCGCGAGCGCATCCGCCAGATCGAAGCCAAGACGCTCGCCAAGCTGCGCAGCTGCGGCGACTCGCAGCGCCTGCGCGAGTGCCTCGACTGACCCTGTCAGCCTGATCACCGTTCGCCACTTGCGTCGCGCCGCGGTGTGCCGTCGCACGCCGTCCGGGGCCCACTCAAGGCCGGCTGCGCCCCGCCTGGGCAGGACGGTCGCCTCTCCCGCGCCTCCTTGTGGCTACTTCGACGAGCTGGTAACGTGCGTGGTCGCGCCGCAAGCTCAAGGGCAAGCGAAGAGCGACGGGTCGTACCGACGCGTTCGCCGCTGGGTGGCCGGCAGGCCCCCCGATCCCAAGCGAGGAGGTCACGGCGTGACTCACAAGCGTCTCGTGCAGGCCTTCGCCGGGCTTGCGGCTACGATCGCCGTGGTCGCCTGTCTGACGTTGCCGAGCCCCGCCACGGCGGCCTCGTCGATCTCTCAGGCCAAGGCCAAAGCCGACCAGCTCCAGGGCAGGATCGACGCCCTGAACGGCCACATGGCGCTCGTCGCCTCTCGCTACAACACGACTGCCGAGCGGCTTGGCGCGGTCGACGCCCGCATCGCCGACAACCAGCGCAAGCTCGCCGCCGCCGTCTACCAGCTCGGCGTGGCGCGCCGCGACCTGGCGGCGCGCGTCGTGGCCATCTACAAGGCGCCGTCGGCGGGGTTTCTGGGTGTCGCCCTCTCGGCGACCAGCTTCGACGACCTGGTGAGCAGCGTGCGCCTGTGGTCCGACGTCTCCCGTCAGGGTTCGCTCGCGGTCGACGCGGTGCAGCGCTCCAAAGCCGACGTGCAGCGCCGAGGCGCCCGCCTGGCCGGCGACCGCAAGCAGGCCGTCGCGCTGCTCGCCCAGGTCGCCGCGCAGCGCGCCGAGATCGCCGCCGAGGTCCGTCAGGGGCAGGCTCTGCTGGTGAGCGCGCAGGCCAAGGTGAAGACGCTCGTGCAGCAGATGAAGGCGCGCAAGGCTGCCGCCGCCGCGGCCGCCAGAGCGGCCGCAGCGGCCGCCCGCCGGGCCGCCTCCGCGGGCTACCATCCGGTCTCGGGCACCGCCGGCGCCTACTCGCCGGCCAGCTGGGCGCAGGCGCTGCTCGGCTACCTGGGCCTGCCGCGCACCTCGCAGAACCT
>Ga0181529_10002676_pt1 | contig 21033 bp, 17 predicted proteins | sample PEATcosm2014_Bin_36_FD_119763 | JGI IMG/M metagenome (GOLD analysis project Ga0181529, IMG submission 119763) | Peatland microbial communities from MTU Mesocosm Facility, Houghton, MI, USA - PEATcosm2014_Bin10_30_metaG | ecosystem: Environmental > Terrestrial > Soil > Wetlands > Peat | place... | reverse complement strand
CGTTTCGTCTTCGCCTCGGACATCGATCCCGAGAAGGTCCAGGCCTTGAAGGCCTCGCTGTCGGGGAAGTCCTTCGAGCGCAGGCGCCGGACGATCTTCCCGAAGCTGCGCGACGCCCTCGATCCGACGGCATTCGAGAGCGGCTTCGTGACGGCCATCGCGACGGACCCGCCCTGGGGTATCTATGCGGCAGGACCGGGAGGGGAAGAGTCCTCGGCCCTTCTCGGCGCCTTCCTCGACGAGGCCGCGAGGCTGCTCGCCCCAGGGGGCAGGCTCGTGCTATTGCTCGCGCGCGAGCTCGAGATCGAGGCTCTCGCCGGGTTCCCGCCAGGGGCCTTCGTCCGGCGCGAGTCCCTCGAGGTCCTCGTCTCGGGCAGGAAGGCCCGGGCCCTGCGCCTCGATCGCGCCTAGCCGCCGACCACCTCGCCGATCACCCGCAGCCAGCTGCCTCCCATGACCATGCGGACCTCGTCCCAGTCGTGGCCTCGCTCGAGGAGGCCGGCGCTCAGGTCGCCCATGCGCGAGCAGTCGGGCAGCACGACGCCGCATTCGAGCGGGAAGCCGTCGAAGTCGCTGCCGATGCCGACGTGCTCCGCCCCCGCGATCGACACGAGGCGGTCGACGTGGTCCAGGAAGCGGCCCAGGCTGACCTTGGCCGGCTCGGGATCGACGAAGGGGCCCGCGAAGGTCGCGGCCACGAGGCCTCCCGTCGCCGCGATCCGCTCGACCTGGGCATCGCTCAGGTTGCGGCGATGGGGGCAGAGCTCGCGGCAGTTCGAGTGCGAGGCCACGACGGGGGCGCGGGCCATGGCCAGGAGCTCGTCCAGGGCCTCGTCGGATAGGTGGGAGGCGTCGACGATCATGCCGAGCTCCTCCATCTCGGCGACGACGAGAGCGCCGAATTCTGTCAGGCCTCCCTGGCCGTCGACCTTGGGATCGCCCGTCCCCGCGCCTCGGCCGAGGGCGTTGCGGCGGTTCCAAGTCAGTCCCATGAGGCGGACGCCCCGCTCGTAGTAGGCGCGCAGGGCGCCCAGGTCCCCGCCGATGGCCTCGCCGCCCTCGATGGCGAAGAGGGCGGAGACGGCTCCCTCGGCCTTGGCCCGCAGGATATCCCGCGCCGAGAGGGCGAGGCGGAACCCCGGCTCCCTCGCGAAGACCGACTCGAGGGCCTCGAGGAGGCTGTCGGTGCGGCCTCGAGCGTCGGCCAGGTGCTCGTCGTCCGTGAACATGGCCATGATCTGGCAGCTCACCCCGCCCTCGCGCAGGCGGGGCAGGTCCAGCTGTCCGCCGCCTCGGGACAGGAAATCGCGCGTCGGCGGGCCCGAGTCTGCGCCTAGGGGAGAGTTCCTGCCGGGCACGAGGTCGCAGACGGTGTCGCAGTGGCCGTCGATGACGACGAGGCCGCGGTGCAGCTCGAGGGAGTCCATGCGCCCGCGGCTATGCGAGCCGCCGGCGCTCGACGCGGCAGCCGAAGGGAGGGAGGCCCGCGGCCTCGGTCTCGTTGAAGTTCATGAGGAAGACGTAGTCCGTCTCCCCGTCCGTGCGGGCCCGGGCGACGACTCCGGCGGGAAGCTCCTCTGGCCAGGCCGAGCGGAGCCCGGCCTCGCGGGCTATGGCGCCCATCGCGTCGTCGACGAAGCTCCGCTCCGTGGCGGCGGCGAAGTAGTAGACCCGCCCTCGGCCATGCTCGCGGCGCGTGAGAAGGGGCCGAAGCGCGTACCAGTCGTCTCCGTAGGTCGCCAGGACCTCCGCGCCCTCGGGCCGGACGAGGCCGCAGAACCTCTCGACGCGGTACTCGCCCGACAGGCCGAGGCGGTTGCCGGGGACCGGGACGGCCCGGTTGACCTGGCCGGGCCAGAGGGGATCGAGCTCCTCGGCCCAGACCCCGGCCAGCTTTCGCAGGGGGCCGGGGAAGCCGCCCTCGAAGCAGAGATCCGACTCGCCGACCATGCCCGAGAAATATGTGAGCACGAGGGTCCCGCCCTCGCGGACGTAGCGCTCGAGCCGCTCGGCCGTGCCTGGCTTGACCATGTACAGCCAGGGCGCGGCGACGAGAGCGTACTTCGAGAGCTCCTGGTCCTGGTTCGGCACGTCGCAGGCTATGGAGCGGGCCCACAGGGGCCGGTAGAACTCGATGCAGGCGGCCTCGTAGTCGCGGCCCTCCTTGGCGAAGCCGAGGAAGCCGTCGATCGCCCAACGCGTCTCCCAGTCGTAGACGACGGCTGCCTCGGCCTGGACGGCCGTCCCCGCGACGTCCGCGAGGCCCCGCAGCTCCTCGCCCAGGGCCGCGACCTCGCGGAAGACCCGCGCCTCCTCGCTCCCGTCGTGGCCCACGACCGAGCCGTGGAACTTCTCGGCCCCGCCCCTGCCCGCGCGCCACTGGAAGTACATGACCGAGTCGGAGCCGTGGGCCAGGGCCTGGAGGGAGGAGAGCCGGTGCATGCCGGGCTTCTTGAGGCGGTTGACCTGGTGCCAGTTGACCTGGCTCGGCGTGCTCTCCATGAGGAGCCAGGGCCTGCCGCCCTTGAGGCTCCTAAAGAGGTCGTGGATGAAGGCCGTGCGCGCCGCCGTATCGGCCTCGGAGCTCTCCCCGTCGGGACCCGAGTGCCAGGGCGGGTAGGAGTCCCAGGAGATCACGTCGACCTGGGGCGCCCAGTTCCAATAGTCGAGGCCCGGGTAGAGCTCCATCATGTTGACGGTGATCGGCGCGCGCGGCGCTATGGAGCGCAACGGGGCCGACTCGGCCTGGAAGAAGTCGAGGGACTGGGCGTCGACGAAGCGTCGCCAGTCCAGGGCGAGGCCCATGATCGACTGCTCGCCGCGGGCCGAGGGGGACTCGACCTGGGACCAGTCGGTGTAGCGGTGGCTCCAGAAATCGCTCCACCAGGCGGAGTTGAGGGCCTCCAGGCTCCCGTAGCGCCTTCGAAGCCAGGAGCGGAAGGCCTCCTGGCAGAGGGGGCAGTGGCACTCGCCGCCGTACTCGTTCGACACGTGCCAGAGCGCGAGGGCGGGATGATCTTTGTATCGCTCGGCGAGGCGGGCGTTGATCTCGACGGCGAGGCGGCGATAGGCCGGCGAAGTGTAGCAGTGGTTGTGGCGACTGCCGTGCAGGTCCCGGACCCTGTCGGGAGCGCAGCGCAGGATCTCGGGATACTTCTGCGAGGCCCAGGCGGGCTTGGAGCCCGTGGGCGTGGCCAGGGCGGCCGCGATCCCGGCGGCCGCGAGCCTGTCCATCAGCGCGTCCAGCCAGCCGAATTCGAAGCGGCCTTCCTCGGGCTCGAGGCGGGTCCAGGCGAAGATGCCGATCGAGACTATATTGACGCCCGCCTTAGGGAAGAGGCGGAAGTCCTCGTCGACGACGTCGGGACGGTCGAGCCACTGGTCGGGATTGTAGTCGCCCCCGTGCCAGATGCCGGGAAGGCGGGGGTTGATCGGGGGGAATGGCTTGCTCATGGCTAGGTGTAGCACTCGCCCGCGGGAATTGTCCATGCGGGGAGGACCGGGCTAGGGGGCCCGCCCGCGCACGTCGATCCCCGAGGCCAAGCCCCCCGAGAGCGTACCGAGGCGGTCCCCTATTTGACGACGAAGGCCAGCTGCGCTCCTACGGTCGCGCCGTTTATCGAGTACTCGTTGTGGTCGTTGTGGTTGAGCGTGACATAGAGCGTATGCGGACCGGGCTTCAGCTGAGGGATGTGGTACCAGGGCCCGTAGGCCCGCCCAAGGAGCACATCGTCAATATAGACATGCGCGTGGCCCTCGCCGAAGACGGCCGGCCCGCTGGCGTCCTCGGGGGCGAAGCGGAAGTGATCCGTGATGAGGTGCAGCGAGTAGTTGCGCATCTTCATTGGATCGGCGACAAGCTCGATTTTCAGGGTAGGCGCCGTCTGGCCGGCGAGGACGTCGCTCTTGTTGTGGCTGTGATACATCATGTTGATCAGGTCCACGGGATAGGCGCCCAGGACCCTCTCGGCGGCGGATACCTTGCCGATCGCTCCCGTGATCGCGAGAGTCGCCGCGCTTCCCACGACCAGGCCACCGATGGCGAAAAGGAGTAGCTTCAGTCCGGTTTTCATGCGTGCCTCCGAGACAGCCGGTTCCACCGCTTGGTATGGTACGCGGGGCCGTCCCTGACGTCAACGCCGCCGGAAGCTGGCCGCAGTCCGGCTTCGGCCTCCCTCCCGCGGCCGGGAATTGTCCATGCGCTTGATCGAGGTGTATCATCCGGCGGAGGAGTTCGCGCATGAGGATCTGCGTATTCGGCATGGGCGCCATCGGGGGACTCTTCTGCTACCGCCTCGCGGCGGCCGGCCATGAGCTCTCCTGCGTGGCCAGGGGCGCGACCCTCGCCGCGCTGCGCGAGCGCGGCCTCGGCCTCGTCGAGGAAGGGGGCGAGGCGAGCTATATCCGCGTCCGGGCGGCCCAGGAAAGCGCCGAGCTCGGCGCCCAGGACCTCGTCGTGCTCGCGGTCAAGGCCCCGGCCCTGGCCGAGGCGGCCTCGCGGGTCGCCTCCCTCCTCGGCCCGGAGACGGTCGTCCTCCCCGCGATGAACGGAGTGCCCTGGTGGTTCTCGAGCGGGCTCGGCGGCCCCCTGGCCGGACGGCCCCTCCGCTCCGTGGACCCGCTGCTCTCGATCGCCGCGGCCATCCCCGCCTCGAGGGTCCTGGGCTGCGTGGTCCACCTGGGAGCCTCCTGCCCGGAGCCCGGCCTGGTGCGGCCCCTGCCGCTCAAGCGCCTCATCGTCGGCGAGCCTGCGGGGACGTCGACCGAGCGGCTCGAGCGCGTGGCCCTCGCGTTGCGCGACGCAGGCTTCGAGGTCGAGCAGACGCCGAGCATCCAGCGCGAGATCTGGTACAAGCTCTGGGGCAACATGACCATGAATCCCCTCTCGGCCCTCACCGGGGCGACCATGGACCGGATCCTCGACGACCCCCTGGTCGCGCGATTCTGCGTCGACGTGATGGCGGAGGCGCGTCGCATCGGCGCGAGGATCGGTTGCCCCATCGACCAGACCGAGGAGGACCGCATGGCGATCTCGAGGACCCTGGGCGCCTTCAAGACCTCGATGCTCCAGGACGTCGAGGCCGGGAGGCCGATCGAGCTCGACGCGATCGTCGCCTCGGTCAAGGAGATCGGCGAGCTCGTCGGTGAGAAGACGCCCTGGATCGACGCGATGCTCGGGCTCACGAGGCTCAAGGCGAGGACGATCGGCCTTTACCCGGACTGAAAAGGAGAGCGCGATGGCCATAGCCAGCAAGATGCGCGGCTTCGTGGAGAACGGCTCCATGATCCGCAAGATGTTCGAGGAGGGGGCCAGGCTCAAGGCCATCCACGGCGCCGACAAGGTCTTCGACTTCAGCCTGGGCAACCCCAACCTGCCCCCGCCCGCGGCCTTCAAGGAAAGGCTTCGGGCCGTCGTCGAGGCGGACGAAAGCGATCTCCACGCCTACATGCCCAATGCCGGCCTCGCCGGCACGAGGGCGGCCATCGCGGCCATGGCCTCGGCCGACCAGGGCCTGGCCATCGACGCCGCCCACGTGGTCGTCACCTGCGGGGCGGCGGGGGCGCTCAACATCGTCTTCAAGGCCCTCCTCGACCCGGGAGACGAGGTCCTCGTGAGCTCGCCCTACTTCGTCGAGTACGGCTTCATCGCGGACAACCACGGCGGGGTCCTCAAGTCCGTGCCCGCCCGGGCCGACTTCTCCCTCGACCTGGACGCGCTCGAGGCCGCGATGGGTCCGAGGACCAAGATCATGCTCGTCAACTCGCCCAACAACCCGACGGGGAGGATCTACGACAAGGCCTCGATCGAGGCCCTCGGGCGGCTGCTGGAGCGGAAGAGCCGGGAGGCCGGCCGCGCCATCTACCTCGTCTCGGACGAGCCCTACCGCAAGATCGCCTACGACGGGGCCGAGGTGCCGAGCGTCCTGGCGAGCTACGAGAGCTCGATCGTCGCGACCTCCTTCTCCAAGGACCTCTCCCTGCCCGGCGAGCGCATAGGCTTCGCCGCCGTCAACCCCGCGGCCGAGGACGGGGCCTCGCTCATGGCGGCCCTCGCCCTGGCCAACCGCATCCTGGGCTACGTCAACGCGCCCAGCCTCATGCAGCGGGTCGTGGCCGGGCTGGGCGAGGCCTGCGTCGACGTACCTCAGTACCGGAGGAAGCGGGACCTCCTCGCGCTCGGCCTGCGGGAGCTCGGCTACGATTTCAGGCTTCCCGAAGGCGCCTTCTACCTGTTCCCGAAGAGCCCCTTCGCCGACGAGGGCCGCTTCGTGGAGCTGCTCAAGGAAGAGAACATCCTCGTCGTGCCGGGCTCCGGCTTCGGAACCCCGGGTTATTACCGCATAGCATATTGCGTCGAGGACCGGGTCATCGAGGGCGCCATGCAAGGCTTCGGGAGGGCGATGGCCAAGGCCGGGGAGCTCGGCTCCGCGCCCGCGCGATGAGAGGGGGGCAGCCGGGGATGCCGCGTGGAGGCGCCCCGGACCTAATCGGATTCGGGTGTTTCCTTTTTGGGGATAAATGAATAAATTTATGCGCGGGTATCGATCGAGACTCGCCATAAGGATGACCGTGGAATGAAGTACAGAGGCTTTCGCGAGGAACCCCTTCTCGCCGCGGCGAAGCAGCTCGAAGGGCTGGGATTGAGGAGCGCCGAAATCTACGCGGTCCTCAATCTCGCGGGAGCCAAATGGAGGTCGGTCCAGGTCCGCGAGGGTCGGGGCAACGAACTCCAAGAGCCGGAGGATGGCCAAGTCTTTCACGAGGCGACCGTTTCGCTCATGCAGTCCACGATGAAGGAGAGCACGGAGATCGCGAGGCTCAGCCATTCCGCCGAGGCCGAGCGGTTCATGCTCCTGGCTATCAGCACGACGATCAACGGACTCTTCACGCGAGGCCCAAAGACGATCAGGAGATGGATCCGAAACGGCGATGCCAGCTCGCGGAAGATCGTCCTCGCCTTCGCGATCGGATCGTGCATCATCGTCGAGCCGAGGGCCATCGATGCCCTCACGCGCAGCATCGTCCAGTTCAGGTACGGGGTGGTTCTCGAATCCGAGAAGGATGTCGGCGACTCCATCATAGAAATCATCGAAAGTCTCGGGAACGCCGGATATTCCTGCCTCAATCCGATCGCCGACGCGATGAAGTAGATCCTGCGGACCTTTGTCTCCTTGCTCGACCTCGGACTGCGTGCTACACTCGCCCTCGCGGGCGGAGCCGACGGGCACTTAGCCTGGCGAGGCCCTGGTAGAGGAGGTCCCGCGTGCACGCAACACGCCTCCACGATTGGCATGTCGGGAGGGGGGCCAAGATGGCGCCCTTCGCCGGCTACGAGATGCCGATCTCCTATCCCACGGGCGCGGTCGAGGAGCACCTGACCTGTCGGCGCTCGGTCGGCCTCTTCGATATCGACCATATGGGACAGGTCGAGGTTTCGGGCGGCGGCGCGGACGAGTTCGTGTCGGGCCTGGTGAGCGCCCGCGTCGAGGACATGCTCAGCGGGGAGGCCCGCTACGCCCTCCTCCTCGACGAGGCCGGCCTCGTCCTCGACGATCTCTTCGTCTACAGGCTCCCGGACAGCTGGTGGATAGTCGTCAACGCATCCAACCGGGACTCGGACCTCGCGTGGATGCGCGGGCGGGCGCCCAAGGGCGCGGCCGTCCTCGATCGCTCCGACGAGACCTACATGATCGCCGTCCAGGGCCCGAGGGCCATGGAGCTCCTCGACGCGGTCGGCCGCCGGGCGGACGGGGGAGGTCCAGCCTCGACCTTCCAGCGATTCACCGCGGGGGAGCTCGTCGTGGGCGGGACGAAGGCGCTTTTCGGCCGCACGGGCTATACGGGCGAGGACGGAGGGGAGCTCTTCTTCCCGGCGGAGCGCGCCCTCGAGCTCTGGGAGCTCCTCCTCGACGAGGGGCCGAAGCGGGGCATCGAGACGGCCCCGATCGGCCTCGCCGCCCGCGACTCGCTTCGCTTCGAGGCGGGCATGCCCCTCCACGGCCACGAGATCGGGCGGACGATCAACCCCATCGAGGCGGGCTGCAAGTGGGCCTGCGATTTCGCCAAGGACTTCGTCGGCAAGTCGGCCCTCCAGTCCATCCTGGCCGCTCCTCCCGCGAGGCGCCTCGTCGGGCTCGAGGTGATGGGCGGGGTCCCCCGCGAGGGCTGCGAGGTGTTCGCCCCGGCCCAGGCGGGGGCGGCGCAGGGCAACAAGGTCGGCGCCTGCGTCGCGGGCATGTTCTGTCCTTCGGTCAAGAAGTACGCGGCCAACGCCTTCGTGTCCCCCGATCGCGCGGGGATCGGGACGGCGCTGGAGGTCTCGATCCACGGCAAGAACCGGCCCGCGGTCGTGGTCAAGAAGCCCTTGTATCTGCCGGCCTATCGGCGCTAAATCCATATCCAAGGAGCGAACCATGAAGATCGATCCGGCATCCCGCTATCGGGCCTCGCACGAGTACGCCCGCAAGGAAGGCGCGGAAATCGTCGTCGGCATCTCCGACCACGCGCAGGAGGCCCTGGGCGACATCGTCTTCGTCGAGATGCTCGAGGTGGGCAAGACCGTGGCCCAGGGCGAGGCCATAGGCGTCGTGGAGTCGGTCAAGGCCGCGAGCGACATCTATGCGCCCATGTCCGGCGTGGTCGCGGCCGTCAACGCCGCCCTTATGGACGACCCGGCCCTCGTCAACAAGGATCCCTTCGGCGCGGGCTGGCTCCTCCGCCTGAAGCCGTCGGATCCGTCGCAATGGGACGGCCTCCTCGACGCGGAGGGCTACCGGAAGGCCTGCGAGAAGGAGTAGCCATGCCCTACATCGCGGCGACCGAGTCCGACCGCGCGGCCATGCTCGAGCGCATCGGCGCGGCGAGCGTGGAGGAGCTCTTCGACGACGTCCCCGCGCGCGTCCGCTTCCCCAGCCTCGACTTGCCGCCGCCCCTTTCGGAGCTCGAGGCCATGCGCGAGGTCGAGGCCCTCGCCGCGAAGAACCTCTCGGCCTCGTCCTCGGCCTGGTTCCTCGGAGCGGGCGCCTACTATCGCTTCATCCCCGCCGTGGTGCCCGCCCTCGCCACGCGCGCCGAGTTCCTCACCTCCTATACGCCCTACCAGCCCGAGGTGTCCCAGGGCACCCTCCAGGCGATCTTCGAGTACCAGAGCATGGCCGCGGCCCTCCTCGGGGTCGACGTCGTCAACGCCTCGCACTACGACGGGGCCACGGCCCTCGCCGAGGCCTTGCTGATGGCGTACAACGCGGCCGGGGCGGCCGGCGGCCGCCCCCGCGCCCTTCTCTGCGCCGACCTCCACCCCGAGTGCAAGGCCGTGGTCCGGTCCTACCTCTCGGCCTTCCCGATCGAGGTCGAGGAGCTCGCCCTGGGCCCGGAGGAGGCCGCCCTTAAAGCCGACCAGTCGACCTTCTGCGTCGTGGCCCCCTATCCCGGCTTCTCGGGCGAGTTAGGCGATCTCGCCGCGGCCGCCGAGGCGGCGCACGCGGCCGGGGCCCTCCTCGTCGTCCATGCCGACCCCATCATGTGCGGCCTGCTCAAGAGCCCGGGCGAGCTCGGCGCGGACATCGTCGCCGCCGAGGGCCAGAGCCTCGGCAGTCCCCTGAGCTTCGGCGGCCCCTACCTCGGGATGCTCGGGGCCAGGTCCGCCCTGGTCCGCAAGATGCCAGGCCGGCTCGTGGGCCAGGCCAGGGACGGCGCCGGGAGGCGGGGCTTCGTCCTGACCCTCACCGCGCGGGAGCAGCACATCCGCAGGGAGAAGGCGGTCTCCAACATCTGCTCCAACCAGGGCCTCGCCATGCTCCAGGCCTGCGTCTACCTGGCGGCCATGGGCGAGGCGGGCATGCGCGCCGTCGCGCGCCTGAGCTACGACAAGGCGCACTACGCGGCCTCCCTCATCGCGGGGATCCCCGGCTACTCCGTCGCGACGGGCTCCTTCTTCGACGAGTTCACGGTGCGGACTCCCGTCGGCGCCGAGGCCTTGGCGGCGGGCCTCTGCCGCAGAGGCATAGTCCCGGGCCTGCCCCTCTCCCGCTACTACCCCGAGCGCGACAGGGAGCTCCTCGTCTGCGTCACCGAGATGTGCACCCGCCCTCAGATCGAGGAGCTCGCGCGAGCGCTCGGCGAGGCGGCCGCATGAACCTCGTGGAAGAGCCGCTGCTCTTCGAGCTCTCCTCGCCGGGCAGGACCTGCGTCTCGCTGCCGGAAGGCGACGTGCCCCCGGCCCCTCTCCCCGCCGGCCTCGAGCGGGGCTCGATCGGCCTGCCCGAGGTCGACGAGCTGAGCCTCGTGCGGCATTTCACCCGGCTCTCGCAGAAGAACTTCTGCATCGACACGGAGTTCTACCCCTTGGGCTCCTGCACGATGAAGTACAACCCCAAGGTCAACGAGCAGGCCGCCGCCCTGAGCGGATGGCGCAATGCCCATCCGCTGGCCGGCGAGGAATTCAGCCAGGGCGCCCTCGAGCTCATATGCTCGCTCCAGGCCATGCTCTGCGAGATCGGCGGCTTCGCCGCGGGCAGCCTCCAGCCGGCCGCGGGGGCCCAGGGCGAGCTGGCCGGCGCCCTGGTGATCCGCGCCTACCACGACTCGCGCGGGGACGGCAGGCGGCGCGTCGTCCTCGTGCCCGACTCGGCCCACGGGACCAACCCGGCCACCTGCACGATGGCGGGCTTCCAGGCGAGGACGATCCCCTCCGACGCCGAGGGGGGGGTCGACCTGGGCGCCCTCGCCTCCGCGCTGGACGATACGATCGCCGGCCTCATGATCACCAACCCGAACACCCTCGGGCTCTTCGATCGCAATATCGAGGAGATCGCGCGGCGGGTCCACGAGGCCGGGGGCCTGGTCTACGGCGACGGCGCCAACCTCAACGCCCTCGCCGGCGTGCTCAGGCCGGCCGAGGTCGGCATCGACGTCATGCACTACAACCTGCACAAGACCTTCTCGACGCCGCACGGCGGGGGCGGGCCGGGCGGCTGCTTCGTGGGCGTGAGGCCGGACCTCGCCGACTTCCTGCCCGGTCCGATCGCGGTCAGGAAGGGGGAGAGCTTCGGCCTCGCCATGCCCCCGCGCTCGATCGGGCGACTCAAGGCCTTCTACGGGAACTTCGGCATCCTCGTGCGCGCCTACGTCTACCTGCGCATGCTAGGCTCGGGCGGCCTGCGGCGGGTCGCGGAGACGGCGGTCCTGAACGCGAACTACCTGAAGGCCCTGATCGAGGGAACCTACGCGGTCAAGTACCCGCGCCGCTGCATGCACGAGTTCGTCGCCCAGGGCGGCCTGGCCGAGGGCGTGCATACCCTCGACGTGGCCAAGCGGCTCATCGACTACGGCTTCCATCCGCCGACCATCTACTTCCCCCTCATCGTCCCCGAGGCCCTCATGATCGAGCCGACCGAGACCGAGGCCAAGGAGACCCTGGACGCCTTCGCGGCCGCCCTCCTCGCGATCGCGGAGGAGGCGAGGACCAGGCCCGAGCTCCTGGCCGCCGCCCCGACGACCACGCCGGTCGGGAGGCTGGACGAGGTGGCCGCCGCGCGCAGCCCCCTGCTCTGCTATCGAGGCTAGGCACGCGGCCCAGGCGGGGGCGCGGCGGCAGTTGGATATATTAATATTATCTCAAATGGAGGCATCATGAAAAGGCGTTTCCCTCTGGGACTCAGGATCACCCTGCTCGCGAGCGCGCTCATCTTCGCCATCCTGGCCGCGGTGATCCTCGGCATCGGGACGAGCCAGCGGAAGAGCCTCGACGAGCTCATCGTCGCGCAGAACGGCCAAATAGTCTCCGGCCGCTCGGCGGAGCTGGGCCAGCTCCTCGAGACCCTCCGCCTGCAGCTCGTCGCCTTCGCCACCTCGGACGCCCTGCGGTCCGCGGACAGGCAGAAGGTGCCTGCCTACCTGAAGTCGATCGCGGACAAGGTGCCCGCGGAGGCCGTGGGGACCTTTTTCGCCTGGCCCGACGGGTCCATGGTGACATCCTCGGGGGAGCGGGCCGAGGTCTCGGACCGCGATTACTTCCAGGCCGTGATGGCCGGCGGGAAGGGATTCGCCATCGGGAGCCCCGTGGTGTCCAGGACCTTGAACGTGCCGATCGTCGTCTTCGCACAGGCGGTGGGGGACAAGGCCGGAGCGCCGGTCGGGCTCGTCGCGTACCAGCTCAAGCTGAGCACCCTGTCGTCCATCACCTCGGCCATCAAGGCCGGCAAGTCCGGGTACGGCTGGATAATCGACCAGACGGGCCTCGTGATCGCCTTCCCGAGCCCGAAGGCGATCATGAGCCTCAATATCACCGACTCGAACAAGCTGGGATACCGGAACCTCGAGGCCGTCGCCAAGGTGATGCTCAGCACGGATTCGGGGAGAGGCTCCTGGTACAAGCCCGACGGGACGTCCTATACGACCTTCTACTCGATCGTGCCGAACAGCCCCGGCTGGAGGCTCGGGCTCAGCCAGCCCACCAAGGAGATGGAGGCATCGGTCTCCGCCCTCGTCCTGATCCTCGCCGTCATCCTCGCCGCCGGCATGGCCCTCGCCGTCGCGGCCTCGGCCCTCCTGTCGCGCTCCATCGTCGCGCCGCTCCGCCGCGCGGGCTCGGGCTTCCGCGAGCTGGCCGAGGGCGAGGCCGACCTCGGAGCGCGCCTGGAGCTGGACAGGAACGACGAGATTGGCGACCTCGTCCGCGACTTCAACGCCTTCCTCGCCAAGCTCGGCGACATCATCGGGAGCCTCAAGGGCGCCCAGGCCGACCTCTCGGGGATCGGCGAGGAGCTGGCCCGAAGCGTCGGCAGCGCGGGCGAGGCCGTGGCCAGCCTGGGCGAGAGCATCGGAGCCGCGCGCGAGCGGGGCCTGCGCCAGAGCGAGAGCGTGGAGGGCTCCTCGAGCGCCGTCAACCAGATCGCGCACAACATCTCGAGCCTCGACGACCTCATCGCCAGCCAGTCGGCGAGCATAACCGAGGCCTCGGCGGCGATCGAGGAGATGGTCTCGAGCATCGGCTCGGTCACGACGTCCGTGTCCAAGATAGCCACGGAGTTCTCCGCCCTCTCGGCGGCGTCCGAGACGGGGAAGGCCACGCTCGCGAAGGCGGCCGAGAGGATCGCCCAGATCTCCGGCCAATCGCGCAGCCTCCTGGAGGCCAACGAGGCGATCTCGGCCATCGCCTCGAGCACGAACCTCCTCGCGATGAACGCGGCCATCGAGGCGGCCCACGCGGGAGAGGCCGGCAAGGGCTTCTCCGTCGTGGCCGACGAGATCAGGCGCCTCGCCGAGACCGCGTCGGAGCAGTCCGAGACCATCGGCAAGGAGCTGACCCTCATCCTGGAGGCCATAGCCGAGATCGTGACCGCGTCCAAGGAGTCCGAACAGGCCTTCTCGCTCGTGGCCGGCAAGATAGCCGACACCGACCCCGTGGTGCGGCGCGTGAACGAGGCCATGATCGAGCAGGGCGAGGGCTCCAAGCAAGTGCTCGAGGCCCTGCGCGAGATGAACGACGTCACCTCCCAGGTCAAGAGCGGCTCCTCGGAGATGAGCGAGGGCAACCAGGCCGTCCTGGCCGAGATGGCCAGGCTCCGCGACGCGGCCTCCGCGGTCCAGGAGCTACTGGACGCCATGACCGGGAGCGCCCGCGCCATCGGGACCAATGTCCAGACCGTATCGTCCATGGCGGGCGGCACCCGCGATACCATCCAGCGCATGGAGGCCGCCATCGGAAGATTCAAGGTCTAGCGAAACTTGTGAGTGGGGGTGCCGGAACGAAGTCTAGCGGAGCGTTTGAAGACCGGAGCGAAGGCGCATAACGCGTCAACTACCGACCCGGCGCGGGGGCGACGCGCCTTCGCGAGGAATTCGAAGGCAGGGGGAGCGGCGGCGTCCGAGGTCCGCCCGGCCCTCGATTACGAGCGCCGCGGGCGGCATTTCCCGCCGCCGCGCTCCCCCACAATCAGAGATCGCCGATTGTCGCGACCATCACGGCCTTAATCGTATGCAGCCTGTTCTCCGCCTCGTCGAAGACCGCCGAGTGGCGGGAGCGGAAGACCTCGTCCGAGACCTCCATCTCCCTGAGGCCGTGCTTCTTCTCGATGTCCCTGCCCACCTCGGTCTCGGTGTCGTGGAAGGCCGGGAGGCAGTGCAGGAAGACGCAATCGGGGTTGCCCGTCCTGCGGACGAAGTCCATGGTGACGCGGTACTTCTGGAGCTGCGCGATGCGCTCCTCGAATTTGGCCTCCTCGCCCATGGAGACCCAGACGTCGGTGTAGAGGGCGTCGGCCCCCTTCAGGGCCTCGTCGGCGCGCTCGATCGAGAGGAAGTCGATGGAGCCGCCGGTCCGGGCAGCGACATCCCTCATCTCGGCGCTGAGCTTCTCGTTGGGCCAGAGCTCCTTGGGTGCTAGGGCGACGAAGGCCATGCCCATCTTGGCGCAGCCGATCATGAGGGCGTTGCCCATGTTGTTGCGCGCGTCCCCGCAGTAGACGAGCTTGACGTGGTTCAGGGGCTTGGCCACTCGCTCCTCGATGGTGAGGAGGTCGGCGAGGACCTGGGTCGGGTGGTCCTCGTCGGTGAGGCCGTTCCATACGGGCACGCCCGAGAACTTCGCGAGGTCCTCGACGAGCTGCTGGGAAAAGCCGCGGTACTGGATGCCGTCGTACATCCGGCCCAGGACCTTGGCCGTGTCCTCGACGGACTCCTTCTTGCCCATCTGGCTGTTGGTGAGGAAGGTGGCGTTGCCGCCCTCGTCCCAGCAGGCCGTCTCGAAGGCGCAGCGGGTCCGGGTCGAGGCCTTGTCGAAGATGAGGACGATGTTGCGGCGGTAGAGGAGGCTTCCCTTGACGCCCGCGCGCTTCTTGGCCTTGAGGTCGCGGGACAGGTCGAGGAGGTAGCGGATCTCCTCGCTCGTGAAGTCCTTGAGGGTGAGCAGGCTGCGTCCTTTGAGGTTGGCGGGCACGGGATCCTCCTACATAGTGCGATAAGATTTAGCATGCCCGGCGAGGGGCGGTCAATGAAGGCGCCGGGGCCAGGTTCATTGACTTCGGCGCGCGGCTGGAGTATTCCTGAAAGCGAGAAGGAGTGGGCCAATGAGTCGGCACGCGGGATCCATAGCGCTCTTGATGGCAACCTTGGCTCTCATCGGCTGCAGCAACACCGGCGTCTTCGTGACGGTGTCGGCCATCACGATCGTGGCGGCGACTCCGCCGTCCACCGGGACGCTCACTACTGATGCAAATAACATAGAGACGTGGACTCCAGACACAGCTGCCGCTGGCCCCCAGACCCTCCAATTGAGCGCGGAGATCTCTCCCGCCAATGCTTCCACCAAGACGGTCACCTGGTCGTCGAGCGATTCCAATGCACCCCAGCTGATATCCGTCGACTCATCCGGACTCGTCACGGTGGCAGCTGGCTTCACCGGGAACGGCGGGAATTACCTGATCACCGCTTCCGCCACGGATTACAGCGGGACAAAAGGCACCTTCGAAGTGTCTGTAGCCGGCAATTAGGCTCACTTCCTGCTCTTCAGGGTCTCCGAATTGTAGAGGAACCGCTTGATGCTCTGCTTGGGCGTCTTCTCGAAGGGCTCGGCCTGGATCTCGACCCGGGCCAGGCGGGAGAAGGCCGCGAGGCGGCAGTTGGCCTCGTGCTTTATCTGGTCCATGAGGAGGGTCGCCGAGCGCTCGGCGGCCTGGGCCGCCTTGCCCAGGCTCGCGGCCATGAGCTCGGCGCCCTCGATGCCGTCGAGGACCCGGGCCCTCGCGTACTCGAGGAAGGCCTCGGGCTTCAGGTGCACCAGGGCGGTGAGGCCCTTGCCGTCGCCGTAGACCAGGGACTCGAGGACGTAGGGCGAGGAATTGAGCACGGCCTCGATCTCCTCGGGATAGATGTTCTCGCCCGAGGCGCCGAGGATCATGGCCTTGAGCCGGCCCCGCACCGTGATGCGCCCCTCCGCGTCCATCACGCCCAGGTCCCCCGTGCGGAACCAGCCGTCGCCCGTAAAAGCCTCGGCGCTGCGCTCGGGGTCCTTGTAGTAGCCGGGGAAGACATTGGGGCCCCGGGCCTGGATCTCGCCCTCGCCCGTGTCGGCCCGCTTGTCGGACACGCGCAGCTGGACTCCGGCGCTGGCCGTCCCCGTCGTGTGGGGCACGACCTTGCCGGCCCTGTTGCCGGCGAGGAGGGGCGCGGTCTCGGTGAGGCCGTAGCCTATCGAATAGGGGAAGCGCGCGTTGTGCAGGAAGGTCTCCACGTCGGCGGCGAGGGGCGCCCCGCCTATGCCGAAGAATCGCAGCCTGCCGCCGAAGGTGCGTTTGAGCTTGAGCCCGGCTATCCAGTCGAGGGCGGGGCGGAAGGCCTCGAGCTTATAGAGGGCGATCCTGTCGAGGGCGGGCCTGACGCTCGAGCGGTAGACCTTCTCGATGACGAGCGGGACGGTGAGCATCAAGGTGGGCCTGATCGAGGCGAGGGCGGGGAGAAGGGCCGTCGCCGAGGGGGGCCTGTCCAGGTAATAGACCGCGGAGCCGTGCATCATCGGGATGAGGAAGCCGATCGTGAACTCGTAGGCGTGGGCGAGGGGCAGGATCGAGAGGAGGCGGTCGGTCCTGCGCAGCTGCACGAAGACGCCCGCCGCGTCGGCGTCGAAGATGAGGTTGCGGTGGGTGAGCATGACACCCTTGGACATGCCCATCGTCCCCGAGGTATAGAGGATCGAGGCGAGCTCGTCGGCCAGGACTTCCGGCTCGACGAAGTCGCGGGCGGCCATCTCCAGCGCCGAGGCGTCGACCCCGGGCTCGGCGAGCGCCGCGCCCTCGGGCGAGGCGAGGACCGAGAAGTCCTCGAGCGAGACGAGGACGCGCTTGGCTCCTTCAGACGCGAGCTTGGAGGCGAAGCGGCTCGAGAGGACAAGGACCTTGCTCTCCGAATGCTCGAGGATGGTCGACACCTGCTCGGTCGTGAAGTCCGTCATGATGGGCACGGCGATGGCCCCGGCGCGGGAGATCCCGAAATAGGCGAGGCCCCACTCCGGCCGGTTCTCGGAGAGGAGGGCCACCCGGTCGCCCTTGCGGATGCCTAAAAGGCCGAGGAGGGCCGCGATACGCCGCGTCCTGGGCTCGAGCTCGGCATAGGTCACCGCCTCGCCCTGGACCATCGACAAGGCCGGCCTCGAAGCATATCGTTTCGAGCTCTCTTCGATCAACTCGGGGATGGTATACCGCTCGATACTGTACACGCTAATCGCTCCTATGGAACAAGACCCGCGTTGGCGGGAACTGGTTGCGCGGGTCTTTCGGCATGCTGTGACTTTAGTTTTACCTATATGGGATTGTACTCCATCGAATCCAGGCAATACAACGGGGGAAAGGCCGGAATTTGATACTATGCAGAGAGGCCAATTATTATTTGTTCACTGTAAAGAAGCTCAGCGAGCCGTCGGCCGCCACCGCCAGCATCGAGCCGTCCGGGGAGAAGGCCAGGGCGCTCGGATGGTCGGGAAGGGCCTTGCCCGAGCCCGAGGGAATGCAGCCCAGGTAGTCGAGTCGGGCCGGCCCATCCACTCCGAAAAGAGCGAGGCCGTCCGTCGAGCCCGAGCCGACGAGGGCCAGGAGGCGGCCGTCCGGCGAGAGGGCGAGGCGCTTGGGCGTGGCGAATCCCGCTACCCCTGCCAATCCGGACTTGGCGCTTGCTACCGCCGCGAAGAGGCCCGTGCCGGCGTCGCGGTCGAGGCGGATGATGGCCTTGCCGTAGTAGGAGAGCGCGAAGAGGCTGGCGCCGTCGGGCGAGAAGGCGAGGGAGCAGGGATCCGACAGGGGCGCCTGGGAGGGGAAGATGGACTTGTCCAGGCGGGCCCGGAAGGCGAGCGCGTTGCTGCTCGAATCCCGGTTGAAGAGATAGATGGCGTCGTCGCCCGTCGTGCCCAGGGCGAGCAGGCCCCCGTCGGGGCTCAAGGCCAGGCAGGCAGGCTTGGAGAAGGCGGCCAGGTCGTTCGAGTCCTTGGCCGCGGCGAGACTGGCGGCGGCGGGGCTCCCGTCCGAGCGGAGGGCTAGGAGGATCAGCTCGTCGGCGGTCTGGGCGGCGACGTAGGCGAAATGGCCGTCCGGCGTCAAGACGAGGTCCTTGGCCCCGGCCAATCCAGGATCGACGAGGGATCCCGTAAAGGAAAGGCCATTTTGCCCAATTGCGAGGGCGTAGGCGGCCCCTTCCGAATCCGAGAGCGCCAGGAGCGAGCCGTTGGGAAGGCAGCGCAGGAGGGAGGGCGAGACCAGGCGAGGCTCGGCCGAGCCGCCGAGGGAGGCGAGGGCGAAGCTGCCTCCCGGACCGGCCGTCTCGAGGAGGCTGAGGGCGTTGGCGCTCCTCCCGGCGGAGGCGAGGCGGGAACCGTCGGCCGTCCAGGCTATGTCGCGGCAGTCCCCGAGCCCACGCAGGGCGGCTTGAGCCGCCGAGCTGCCCAGGTCCTTGTCCACGAGCTCGGCCCAGGCCAGGGGACCGAGGGAGCGCGGATCGTAGAACTCGAGCTCGGCGTTCCCCGAGCGCGGCAGGGAGGAGGAGCCCTGAACGCAGTCGATACGCTCCTGGCTTGCGGCGCTCGTGGACAAGTAGTCGAGCCGAGGATCGGTGGCCGAAAGGAGGGCCCCCTCGGCGTACCACTGAACCGGCCCCGAGGCGGGAGCTTGGAATACGGCCCGGCCGCCCCGCGCGATCAGCCTCTGACTCGGCTCGATCTGGAAGGATAGGGAGCTATAGTCGGGGATGACCAAGCCGAGGGAGAGCGAGGCCTGGGGCGGGTTGAAGGCGACAGCGAGCTTGGTCTCCATCCCCGCCGCGACGAGCACCCCGTCGGCGAGGCCGCAGATGGGACTGCCATCGCGCAGGAGCTCGAGCTGGAGGGTCCAGGAGCCGTTCCTGAGGCCATTGAAGCGCAGCGGCCCTGCCGAGACGGCCGAAAATGCGGCCGATATCGCTTGGGTCGGGCCCTGGGCGCTCGATAGCGAGCCTCGGACCTGCAGGTCGCCCGAGACCGAGCCCGCCAGGGTCCAGGTGAGGGATACCGAGCCGTCCCCGGCCAAGGGCGTGAGGAGGATATCCTTGCTCTGGGTCTCGGAGGGGCCGAGGCTGAGCTGCAAGAAGCCCGAGGCCACCTGGGTGCCCTTGCCGTTGAGGCCCTCGGCGGTGAAGACCCAGTCCCCCGGCGTCAGCTCGAGCTCGACCGGGGAGAAGTCCGAGGAGGAGGCCGAGACCTTGTCCCCGCCCGGGCCCGTCCCCTCGATCGTGATAGAAGCTACGCTTATTTCATCGGGAGTAAAGGACTTGGACGAAGTCGAACGGCCGCCGAAGCCCAGGATGAGCTTGGCGGGACTGACCTGGTCGTGATGGCAGCCCGTGAGCTCGAGCACCGCTGCGAGAATCGTGACCGATACCATGAGGATGGAAGAGCGTTTTTTCATGGAGACCTCCTCCAACGCTCACGCGCAGGGGGAGGGGGAACGATTGAAGGCAGCTATCGCTAAAAGTCAGCTCGATTGGCTTGAAGAGACACAAAAACCGTGTTACACTGAAATCGTGGAGGCTACCGATGAAAAATGTAACAGTCTCACTTTCCGAAGAACTCGCCCGATGGGCACGCCACTGGGCCGCCGAGCACGAAAGCAGCGTCTCCGGTCTTTTAAGCCTGTTACTCCAGGAAAAACGGGAGAGCGAAATGCTCTATAAATCCTCTATGGACCGTTTCCTTTCGCGGCCTGCGACAAGGCTTAGCGATGGCAGCGGCTACCCTTCGCGGGATGAACTCCATGACCGATAGATATTTCGTCGACACGAACGTATTAGTCTACGCTCGGGACGCGGCCTTCCCCGACAAACAGAGGCGGGCGCACGAAGTTTTGGACAGGCTTTGGCGGGAAAGGAGTGGTCGATTGAGTGTCCAGGTCTGCGGCGAGTACTATGTCACCGTAACGCGGAAACTCAAGCCGGGATTGGATCCTGAATCGGCCTGGAGCGACCTTGAGGCTCTCCACGCCTGGGAGCCTTCGGCCCTCGATTTTAAGACCCTCCAAAAGGCCCATGAGATTGGGCTCCGCTATGGCCTCGCTTGGTGGGACTCTCTAATTGTCGCCTCCGCCTTCTTCGCGGAATGCACACAGATTCTCTCGGAAGACCTGAGCGTCGGGCAGGAGTATCTCGGGCTTCGCATCGTCAACCCATTCCAATCCTAGAACGGAGAGACGGGTCACAGCTCTATTTCGCGTAATATCCGAGAACCGCAACGGGCGATGGGCTTATTGAACACCAGAAACCCCACTCCGGCGAGCGGGGGGACGAGATCGATGGGGTGCATCGCGTCTACGTTACCCTTTCAGTGAAGAATTCCTCGGTTGCTAAAGGCCGCCCTTCGACGCCCATGTTCGACCGAGGCTTTTGCGAGGAACGGCCGGATCGCGTCCCGTTCGCTTTTGGGGAGAGCGCCCATGAGGATCAGGCTAGCGCGGATATCTCGGAAGGCAATGCGCATCAAGGGATAGAGCTCGGGCCCATTTCTCATCAAGCAGGGGTGGATACCCTGAGCCGCGCCTGGAGCGAGGCTCTATTCAGGCTCTAATGCCGATAAATGAATGAACATTCAGATAAAAATCGCCGGATTTTCTTCGAATCGACAAGCTCGCAGCCCCGGAGCCAGGTTTCCAATCCGCCTCGTTCCGATACTGAAACGGGAAGGCCCGCGTCCCAGCCGCGCGTATTCTCAGTCTACGATTAGAAGCTGGCGCGCTAGCGGACTATATTCTATATAATGATAAAGGTGGCACTCCGTCCTACCTCAACGCGCGGAGATGAGAATAGGAGCCGTTGAACAATGAGCAGGAGCACTTTATACATCAGGAAACGACTCGATATCTCAGCGAGGATGGACAGAGCCCTAGAGCGCGCGAATCCCAGGCCCATAGCGGTGGCGCTCCTGCTTTTACTGGCATCCTTGGGCGCCTTCGCGGATACATGGTACAACAGCGCGTGGCAATATAGGATAAAAGTCGACGTTTCGTCCTCCAGCTATGGCCTTGG
>Ga0181529_10002675_pt1 | contig 21035 bp, 18 predicted proteins | sample PEATcosm2014_Bin_36_FD_119763 | JGI IMG/M metagenome (GOLD analysis project Ga0181529, IMG submission 119763) | Peatland microbial communities from MTU Mesocosm Facility, Houghton, MI, USA - PEATcosm2014_Bin10_30_metaG | ecosystem: Environmental > Terrestrial > Soil > Wetlands > Peat | place... | reverse complement strand
GGCCGGGCGCTGAAGATCATGCCGGTGTCCGGAGGTGCGATCCGGCATGTGCGGTTCGGCAGCAGGAGAAAGCCGTCGATCGGCAGGTCGCCGGGATCGTCCGGAAGCGTCAATACGCGTCGATCTTCCCGATATTCCTGAACGCTGGAAAGGGCGGCGTCAAGCGCCGCAGCTCGCGCCGCCGCCGCCCTCACGTCGCGCATATTGACGATCCGTTGAATCGCCGCGAGCTCCCGCTTCGCCGCTGTTGGCCAGGACGAGGACCGGCCCCGGATCTCCATCGCCGCTCGCCTCGCCGTAGACGCGTCTCCGGACTTGGCCGCCAGCCTCGCGAGCTGAACGAGCGCGTAAGTGTTTGCCGGCGCGGCCCCACACACATCCGCCATCGAGTTCATCGCGCCGCGAAGGATGCCGACTCGCTCGTATGCAAAGGCCAGCTTGCGCTTTGCGATGAGATCCCCAGGATCGAGTCCGACCGTGCCCTGAAGACGCCAAACAGCCTCCTGGTCGTGCCCCGTGCGTTCGGCCACCAGCGCGTAGATCCGCTCCACTCGCGCGCTCTTCGGCGCGAACCGCTGCGCTCTCTCGAGATCGTGGAACGCATCCTCCAGCGCTCCCGTCCGCAGAGCCTGCAGGCCCAGATCGGCCCACGCAGCCGGCTCGTCCGGTGCGAGCTGAACGGCCCTTTCCAGAAAGGGGCGGGCGGCGGCATAGTCGTGCGCCTCCATCGCAGCCACTCCGGCGTCGAATGCGTTAAGCGTGTCGCCGAAGGCCGCCGAAGAGGGATCGGGAAGCTGCCGCGTCCTCGTATGGCCGCATCCGCCGAGCAGCAGCAGCGACAAAGCCAGCGCCCAAATCCCGCGAGAAGGTCTGCCACGCCGGGAACCGGAATAATGACGCGTCGTGAACATCTCCCCAATATTGTCGGCGCGCAGACAAACCGCCTCAGCCCCGCCAACGGCGCCGCCCGCCTTTGGACTTTGACTGTTGATCTTCGCGGTTCAGCTTGACGGCCGCACAATTAGTCCAGAACGCGCCAGGGGGCCTCGGCCCCCTTGCCGTCCGCAGTCAGGTCCTTCAGGGCCTGATTGCCACAGTCGGCCGGCCATTTCTCCGCCCACCTCTGCCACCTACCTCGGGTGGAACATCGCGCCGATGCCGTAGGTCACGCCGCCGGAGATAAAGCCGATCACCGTCATCTCGAAACCGCTCGCCCACCAGCTCCGCGCCGTGATAACGCTTTTCGCTGCGCCCACGACGAAGTGCGCAGCCATCCCGACCGCCGCAGCCGCAATCACGGCCGGCACGCCGCGCAACACGAAAAAGGGCAGCACCGGGATGATGCCGCCGACTGCCGTGGATACCGCCGCCGTCAGCGCGCCCAGCCAGGGGTTCGGGAAGTGGCGCTCGCTCAGGCCGAGCTCCTCCTGCGTCATGGCCTTCAGAAACTGGTCCGGCTGCGAGGCGATCCGCTCCGTCATCATGTGCGCCTCTTCCGGCGAGAAGCCCTTGAGCTGATAGAGCAGCTCCAGCTCCTCCTTCTCATGCTCCGGCGACTGCTCGATCTCCGCGCGCTCCCTGCCGACCTCCGCTTCGAACACCTCGCGCTCGGATTTGCTCGCCATGAACGCGCTGGATCCCATCGACAGAGCCGATGCCAGCATGCCGAACATGCCGGCCACCAGTACGACCTGCCCTCCGCCCTCGTAACCCGCCATGCCGCTCACGATGCCGAATACCGCGCCCAGGCCGTCGTTGATGCCGTAGATCGCATCTCCGATCCAGCTTCCCGTCGATACGTGCCACTTCTCGCCCTTCAGCATCGCCTCCAACCGCGTACGAGGCTCGTCCGGATTCTTCAGCGAGTGCAGGATCGAGCTATGCGACTTCTCCTCATCCTCGATCCGGCTGAACAGCGCGTGCGACTCGGCGTCGGCGGCAAGCGCTGCCGCGTGATGCCCGAACCTGGACGCGTTGCGCTCCTCCTCCGCCTCCAGCCGGCGCAGCAGCGCGTCCGTTCCGAGCGTGCGGGCGATAATGCGCTGCGCAGCCGAAGGCGCCGCGGCGCCGTCCTTCGGAGCCGGCCCTCCAAGCGCGGATATGCGCTGCGCGAACTGCCGCGCATGCCCCTCCTCCGCCTCGGCGAGCCGGATGAGGACCGTCCGGCGGCTCTCGCTCTGCTGCTGCTCGGCAAGCAGGCGATAGAGCTGCGCGGCCTCGACCTCGCGTCGATGGGCCTCGCGCAGCGCCGCGATGATCCTGGCGTTACTCATCGTCTCCTCTCGTGCCTCTTATGAAGCGCCTCAGCGCCTGGCGGCCCGGCACGTCGCCGCCGGATTCCATGTCGATATGGCCCGCGCCCGGGCTCTTTACCACTGTCACGGGCCCCGTGAACGCTCCGGCGACTCGCCGCGACAGCTCCGGCGGCACGATGATGTCCGACTCGCCATACGCTATGAAGACCGGGCAGCGGATGCGGCCGATCTTGCTGCGGTTGTCGAACCGGGAGCGCAGAAGATCCGCCTCGAACGGAAAGACGGGCATCCTGGACCGCCCCACCTCTTCGATGCTCGTGAACGGGCTGAAGAGCGCGATCGCCTTCGCCGGCCGGCGAGACGCCAGATCTATCGCGACCGCCGAGCCGAGAGACCAGCCCGCAATAACGATATGCTCCGGATCGATCCCCCTCTTCCGGACCAGATACTCATACGCAGCCGTGGCAGTCTCATAGCAGCCATTTTCCGAAGGCCGGCCCGAGCTCATTCCATATCCCACGTAGTCCGGCACGAACACGTCGAAGCCCATCGCGCGAAGGTCCTCGAACGCCGTCTCGCGAGTGTGCTGAATGCACGAGCCGTTACCATAGAAGTAGAGAACGGTAGTTCGCGGATCTCTCCTCGCGCCCTTTGCCCGGCCGAACAGGGCTGCCACACGCGCGCCGGAACGGGTCGTCAGGCGCACGATCTCCATGTCGGATCTCTGCCCCACCGAGACGTCCGCACGGCCCTGCGTGAAGCGGCCGGGAAAGATCAGATAGTCCTGGCCGAGCCAGAACGCGACGACAAGCACGATCTCGGCGACGACGAGAAACTTCGCGACGGCCAGGCCGAACCGAAGCGGGCGCGGCAGCCGGCCGGATCTGCGGGCGCGTCTCATCCGGCTCGCTCGCGACCCGTCCGCCGCCGGAGCTCGAAGCGGGATTCATGGCTCATGGCACGATCTCGAGATTGGCGTATGAGAGCAGCAGCTTCTTCGGTCCCACGTTCGCGAACACCACCTCGGCGGTCGTGTTCGCTCCCTCGCCCTTGATGTTGAGCACGACGCCTACGCCGAAGACGGCGTGCCGCACCTTCTTGCCGACCTTGATCCCGCCCGCCGCCTCGACTGCGCGCTCTTCGCGCGGCGAGACGGGCCCCTCGGTCCAGAGCCTGCGTCCATCCCGCGAATGCCTGGAATCGCCTCTCGATGCCGACCGCGCGTCTGCGTCCGGATCGAAACTGGAGACGACCGGCGGACGCACAGACTTCTTCGCGCTCGTGGCGAACAGCTCCGAAGGGATCTCGGTGAGGAATCGGGACGGCATGTTGCACGCCACCGATCCGAACTGGGACCGCCGCTGCGCGTAGCTGAGCGTCAGCTCCTCCTGCGCCCGCGTAATGCCGACGTAGCAGAGCCGGCGCTCCTCTTCGAGCTGTTTCGGCTCTTCGATCGAACGGATGTGCGGCAGCAGGCCCTCCTCCATCCCCGTGATGAAGACGACCGGAAACTCAAGCCCCTTCGCGGCGTGGAGGGTCATGAGCGTGACCGCTTCCGCGCTCTCGTCCAGGGCGTCGATATCGGCGACCAGCGCAACCTCCTCAAGGAATCCGGTCAGCCCGGGCGATTCGGACTGCTTTTCGTACTCGCGCGTTACGGAGAGCAGCTCCAGCACGTTCTCCAGCCTCGTCTGGGCCTCGACCGTCTTCTCCTCCTTGAGCGCCGCAACATATCCGCTGCGCTCCAGCACGAGACTGGTGATCTCGGTCACGCTCGTGCGCTCGATCTCCGCGCGCAGGCCGGCGATCATCCGAGCGAACTCCGTAAGCCGCGCTCGCGCGCGCGGCTGCAGAACGTCGAGGCCCTCGGCTCGCTCCAGCACGGCCCACAGCGAGCCGTCGCAGGCGTCGGTCTGCTGCTCCAGCACCGTGAGAGTCGCGGCGCCGATTCCGCGCGTCGGCACGTTCAGGATCCGGCGCAGGCTCACGCTGTCTGCCGGATTATGGATCGCGCGCAGGTAGGCGATAACGTCCTTGATCTCTTTCCGCTCGTAGAACCGCACGCCGCCGACGATCTTGTGAGGCGCGTTCCAGTTCAGGAACATCTCTTCCAACACTCGGCTCTGGGCGTTGGTCCGATAGAGGACGGCGAAGTCGCTCCAGCTCCTGCCGGCGCGCACTTCCGCCGTTATCCTCCGCACGATCGCAACCGCCTCTTCCTGCTCGTTCTCGGCCTCCAGCAGCGTGAGCGGCGCGCCATCCGGCTTCTCCGTCCACAGCCGCTTGTCCTTGCGGCCGACGTTCTTGCTCACCACGCCGTGCGCGGCCTCCAGGATGGTCTTCGTCGACCGATAGTTCTGCTCGAGCTTCAGCACCTTCGCGTCCGGATAGTCGCGCTCGAACTCCAGGATGATCCTCACGTCGGCGCCGCGCCACAGATAGATCGATTGGTCGTCGTCGCCGACCACACAGATGTTCCGATGCCGTGCGGCAAGCCGCTTCAGCAGCACGTACTGGACGTGATTCACGTCCTGATACTCGTCCACCAAAATATAGCGGTATCTCTCCTGCAACTGCCTCAGCACGTCCGGGGCCGATTCCAGCATCCGAACGGTCTCGGTGAGCAGGTCGTCGAAGTCCAGGCCGTTATTCTGCCGGAGGATCTCCTGGTAGAGCGGATAGACGCGGCCGCAGATCTCCTCGAAGAAGCCGAAGAAGTGTTCGTGCCAGCGCTCGGGCGGAATCAGCTTCTCCTTGGCCTGGCTGATGTGCGACAGGATGGTGCGCGGCGTGAACTTCTTATCGTCGATGTTCAGGCGGCGCAGGCAGTCCTTGATGACGGTGAGCTGATCTCCGTCGTCGAACACGGTGAAGTCGCGCTTGATGCCGATGCTCTCGCCGTTTTCGCGCAGCAGCCGCGCGCACGTCGCGTGAAACGTCCCGACCCACATGTGGCGGCCGACGTTTTCTCCCACGAGCTTGCCGATCCGCTCCTTCATCTCCTTGGCCGCCTTGTTCGTGAACGTGACGGCCAGAATGCTCCACGGGGAGACCTTGCGGACGGCGACGAGATAGGCCACGCGATGCGTGAGCACGCGCGTCTTCCCGCTGCCGGCGCCGGCGAAAAGCAGAAGAGGTCCGTCGCCGAACTCGACGGCCTCCCGCTGAACGGAGTTTAAACCCTGAAGAAGGGGATGGACGGAGCCGGTTTCTGACGTCGGCCTGCTGGATGACACGCGTGGATGCTCCTCTCCGCAACAGTATACCAGGAGGCCGGCTCCGCCTCCGGCGCTGAGACCGCCGCGCGCGCGTCCAAAAAAAGAATCGACTATTTTTGAAAAAAAGTCCGGAGAATCTTCGCCAAAACACCTGTTAAACGGGGCCTCAAACGTCATTATATAGTAGACTTATGACGGTGCAACTCAGCCCGTCCCGGATGCCCCGCCCGCTCCGATTCATCGCGAATCGCAGCCGCCAGAATCGGCGCAGAATTCAAATGACGAGATCGGAGAGGCCGAACTTTCAAAACATTCAAATTGCTAACCGAATTTCCGGCCCATACGGCCGCTAGAAGCGCTACGAAAACCGCACCGCGCCGCACCGACGTCTCTATCCGCAAGCCGCCGAGGTACCGAATGGCCTGCCGGTCAGTCCCCCCTCACCCGTTCATGGGGAAGGGGCGGGGACAGGGGCGCCATGCACCTCTGGGACAACGTTACACGCCGTTGTTCAGTCCCCCCTCCCCTGTTCTTGGGGGAGGGGTTGGGGGTGGGGGCGACCCCGGGGGCGCCCGGAACAGGTCATCGGCGGGTTGGTGAAGAATGATATGAAGAGGGAAGAACGATATGAAGAGGATCGTCCCGCCAATCTTTCTTCGGGAGCGATAAGTTGGGCGGTGAGGAGAAGAGCACATGATCACTGCTGAACAGCGCATCGCGGCTCAGAGGCGCGCCCTGGACTATTTGACGCGCGCCGGAATCGCGCTTACTGCGGAGGAGCGGGAGAACGTAGAGGTTGCCGACTTCGGGCTCGGCGAGCTGGAGCGCACGGGCCTCGAACTCGTTATCTACGTGAATACGGAGCGCTGCTGCGCGAAGGAGCTCGTGCTCTTCCCGCGCCAGACCTGCCCGCAGCATCGCCATCCGCCGGTGGAGGGCGAGCCGGGCAAGGAGGAGACGTTCCGCTGCCGCTGGGGCGAGGTCTACCTCTATATCCCGGGCCCGGCCGCCGCGCAGCCCAAAGGCATTGCGCCGGCCGGCAGCGAGCCGCACTACACGATCTGGAACGAGATCGTGCTGAAACCCGGCGATCAGTTCACGATGCTTCCCAACACGCCGCACTGGTTCCAGGGCGGAGACGACGGCGCCGTCGTCAGCGAGTTCTCCACCCGCAGCCGCGACGAATCCGATATCTTTCAGGATCCCCGCATCGTGCGCGAGACCCTGATCGGCTGACGTCGAGCGCGTATTGCGCCGGCCGGGCGACATAGGGGCGCCCACTTCTCGTATAATAGGTGATGAGCGCCCCTGCGCTCCCACTTCGCCGCGCTCCGGCACACTCCGGGAGCCTCCCGCAACGACATATGGAAACGCACTGGGCTATAGATTTGGGCACGACCAACACGCTCATTGCGAAGTGGGTCGGCACTCACGCGGTTACCGTTGCGCTTGACGACCTCGTAGACTACGAGCCGGCGTGGCGCACGCCTCTTATTCCATCCGCCATCTACTTCCAGGACACGGCGCGCGGGATCATCGGCCGACCCGCTCTCGACGCGCGCGAGATCATGACCAGCGTGGACGCCGGCAGCCTCGGCCCGCTCGCCCGCTCGTTCAAAAAGCCGCTCGCTCGCGCGAGCCAGCAGGCGGTTGCCCAGATCGGCTCCGAGACAATCTCCGCGCGCAACTGCACCACGGTCTTCATGCGCGAACTCCTCGACAGGGTGGCGGATTATGAACGACAGCGCGCCGACCCGGTCCGCAGCCGTGTCCAGCGACTCATCAGCGTGCTGCGATGGTGGCGGAAGGAGGGCCAGGTAACGGATCTCACCATGACCGTTCCTGTCGAAAGCTTCGAGCCCTACCGCGCAGAGCTGGACGCCATCCGGAAGCGGCTGAGCGTACCCACCTTCCACACGCTGGACGAGCCCGTCGCCGCAGCGCTCGGATACGGCATCGATCTCACGGACGAGAAGCACCTCCTCGTGGTCGACTTTGGAGGCGGCACGCTGGACCTGGCGGTCGTCCGAACCGTTCCGCAGGCGACCGCTATGCGCGAGAGGGATCATCGCGCCGTTCTGATGGCCGCGCGCGGCCTCGCTTTCGGCGGCGAGACCGTGGACGGCTGGATCGCGGACCTGGCCGCGGAGCGGCTTCCGGCCCATCGCGAGGCGCTTCGGCCGCTGCTTCTGGCGCAGGCGGAGGCGATCAAAAAGGACCTCAGCAACAAGGGCTCCGTCGCCGACACCAGCTATTTCCTGCTGCAGGGAGGCGGTCGCATCGAGGTCGCACGACACGAGTTCCTGACGATGCTCGAGGAGCGCGGCCTCTACAAGACCCTGGAGACCATAACCGAGGCCACCCTGGACGACTGCCGGCATGAGGTGGACGAGGCGCTGCTCGACGCCGTTCTGCTCGTCGGAGGGTCGACCCTTCTTCCGGGCGTCCGCGAGCTGTTCGAACGCCTGTTCGGTCCGCAGCGCGTTCACTACTGGGAGCCGTTCGAGGCCGTAGTGAAAGGCGCCGCCATCTTCGGCGCCGGCTACAGCGTCGATCAGATCGTTCACCACGACTACGCCATCCGCGTCTACAACGACACGCACCAGCGTCCGGAGTACGAGCGCCTGATAAGGCGCGGCACAGGCTATCCGACTCCCAATCCGTTCGTTACGCGCTACTACTCCGTTACGGAGGGCCAGGCCCTGTTCCGACTGCCGATCTGCGAGGTGGGCTACGCCGGGCGCGTATCGCTGCCTTGGGAGCGGCGCAAGAACAACGAATACTGGATGCCGAACGGCCAGGAGGAGAACGAGTGCGTGGTCACCCTGAACGAGGGGGATCAGGTTAAGCTGGCGCCGCCCGGCGTGGACACCAAGCCGCGCCTGCGGATCGACTTCACCATAGACGAGAACCGCTGGCTCTGCGCCACGATCTTCGACATGCTTAAACAGCGCGATCTGAGGACGGACGCGCCCGTGACGGGCCTGAGGTAACGAGGACGCGATGGAGGGGGATATGTTGCGACTTGCGGTGTTCACCGCCTGCCTGGCAGCCCTGACGGCGGCCGCCTCCGGCGCTCGCGCCGTGCAATCCGGCGAAGCGGAGGGCGGCATCACGAAGGGATTTCTGTTTAAATCGATCAAGCACGGCGACGAGACGTTCCGCTACGTGCTCTACGTGCCGGAAGCCTACGACGGCTCGAAGCCCTGGCCGACCATCCTCTTTCTGCATGGAATGGGCGAGTGCGGAACGGACGGAATCAAGCAGGTGGGCGTGGGGATCGGCAAGGCTATCCTCGAGCACGTAGAGCGCTGGCCGTTCATCGTCATCATTCCGCAGAAGCCGGTCCCGGTCCAGCTCTGGATGCACTATGAGCCGGAGCTGCTGGAGATCCTGGCGGCCACGCGCCGCGACTATCGCGTCGACGATAGCCGCCTCTACCTCACCGGTCTCTCGCAGGGAGGGTTCGGCACGTGGGGGCTGGCGGCGAAGCACCCGGACCTCTTTGCCGCTATCGCGCCGATCTGCGGCGGCGGCGCCGCCTCCACGGCGCCGGCGCTGAAGGAGATGCCGATCTGGGCCTTTCACGGCGAAGCCGACGATACCGTGAGTCCAAAGCTCTCCACCGACATGGTGGCCGCCGTGAAGGCCGCAGGCGGCGACGCGACGCTGACGCTCTATCCCGGCGTGGGGCACAACTCGTGGGATAAGGCGTACGGCGAGTCGGGGCTCTGGGAGTGGCTGCTGAAGCACACAAAGAACCATCAATGACGACGACTGAAGGATCCGGCGCTCGCGGAGCGTCGCCGCGAGCGCTGCGCAGCGCCATCGAGCTCTTCGCGCGCTGGGAATCCGAGCGCGCGCGGACGCCGCTCGACCGCGTCGTCGAGGCCGAGTCGCGCTCGCGCCGCTTCCTCAACTCGAGCGAGCGGAGATGGATGTCCGAAACCGTCTACGGCACGGTCCGCTTCCTTCTCCGCCAGCAGGCACTCCTCGACGCTCTCGGCATGCCCGCCACGCCGGAGAACCTCATCACGCTCTGGGGCGTCGCCGGCGCGGAGGCGAGCGGCGCCCCGCGAGGCGTGGAGCTGCCGGACTGGCTCATACCCGATGCCTTCGCGAAGGAGCGCGTGGAGCTGGCCCTCGCCTCCCTTCCGGGTCCCGATTCTCCCGATCGCTTCCTCCGCGTCACCCTCTCGTTCCCGGACGACCTGGCCGCGGATCTCGAGTCGCAGCTCGGCGCGGAGGCGCTCGCCGCTGCCGAAGCGCTCAACTGCCGCGCGCCGATGACTCTTCGCGTCAATCCGCTCCGCACGGATACAGAGCGCGTTCTCGCCTCCATTCCCGGCTCGCGGCGCACGCTCTGGTCGCCGTGGGGCGTCGCGCTGGAGGGCCGCGTCAATCTGTTCGAGCTTCCGGGATTCCGCGACGGCGCCTTCGAAGCGCAGGAGGAGGCGAGCCAGGTTACCGTCCTGTTGACCGGTGCGAAGCCGGGCATGACCGTCGTAGACGTTGGCGCCGGAGCAGGCGGCAAGACGCTCGCGTTTGCCGCGATGCTGCAGAACCGCGGCCGCATCGTCGCGCTGGACGTGAATCTGGAGCGCCTGGAAGAGATGCAGCAGCGAGCGCGACGAGCGGGCGCACAAAATGTGGAGACGCTGCATCTACAATTGGATGCCGGCGGAATCTGGAATCCGTCGAAGCGCAGCGGCAGAAGACTGCGTTCGCTGACCGGAACGGCGGACGTTGTGTTCGTGGACGCGCCCTGCACCGGGTCCGGCGCCCTGCGCAGGAGCCCCGACGCCAAATGGCGTGGGCGCGACGTCTCCGCGTTCACGCAAGCGCAGCGCGCGCTCATGGAGCAGTCGGCCGGGCTCGTGCGCCCGGGCGGCCTGCTCGCCTACGTGACGTGCGCGTTCGAGCGGAGTCAGGACGAGGAGGTCGTGAACGAGTTTCTGGCCTCCGAGGCCGGCTCAAGCTTCGTGCCTGAGCCGGTCGGTCCGCTGCAGCCGCTCCAGGATGGTCCGGGTGCGGCCGGACAGGGAGCGATAGCCGGCGATCCGTATGTGCGCACGTGGCCTCATCGTCACGGATTGGACGCGTTCTTCGCGGCCTATCTGCGGCGAGCCGCGTGAGCGGTCGATGGGAGGATAGACGCAAGCGCCGCATCTCCGCGGCGCCGGTTGAAACGGGCGCCTGAACCGGCGCAAATGGAGGCGGCGGTTTGCCCGGGCCGTAATGCCGGGCGGAAGTGTAAGCGAGGCAAGACAATGCGGTGGTCTCGAGTCAAGCTGGTGCTGCTAACTATGTTCGCATTGGCGACCGTCTGCCGCTTGGATGTGCTGGACATGGATTGCGCATTCTGACCTGGCGGCATCCGATCCGCAATGGGCGGATGCCGCCTCTTCGCACTCCGGCCGGCGCTTGCGCCGGCCGGAACTTTTTACCGCCCCTCTTCGCGATCCGGCCACTCGCCCGCTCGCCTTTCGATCTCCAGCCTCTCGAACCCGTCCGAGAGGCGCGCATACTCCTCCAGGCTGAGCGTCTCGCCCCGCCGGCCGCCGTCCAGATCCGCCAGCTCCAGCAGGCGCTCGACCTCCGGACGCGAATCCATCTTGAAGCCCAGCCCGAAAGATGCCGGAGCGCGCAGCAGCGCGTTCAGGAGGGTCTTGCGCCGCTGCCCGAACCCGGCGCGGATCAGGTGAAACATGCGCGCCTCATCCCGAACGGGCACTGCGCCGGGCAGGAGAGGCTCCATAGTGACGATCGCGGAGCCGACGTCCGGCGCCGGCAGAAAGACAGTGCGCGGAACCACGCCGACGAGCGTCACTCGCGCATTGTACTGAACGAACAGAGACATGGCGCCGCACTCGTCGGAGCCGGGCGACGCCACCATGCGCCGGGCAAACTCCTGCTGGACGAGCAGCGTGATGCGCCGGAAGCGGGACTTATGCTCGATCAGCCTGGCGACTATGGGGCTGGTGACGTAGTAGGGGATGTTGGCGACGACCACTCCGCGGCGCGACCCGAAGGCCGCGTCGAGTAGAGAGACCAGGTCGAGGCGGAGAAAATCGTCGAAGACAAGGGAGACGTTCGGACGGCTCGCCGTTACCTCCTCCAGGATGGGAGCGAGGTGCCGGTCGATCTCCACCGCCGTCACCGAGGCGGCCGCGTCCGCAAGGGCGAGCGTCAACGCGCCCAGGCCCGCTCCTATCTCGAACGCGGGCTCGTCGGAGTGCAGATCGGAGGCGCGCACGATGCGATCGAGCGTGTTCCGATCGCAGAGGAAACTCTGGCCAAGCCGCTTTTGAGGTGTAAGACCGTGCTTCTCGAGCAGATGGGCGGCCTGCCGGGGCGATGTTGGATCGATTGAACCCTCGGAGGCCGCCATAGTGTGGAATGTTCTCAGTCCAGAATCCGGACCCGTACGTGCTTCATGTTCCGGATGCCGCTCGCGTCGTGGCGCGAATCGGTGCCCAGGTCGATCCGGTTGCCCTTGATGGCGCCGCCGGTGTCGGCGGCGACGGCGTATCCGTAGCCCTCGACGTAGAGCCGCGTACCCAGCGGAATGAAGCGAGGATCGACGGCGACGACGCCGTAGCCGCCCCGCAGCCCCAGCGCGGTGCGCCCCGATCCCGATCCGCCGCAATGGTAGGGATTGTAGGTGGTGGCCCTCATTATCACCACGCGCCGGCCGAAGAAGCCGCCGCGGGAGGGAAGCCACGTTCTGCGGCCGATCTGGACGATTTCCGCCACCGCGTGCTTGAGGATACGCGTGGAGATCGTTTCACGGCGAATCTCCGCGCCCTCCTCGTGACTGAAAACGCGATAACGGGTTTCTCGCAGCCCATTCGCCCCGCTGCGGAGCGTGCGGCTTGCGCCGTTCCGAAGCCGGGACGTAACCCGCTTCTCCGTGGGATATGGGATCGGCTCGCGAACCGTAATCTGTTGGACTTGAACGCCATCGTTGGCATCGCGCCTGTGAGCGTGCCTGCGTCCCGCGCCGTAAAGCGCAGGAGAGACCGCAAGCAGCCCGCAGCCGGTCAGGGCAAACGTGACCAGCAAGGGACGAATCGTGCTCTTAAGAGACACGTGTCTGCTCCTTTCCGTTTCTACGCCGCATGGGCGTTGAGTTTTCTGGTTGACGCCTGCAGGGAACTTCCGTGATCAAAGCAGGGAGCGGCAGAGGATTCAGAAGCGGATCCATCGCTCGGTTGGTGTGAGCGCCGCGAGTCTAACACAGCTTCGTCAGCAATGTCAATGGCGGGCAGGCAGACGGCTGTCGAGTTGTGTGCCCGTTGCTGTAAGTTGCTGGCGCTGATTGCGGTTCGCAGACAGCAAAAGAACTGGCAAAAAATGCCGAATATTTTTCGGTGAACCTGTACAAACGTCTACGTTTATGGTATATTGGTACTCAGAACGAACGTGCCGGGAGGAACAGAACCGTGAAGAAGGAGTTCATCGTCGAGCGCCAGGGGCGCAGCTTCGTGCTCTACGCGGGGCTGCTCGATATGGCGCACCAGCAGGGGCTGCGCTCGATTCACACCGAGCTCGTCCAGGCGCCGACGGACGTCAACGGCAGGCTGGCGATCTGCGCGGCCTCCGTCGTCCTGGAGCGCGACGGGCGGGAGCGGACTTTTACCGGAGTTGGAGATGCGGCGCCCAACAACGTTGCGCCAGCCATGCAGAACTGCCTTATTCGAATGGCCGAGACGCGGGCGAAGGCTCGCGCGCTTCGGGACGCCGTAAACGTGGGCGTGGCTTCGTTCGAGGAGCTAAACGACGAAGAGGCCCAGGACGGCGCGCCCGAGCACCGGTACGCGATCGAGAGCGGGAGCGCGCGCCGTCCTCAGAGAAGCGCGGGCCTCGCCACGCGCCCTGCCGCTCAGCGCCCTGCCGCAGCGCCGGCCCCCGAAAAGAGCGCCCAGGCGCCGGGCGCCATCACCGAGACGCAGGCGGATGCCGTTCGCGCGCTCTGCCGGCGGCGCGGATCCGAGCCGGATGCGATGGCGTCCGAGAAGTTCGGCGTCGGCAGCCTCTCCGATCTGACCCAGGCCCAGGCAAGCGATCTCATCAAGAGCCTGAACGAAAGAGCGAGAGCAGCCTAACAACAGGTCAATAGGTCCATAGGTCAATAAGTCCATAGCCGAGCGTCGCGGGACCTGCAAAGCCTCTATTGAACGTATTGATCCATAGTGCGGCGCCTTGCCGAAATATCCGGAGGCGCGCCGACCTATTGACCTTCCCGTTTCAGCGTGACGGCCACGCACCTGGTCAAGAACCCGAGAGGGGGGCCTCGGCCCCCTTGCCGTCCGCAGTCAGGTCGTTCAGGGCCTGATTGCTACGGTCGGTCGTCATCGGAGTGCGCGAAGTTCACTAACGACCTAACAACCTAACGACCTGATAACCGAACCACCTAATGCCCTGATGACCCGTTCCAAGGCCGGTTTCACGCTGATCGAGCTGCTGGTCTCGATCGCTGTCATCGCCGTGCTGGCGGCCATTCTGCTGCCGGTCTTTGCGGCGGCGCGGTCGAACGCGCGCAGAACGGCCTGCATCTCGAACCTGCATCAGATCGGCCTTGCGCTGAGCATGTACCGGCAGGACTATGAAGATCTGCCCCCACATCTCTCCGTACTCGTTCCCGACTACGTGACCGACGCAAGCATCCTGGTCTGCCCGAACGATCCGACGCATGGCCAGTTTGCCGGAACGGACCGCATGGAGGGCACGCTATATCTGGCGAGCGGCGTGAGCTACGATTACATTCCGCGATGGAGCGTGGCCGTCACGCTGGGCTGGTGGCAGGTGGGTCCGCCCTTCGGTCCCGGCGAGTGGGACGATCTGACGCCGGTCTGCGCCTGCCACTGGCACTGGGCGAATTCGTTTCACGCCGACTGGGCCGCCAACCAGGCGAACGCGCGCGGCTGGGAGATCATCGCGATGATGACCGGCAGCGTGCGTCGAGCGCGCGTGGAGCAGCCTCCCGAGCTGTTCTCGCCCAACAGCTATTTCTGATGCGACGATGCGGACCCCACTCTAAGGCGCACGATGACGGCGGGTCGAGCCGTCTGCCGGCGCTGAACGACTGCCGAGTCAGAACTTGTCCGTCTCGACCTGCAGGCGAATCTGGCGCAGAACTCCGGCCACGCGATCGCAATCTCGCTCCGAGCCTGTAAAGGCGATCGCCCTGCCGCGAGTGTGCGCCTCGAACATGATCGCTACGCACCGATCTATGGGATAGCCTGTAGCCTTCTGGAGCTGGGACGTGACCTCCATCTGGTCGTGAACGTCGTCGTTGTACAGTATGACGACGTACGGTCCCTCATCTCCGAAGGGTGCCTCCTCATCGATTTCCGGACGCGTCCGCTTCTCGGTCTCGGTTCTGGTCACTGTCTGCTCTTGTGGCACGACGGTGCTCCTTCAGTAATCGCTGCCTCAGCAGGCAGCCCGTCGAGGGTTATGGTCCCTGCCGTGTCTCTCGCACTTCGGGCGAGTCGTCCATTCTCAATTATATACGTATATCGAAGCGAGCGGATTGTTCCCGCGGCCGGCGCTTCCATATGCGCTTCCATACTTAAAGACTGTTCCCGCATCGCGTCGTCGCCGCGAATTTGACAAAAAAAGGGGCCAAAGGCGCAACTTTGGTCCCGGACAGCCTGTCAACTATGAAACGAGACGCCGCGCCCGGCCTTACCGGGCGAGGAGGCGTCGCTCTTGCTCGAACTGGTTGCGCTTGCCATGCTGACGCTGAACCCAACCGACGAAAAGCTGGTTGCTCGCACACTTGCCGGCGACAGAAACGCGTTCCGCACGCTTGTGGAGCGGCACTATGCGGCCGTCTACAGGCTGTGCCGCGCCATCCTGCGCCATCCCGAGGACGCGGAGGACGCGACGCAGGAGGTCTTTCTGCGCGTGTACGAGGCGCTGGGCCAGTTCGCGGGCCGCGGCGCATTCGGCGGCTGGCTGCGGCGGCTGACGGTAAACCACTGTATCAACAGGGCGCAGCGAATCTCGGCGAGGATTGCGGCTCGCTCCTACTCGCTCGACGACATGACGGACAGTCTGCCGGCCTCCGCGGAATCGGATCCTGCAGTGCGCTTTGGGCGCGCGGAGGAGCAGACGCGAATCCGGATGGAGCTGAGCGAGCTGCCGCCTCAGCAGCGGGCGGCCCTCGGGCTGCGTCTGCTGGACGGGCTCTCTTACGACGAGATCGCCGATACGATGGGGGTTCCGGTCAACAGCGTTCGATCGTGGCTGCATCGCGGCCGTGCACGGCTGCGCGAAGCTCTGGAAGAGGTCGTGGAATGCTAAACCGAGATCGTAATAGAAGGATCCGCCTGAACGGGTCCTCCGACGCCGACGCTTCGAATCCGAACGATCTTGCCATGCCGTGCCTGGATGCCGGCGAAGGCGCCGAAAACGGGGATGCCTGCAGCCAGATCCAGGCGAATCTCGCCGCGTTCGAGGATGGAGAGCTTACCGGCGAGCAGGCGCATCGCGTTAAGGAGCATGTTGCAGATTGCCCGCGCTGCGTCTCGACCCTCGAAGCGCTGCGCGAACAGGATAGATTGATCTCATGGGAGTGGCGAGAAAGCGCGCCGCTCCCGTTTTCTGGCAAGATGCGGCACGCCGTCGACTCGATCATGTCCGCGCTGCCGCCTGCCGAGACGCAAGGCGCGTTTGCACCGAGGCGCATTCATGTTCGCGGCCGATGGAGCCGGCTCGCCGCCGGGCTAATAAGCATGGTCGCCATGGCCGGGCTGGCCTGGTCAAGCTATTGCGTCGGCTATACGCGCGGCAGGCAGAGCGTCGTTCGGCCGGTCGCCGCTCCGGAGGCGCCGGCGATCGGCCCGCGCGTTCCCTCCCCGCAGTCCGGAATCTCCGCTCGCACCCACCTCTCCTCAATCGCCTCGTTCCCCTCCTCGCTTCCACCGCCGCCAACAAGGATCTCTTCTCTGCCTCGCTAAACGCCGTCCGGTAGGAGGCGGCAAGCGCACGGGGATAATAGTCACGCATGAAGGATGTGCCGGGCGCCACGCCGAAGATAAACTTGCGACATGTAATCGGCGGCTCAAACGCGGGCAGCGCGGAGAGCGTGCGATGCCCTAAAGGCGCACATTCAACCTGCCGACACTTCTTCGCATAGGCGAGCTACAGTGCTGCTTCCGTCGCACAGACGCAGCAGGAGGCTTGTCACGCGGTTATTCCCGCTCGGCGGTTTATCTGCTGCAACGTGATCGGTTTGCCGCGACACGTGTGACAACTCTCAGGACGATCAGAATGGAACCGACAACTGCGAACAACAGTAACGCGACGCCCAAGAAACGGGTCCGGTGCTCCTCCTGCCGGCGAACGATGGTCGGGCTGAAAATCCGGTGCAAGCACTGCGGCTGGGTGGACGGCACCAAAGTCGTCTATGTGTTCCTGGCAGCAGCGCTCGCCGGCGTGATGTGCTTCGCCGTATACTACGTGAAGACTCAGGGCGGATCCGGCGGCGATCCCACGTTCATGTTCAAGAGTATCGGTCAGGACAAGTACGGCCACGTCAAATAGGAGTGGCTGCGACACAGGCGTTGCCGCAATGCCGCGCACATTCGCGGCGCATTCCAGTGAAGGGGTTATTGGCAAGCGGCGCGGGATGGCCTCGTTGGGGCGTTCCAGCGCCGTTTTGCGCGCCTCCACGGTTCAGACTGAACAGGCGTCCCGGATTATCTCGCCGGCTGCCGCGTCCGCTGTTTATCGCACAGGCATGGCCGGATCGCATTGAAACGGTGTACAATACAATCGGTGCTGTGAACGAACCGGGAATTGGCGCCGGGGCCGAACGCCGATGAGGCCCTCCGCGCGCAGTCCGCAGCGGATCGACCGCGCGACCTCGGCCGGTGCATAGGGGCCCTGCGGTAGCCGGCGCCGCAATGCCTGATCGGGCGATCGCATTCGCCCCCTCTACGCTGCAGCGTCATCATCGGTTTATCGGTTTACGGATCACAACGGTCAGGACTTTGGGGATGCAACCGTCACCAGCGAACAAGAGCGAGACTGCGCATAAAAAGAGGGTCCGGTGCTCCAACTGTCGGCGCACTATGGGCGGGCTGAAGGTTCGGTGCAAGTACTGCGGCTGGGTGGACGGCACAAAAGTCGTCTATGTCTTCCTCGTCGTCGTGCTCGCGGGCGTGATGAGCTACGCCGTATACTATGTTAAGGGAGAGCCGAACGGCGGCACTCCGAACATCGTCTGGAAGAACCGCGGGCAGGGCGGCTACGGCCACTAGCGGGCTCGAGCCGGGAGATCGGTGAGAAGATTGACGCCGCAGGCCGGCTCTATCGTGAGCCGGCCTGCGGCGTCTCTGTTGCCGAACCATTCCGGATGCAAGCGGTCAGTCTGTCCGCGCATGGTTTCGAGAAGAGAATGTGCGCCGGAGCGGCTGCCGACAGGAGGAACCGGCCCCGCGCGGTTCACCTGGTGTGGTATACTACTTCACGAGTGAGGCCTGGCGCAAAGGGCCGGATTCCGGAGGAGCAGCCATCGTGATAGATCAGTCCACGCCGCCGGAGGCGCGGCAGGCCGAGCAGTGGGTGCATCTGAACGGCAAGTTCATCAGCAAGTCCGACGCGCGGATCTCTATCTACGACCACGGCTTTCTGTATGGCGATGGCGCGTTCGAGGGCATTCGCGTATACAACGGCAATATCTTCCGCCTCAAACAGCACGTTGCCCGCCTGTTCCGCTCCGCGAAAGCTCTCGACATCGGGCTGGGCGCTTCGCAGGACGATGCGCTGACCGCCATCGTCGAAACCGTGCGCCGCAACCGCCTCGCTTCGGGATACATCCGCGTATCCGCGTCGCGCGGGGTGGGGCTGGGCCTGGATCCCAAGCACGTGGACAGCCGGCCGACGGTAGTGATATCCACCGAGCAGTTGAGCCTTTACCCGCCGGAGATGTACGAGCGCGGGCTGGAAGTCATCACCGCGTCTACGCGTGTGCCGCCATCCTGCTGCATAGATCCTCAGATAAAATCGCTCGGGCGGTATGTTAACAACATAAACGCGAAGCTGGAGGCCAACCGCGTCGGCGCCGGCGAAGCGCTGATGCTGAACATGGAGGGATACGTCGCGGAGGCCACTGGCGACAACATCTTTCTGCTGAAGGAAGGGCAGCTTGTCACGCCGCCGGCAAGCCAGGGAGCGCTCGAAGGGATAACTCGCGGCGCCGTGATTGACCTGGCAAAAGAACTGGGTCTGACCTGCCGACAATCGGTTATAACCCTGTACGACGTCTATACGGCGGACGAGGCATTCCTCACTGGCACAGCCGCGGAAGTGATTCCCATGGTACTGTGCGACGGCCGGCGGATCGGTTCCGGCCGGCCCGGACCCGAAACGCTGCGCATCATCGATAAATTCCGCTCCATAACAGAACGTGACGGCGTGCTCGTCTGAGCTGCCGGAACTTTTCCTGGCGTGGAGACAATAGTATAGTACGATGCAAAGCAAGGAAGACGGGGATTCGGATCGCCTTCGGAAGGACGAAGACAATGTGGCAACGATTTACTGAGCGCGCGCGACGGGTGGTCTTCTTCGCCCAAGAAGAGGCCGGCCGGCTCGGGGAAAACTACGTGTCGACGGAACATCTCCTGCTGGGTCTTGTCCGTGAAAACGATAGCGTAGCCGCTCGAATTCTGGACCGCATGGGCGTGTCGCTGGGCCGCATCCGCAGCGAGATCGAGCGCCAGGTAACACGGGGAGACGGCAGACTCGGGCAGGACATGCAGCTCACCCCGCGCGCCAAGCGCGTCATCGATCTGGCCTACGACGAGGCGCGACAGCTCTCCAACAACTATATCGGAACCGAGCACCTTCTGCTCGGATTGATACGCGAGGGCGAAGGGCTTGCCGGACGCGTGCTCGCCAAGCTGGGAGTGGATCTCGAGCGCACGCGCCGCGAGGTGATGCTGCTTCAGGACAACGACAGCGGCATGCCGTCGCAACAGAAACAGAGCGGCCGCTCGCGAACGCCGACGCTCGACGAGTTCGGACGCGACCTGACGGAGCTCGCGCGCAACGAGAAGCTGGATCCCGTCGTCGGCCGCCATACCGAGATCGAACGCGTCATTCAGATTTTGAGCCGGCGCACGAAGAACAACCCTGTGCTGCTGGGCGAGCCGGGCGTCGGAAAGACGGCCATCGCAGAGGGGCTCGCGCAGCGCATCGTGGTCGGCGATATCCCGGAGACTCTCAAGGACCGGCGCATCGTATCCCTGGACCTTGCCGGTCTTGTCGCCGGAACGAAGTATCGAGGCGAGTTTGAAGAGCGGATGAAGCGCGTGATGGAGGAGGTGCGCAAGGCGCAGGGCGACGTGGTCCTCTTCATCGACGAGCTGCACACGCTCGTGGGCGCCGGAGCGGCTGAGGGCGCGATCGACGCCTCCAACATCATGAAGCCGGCGCTGGCGCGAGGCGAACTGCAGTGCATCGGCGCCACTACGATGGACGAGTTCCGAAAGTACATCGAGAAGGACGCTGCTCTCCAGCGCCGCTTCCAACCCGTAAAGGTGTCCGAGCCGAGCCCGGAGGAGGCCGTTGAGATCCTGAAAGGTCTGCGCGACCGGTACGAGCAGCATCATCACGTGCAGATCACGGACGACGCGCTCGTGGCCGCTGCACAGCTTGCGCACCGCTATATCACGGACCGCTTCCTTCCCGACAAGGCAATAGACCTGATCGACGAGGCGGCCAGCCGCGTACGGCTGCAGTACGCGCTGCCGCCGGCCGAGCTGCGCCAGGCAAAGGCGAAGCTTGCCGAAGTCCAGAAGCAGATGTCTGCGATCGCCAACAACAATCGCTGGGAGACAAACGAGAGCGACCTGGAGGGGCGCGAGACTGCGCTGAAGACCGAGATCGAGGCGCTGGAGGCCGACTGGAACACGAAGCGAGAGGGAGTTCAGCGCATCGTGACCGAGGACGAGGTCGCGCACATCGTGCAGAGCTGGACCGGTATTCCGGTGAGCCGGCTGGTGGAGGCTGAAACCCATAAGCTCCTGCGCATGGAGGAGCAGCTTCATAAGCGGATCATCGGCCAGCACGAGGCCATTGTCGCGGTGAGCAAGGCGATCCGGCGCGCTCGCAGCGGTATGAAGGATCCGAAGCGCCCGATGGGCACCTTCATCTTCCTGGGGCCAACCGGAACCGGCAAGACGGAACTGGCGCGCGCCCTCGCGGCCTTCCTGTTCGAGACCGAGAACAACCTGATCCGCATCGACATGAGCGAGTACTCCGAGCGGTTCAACGTCTCGCGGCTCGTGGGAGCGCCTCCCGGCTACGTGGGCTACGAGGAGGGAGGCCAGCTTACCGAGGCCGTGCGGCGCAACCCCTACGCGGTCGTGCTGCTGGACGAGGTCGAGAAGGCGCATCCGGAAGTATTCAATATCCTGCTGCAGGTGGCTGAGGACGGTCGCCTGACGGACTCGCAGGGACGGATGATCGACTTCAAGAACACGGTCATTATAATGACCTCGAACATCGGAGCGCGCGCCATCAATCCCGCCGAGCGCAGCATGGG
>Ga0181529_10002674_pt1 | contig 21036 bp, 18 predicted proteins | sample PEATcosm2014_Bin_36_FD_119763 | JGI IMG/M metagenome (GOLD analysis project Ga0181529, IMG submission 119763) | Peatland microbial communities from MTU Mesocosm Facility, Houghton, MI, USA - PEATcosm2014_Bin10_30_metaG | ecosystem: Environmental > Terrestrial > Soil > Wetlands > Peat | place... | reverse complement strand
CTTGCGGCGCGGTAAGGCCGCTGCGTTCAACCGCCGGATGCGGAAAACCGCACGTCCGGTGGTGTGGGAGGGTGACGGGGCGCAATCCCCGTCACTCGACCCGATTTGCCAACCTGCCCCACAAATTTGCCCCGATGCCCGCCGCCGGTGTATACCGGAAGCGGGAGGTGCGATGAAACTAGCGGTTCTGACGGCGCTGTTGGCGGCATGCCTGCCGCTCGATGCCCAGCCCGGACAGCCAGCCCAGACCGTCGTTTCGACCACCGCGGTACTCGACGCGGCGGGCGGCAGTATCCGCGTCCGCAACAATGCCGGCCTCGCCGTCACCGCCTTCATTTACATCTATACGATGCGCAAGCCCGACGCCACGGTAGTGTACGCCGCGACCGGATACTACGATAGCGCCATCGATCCGCAGACCCAGCCGGCCATCAAACCCGGCCAGGAGGTCCGCGTGCCGTACCGGATTCCCTTCAGCGGGGCCACGCCGTTGGTGGGCGCCGAGGCTGGGCTATTCGCCGATGGCGGCTCGTTCGGCGAACCCCACATCGTGCAGGCCATTCTCGACCGGCGCAATTACACTCTGGCCGCCCTGAACAAGTCCATCGCCGATCTCAAACAGGCGGCCAAGGACGGACTGTCGCGCCAGGATTTGATCGCCCTCTTTCGGACGGCCCTCTCCATCGAGGCCTCCGAAGCCGGCGACAGTGAATTGGCCAACTGTATCCAAACCGTGCGAAACCAGGTGGTGGCGAGCCTGTTCTCCTCCTGGCGCCGCCCCGACGGAACGCCCATTTCCGCCGGCGAGTTGATCCAGTCGCAGATCGACGCCCTGACGCAACGCCGCGAAACGCTGCGGGCCGCGATTCCGAAGTAGCCGAAAAACCACGCGGTTTTTGTGCGCTCGCACAAAACTAAGCCAATAGAAAGGAGTTAGGTGCACTTTCTTGTGCGTTCGCACAAACTAGGGCGAAACCATACCCGGTTGCAGCCGATTCGGCGACCCGTCATAATCACGCGGAGGGGATGTATCTATGTACCTACGCAACGTTGTTCTCGCCGGCTTGGCCGCCGCGGCTCTGATGGCCGCTGCCGAAGCCAGCTATTTCGGAAAGTGGAAGCTGGATGCCGCCAAGAGCGATTTCGGCGACACCACTTTCACCGTCTCACAAACCCCGGCGGGCGATATGCAGTACTCCGCCGATGGACAAACCTACACGTTCAAGATCGATGGCAGCGAGTATCCGGCGCTATTCGGGGACACCGCCGCCTGGAAATCCATCGATGCCAATACCTGGGAGGTGACCAACAAACTGAACGGCAAGTTACTGGGCACCGATACCTACAAGTTGGCCGCCGATGGCCAGAGCCTGACCGTCAATTCCAAAGGCCCCAAACCAGCCGGCGGAACCTTCGATGACACCATCACGTTTCAACGCATCTTCGGGACCTCGGGAATCATCGGCAAGTGGAAGACCAAAAACTTCAAGTCCAGTGCGCCCGATGTCATGGAATTTGTCGCCGCCGGGGCCGATGGGATGGCCTTCAATATCATCGACCAACAGGCCGTCTGCAACCTCAAGTTCGACGACATGGACTACCCCATAACCGGTCCTACCATGCCGCCCAATATGACCCTGGCCATCAAGAAGTCCGGCGCCAGGGCATTCGACGCGACCGTGAAACTGGGCGGAAAGGCACTCTATCGGAGCACCTTCACCGTCTCGTCCAACGGCAAAACGCTCACCGAAACCGGCAGCGCCGTGGCGACCGGTGAGAAATACAAGGCCGTCTTCGACCGGCAATAAGCCCGGCGATAAGGAGCCACATGCTACAGCCCGCGCCGATCCTGGCGATCGCAATCTGCGCCATCGGCGCGGGTGCGCAAACTCTGCAAGTCTCTCCCAGCCGCGTGATGGCGGATGAGTCCGCCGCTATCCGTGTCCGCGGTCTCGATCCCAATGAACGTATCGCTATCGGCGCGGAACTGACCGATGGCGCGGGCCACGCCTGGGCGGCGCATGCCGAATTCATCGCCGATCCGGGCGGCGCGGTCGATGTCTCCAAGCAGGCTCCCGCGGCGGGCTCCTACAATGGCGTCTCCGCGATGGGCTTGGTGTGGTCCATGAGGCCGCCCGAAAAGTACGTCGCCTTGTACCAGGCTCCGCGAGATCTTGCCTCGCAGATCGTCCGGTTTCGGCTGCTGCGGAATGGACAGGAAGTCTCCAGCGCGCAGTTGGAGCAGGTAATCGTCGCCGATGGCGTCGAGCGCATTCCGGTCCACGACGGCGCACTGCGGGGAGTTCTCTTCGTCCCGGCAGGCAAGCGGCCGCGCCCCGGTGTACTGGTGGTGGGCGGATCGATAGGCGGAGTCCCACTGTGGCCCGCAGCCTGGCTGGCCTCGCACGGTTATGCCGCCCTCGCGCTGGCTTACTTTCGCTACGATGACCTTCCGGCGAAACTGGAGGGCATCCCGCTCGAGTACTTTCAGTCCGCGCTCCAGTGGATGAGCCAACGGCCGGAGATCGTGGCCGATAAACTGGCGGTTTCGGGGACGTCGCGCGGCGGCGAACTGGCCTTGCAGTTGGGTTCCATGTTCCCTGCCATTCGCGCCGTGGTAGCTTACGTGCCCGCCAATACGCGCCGGCCTGCGTGCTGCGGAGGGAATGCCGTGCCGTACGCCTGGACATGGCGCGGCCAGCCGCTGACGTACCTGCCCCTGGGCGCCGGCCCGTTGTCGCTGCTAGCGATCAAAGCGGCTATCGAAGTGGAACGCACCAAGGGCCCGATTCTCATGATTTCCGGCGGGGACGACGGCGTCTGGCGGTCCTGGATGATGGCCGACCAGGTGGTGGCGCGGCTCAAATCCGCCCACTTCCCATATGAGGTCCAACACCTGAAATATGCGCACGCCGGCCACTCCGCTGGCCGTCCGGACATCACCCCCGCCTGGCACGAAGACGTCCGCCACCCGCTATCCGGCCGCGAGATGAACCTGGGAGGATCGCCCGAGGGCGATGCCGAGTCCTCGCTGGATTCCATGCCCAAGGTGCTTGAGTTTCTGCGGAGGAATCTGGTGGAGGGGAAGTAGGGCGGGGCGGCGACCCGGCCGAAGCGTGGCTTGGCGCATCGCTTGCCGGGCGACGGTTCTTTGTTCGGCGGTGCCGAACGCTCGCTAACGCTCGCGGCTCCGATGCGCTTCCGAGCCGTGACCGTCAGGGAGCGGTTGCGCGGAACCGGCCTTCCCCAGATCGGTTAAGCACCCGCGCGCGTCACACACGACGTAGCCGATTTCCCGATCGGCTAGCCACAAGTTCTCACAGGTATGTCCCATCCACGCGGAAAGCTGCGAAAACCTGGGTTGCAACCTGGGGACTGACGAAACTGTCCCAAGGCGCGCAGCCGTGTTCGAAAAAACAGTGTGTTGCCCTACGCCGGGCGGACAGTTCCGTCTGTCCCCGTGGTTTTCGCCCCGTCCGGAGGGCTCCGTCCGGTCCTCTGTGAGAAATCGCGGCTAAGCTATAGCGAATATAGTTCGAGACAGGGGCAAGTCAAAACTGCTTCGCGATACCAGCTTATCTCAGCACCGCGTTGGCGGTGTGCCGGGACAGGATTTTCCCGTCCACAGGGAACCGCCGCTGCGTGATCGGACTGTACCGGATTTCGTGGTCGCCGTTGCCCTGCCGCTCGAAGTGACATCAGAAGGTAAGGACGCCACTCTCTTCGTGTTGGTACAGCACGTGGAAACTCGCGTTCCGGTCCCCTGCAGCACCATTCAACTCCAACAACTCGGGGATAAGAGTTCTCAGCTCTTGAATCAGTACATTGAGTGAATCGGCTTCAGCAACAAGGCCGGGGACGTCCTCACTCTCGGCTACCCAGACGCCAGCTTCGCTGTCCCACTGCGCGCGGATCTCGTAAACGCCAACTGCGTTCGATTTCTCCACGCCCGATTCCATCACGCAGGGCCCTAGCCGCTGCGTTCTCATTCACTCAGCGAAGCGAACTCTACGCCGTCGTCAAACGGCACGCTCTGCAACGTACCTCAGCGAGAACTCGCACCTGGAAAGAAACCACTTGAGCGCTCAACCCTTTCCGACGTGTCGGGTTATCAATGATCTAAGTTCTGGCTCCCCATCGTGGACGCGTTTCGAACTTTGGTGGAGTGTCCGTCGCCGAGAATTCGGGCGGATTTCCAGGGAATTCAAGCACTTGCTTTCTGCGTAATCTCGGCCGCCTGATTACCAGAGAAAACCACCCGTCGGTAATGCTACCAGGTTTGCCGTCGCAAGCCGCCCACAAAGTCGAAATGGGAGTCGCGGCTCATAACTGGTGTTGCATGCTGCCGGCTAAGAGCCGCAATCCACAGGTCATTCGCCGGAATTGGCCTCCCAGCGCCCTTCAGTTCCAGTCGGATGGCCGCGTAGTGCCGCGCGGTCTCAATGCCAATATCAAGGACCGTGCATCGCTCCAGCATTCGCTGCAGGGATTTTTGGTAAGCCTCGCGGTGGCGGGACTGCGCGATTCCAAACGCAAACTCCCCGGCTACGATTACCGGAATCGCAATCTCGCGCGCCTCGGACACAATTTCAACCACTTCCGGTGTTCTGTCCAGATAAGCGGAAAGGGCATTCGTGTCCAGAATCAAGTCCAGTCCTCAGGTTCGATTTGTTCAAATTCCTCGTCGATGATTTTCTGTATCCGCACCGTCTCCCCGTGGAGATGGGCCAGTTCGCCCGCACATTCCAGCCAGGGCTTACCCGGCTGTCGATCTCCTTGGGAGAGCTTCTCTTCGACTGCTTGCGTCACGTACTCGCGCAAAGGAATTCCCAATGCACTGGCGCTGGCCTTGGCCTTGCGGAAGATGGGGTCTGGGATCTCCAGAGTAGTCTTCACAATGTCAGTATCCCATATTTATGGGACAGTCGCCCGGCGGGGTTCGTCCGCACGCGTCGGAAGGAACAAGCTCCCTGGGAGTTACAGTCGTCCAACACGTTCGTCGGAACCGGGTGCCCCCGTGTCCGTCCGAATCGTGCCACTCGGGTACAGGCCAGCGTGCCGAGGACCCTTCAATTAAGATGGGGGACAGAAAATGCCGCCTGCCATAATGAATCGTGGACAACCCCTGGCTGGCCATCCCGCTGGACGACTATGAGGGCCACATGGCCTCCGCCGCCGTCGAACAGTTGAATGCGCTGGCGGAGCTATTCGACCGTGCGCTGCACCACGCACGCCCCGAATCGGTAGCCATCCTGGGCGTGGCCGGCGGCAACGGGCTGGATCGCATCTCGCCCGACGTGACTCACCGCGTCTGTGGTGTGGACATCAATCCCGACTATCTTGAAGCCGTGCGTCGGCGCTACGGCAGCCTTCCCGGCCTGGAGTTGCACTGCGCCGACCTGGCGAATCGGACGCTCCATCTGGCTCCGGTGCGCCTGGTCCACGCCGCGCTGATCTTCGAACATGCGGGGTTGGACGGCTGTCTGCGGAATGCCCTCTCGATGGTGGCTGAGGGCGGAAGCTTGTCGGTGGTATTGCAGCTACCCAGTCCGCAAACGCCGGGTGTGAGCGCCAGTCCCTTCGCATCCATCCAAACCCTGAGCGGCGACTTTCACCTCATCGACCCGGCACAGTTTCGCGCAATGCTCTCCGCAAACGGCTTCCACCAGACCTGGGAGGCGCGCCATCCATTGCCCGGCGGCAAAGCGTTCTGGATTGGAATTTTCACGCGAAGCCGCCTTCCAGAATTGTAGTTAGCGGAACCACCTCGACCGTGCCATCCAGCTTGTACGATTCCTTCCCGGGATACACCAACAGGCGACGGGTCGCCTGGATGTCGTCGCAGGCCACGTGAAAGCCGCGGCTCGGTTTCGGGCTGAGGGAGCGCTTCACTTCCACGGCCCACAGTTTCCGTGCGTCAATCTGCAGCAGTAGATCGATCTCGGCGCCCGCCGAGGAGCGGTAGAGCCATGCCTCGGTGCCAGGCGGAGCGGCGGTCACGAGGTTCTCGATCACGAAGCCTTCCCAGCTCTCGCCCACGGCTGGGTGGCCGAGCAACTCCTCCTGGGTCGGGATGCCCAGAAGCGTATGCGCAACGCCGCTGTCGCGGACGTACACCTTGGGCGACCGGACCAACCGCTTAGAGGCATTCGACGCCCAGGGCTGCAGACGCCTCACCAGCAGCAGGTCCACGAGGATGTCGAGGTACCGTGCGACGGTCTGTCCGCTCACACCCAGGGCCGCGGCAAGGCGGGCCGCATTGATCATCTGCCCCTGGTTGTGCGCCAGCATTCGCCAAAAGCGATGCAGCGTTTCGGCGGGAATCCGCGGTCCGAGAGTGGGAATGTCGCGCTCCAAGTACGTTTGCACGAAGGAGCGGCGCCACTCTATGCTGGCTGCGTCGTGTTCCGCCAGGTAGCTGTCGGGGAAACCGCCGCGTACCCATAGCTGGTCTACGGCATCCACACCGCGATCTTTGACCTCGCCGACGGTGAAAGGCGTCAGCTCCAGATAGGAGATTCGCCCCGCCAGACTTTCCGCCGACTGCTGGAGCAGGTCGATGGATGCGGAACCGAGCAACAGGAACTGGCCCGTCCGGATCCCCCGGCGCCGGCGTTGGTCGATAAGACTTCGCAGGACTTGAAAAATTCCCGGCGCGCGCTGGATTTCGTCGAGGACTACCAGTCGGTCTTCGTGGCTCGACAAATACAGTTCGGCGTCGGAGAGTTTGGCGCGGTCCGAGGGCAATTCGAGATCCAGATACACGGCCTTGTCCGCCTCGTCGGCGATGGCCCTCGCGAGCGTGGTTTTGCCGCATTGTCGCGGTCCGATCAGGCCGGCGGCGGGGAGCCGCCCCAGTAGATCGCGAAGCCGGGATTCGGCGGCACGGACAATCATCCTTGTAATTATGCCACGTCGTGGAAGAATTGCAAGGATAAATCGATCCAGACCGGGAACATGTCCCCGTCCATTCGCGCCGTGGTTGCCTAATCGGCTAGGGCTAAGCTATAGCGAATATAGTCCGAAACAGGGGCGAGTCAAAACTGCTTTGCGATACCTGCTTGTTTCAGCACCGCGTTTGCGGTGTGCCGGGATAAGATTTTTCCGTCCACAGGGAACCGTCGCTGCGTGATCGGACTGTACCAGATTTCGTGGTCGCCGTTGCCCTGCCGCTCGAAGTGACATTCGTGAGCACGAAGAATCTCCTTCACGCTTGGCGTGTAACTGGCCATCAGAAGGTAAGGATGCCACTCTCTTCGTGTTGGTACAGCACGTGGAAACTCGCGTTCCGGTCCCCGGCGGCACCATTCAACTCCAACAACTCGGGGATAAGAGTTCTCAGCTTTTGAATCAGTACATTGGGTGAATCGGCTTCAGCAACAAGGCCGGGGACATCCTCACTCTCGGCTACCCAAACGCCAGCTTCGCTGTCCCATTGCGCGCGGATCTCGTAAACGCCAACAGCGGTCGATTTCTCCACGCCTGATTTTATCACGCATGGCCCTAGCCGCTGCGTTCTCATCCACTCACCGAAGCGAACTCCACGCCGTCGTCAAACGGCACGCTGTGCAACGCACCTCGGCGAGGACTCGCACTTGGAGAGAAACGACTTGAGCGCTCTACCCTTTCCGACGTGTCGTGTTATCAATGATTTAAGGTTTGGCTCCCCGGGTCGGATTCGAACGCCTCGACAGAGCCCGGTGAGGTCGTTCGGACAACGGCGGAAGGAACAAGCTCCCTGGGAGCTACAGTCGTCCAACGCGTCCGTCGAAACCGGGTTCTCGCGTGTCCGTCCGAATCGCGCCACTCGGAAACAGGCCAGCGTGCCGAGGACCGTCCGACAAGATGGGGGACAGGAAACGCCGCCTGCCATAATGAAGCGTGGACAACCCCTGGCTGGCCATCCCGCTGGACGACTACGAGGGCCATATGGGCTCCGCCGCAGTCGAGCAGTTGGACGCACTGGCGGAGCTATTCGAGCGTGCGCTGCTCCGGACACGCCCCGAATCGGTGGCCATCCCGGGCGTGGCCGGCGGCAACGGACTGGACCGCATTTCGCCCGACATGACCCACCGCGTCTGTGGCGTGGACATCAATCCCGACTATCTCGAAGCCGTGCGGCAGCGCTACGGCAACCTGCCGGGTCTGGAATTGCACTGCGCCGACCTGGCGAATCAGACGGTCCACGTGGCTCCGGTGCGCCTGGTCCACGCCGCGCTCATCTTCGAACATGCCGGGCTGGACGGCTGTCTGCGGAATGCGCTCTCGATGGTAGCGGAAGGCGGAAGCTTGTCGGCGGTACTGCAGCTACCCAGCCCGCAAACGCCGGGCGTGAGCGCCAGTTCCTACGCTTCCATCCAAACTCTGAGCGGCGACTTTCACCTCATCGACCCGGCACAGTTTCGCGCGACGCTCTCCGCCAACGGCTTTCGCCAGACCTGGGAGACGCGCCATTCCTTGCCCGGCGGCAAAGCGTTCTAGATGGGGATTTTCAGCCGATCCTTGCAAATCTGCCAGGTTGTGGAAGATTTGCAAGGATAAATCGACCGGATGGCGCTCCTGACAAACCACAAAACATGATTGGCCGCCGATCGACGGCGATAAGACCTGCGGGGGATTGACTTCCGCTCTTTCGGGGGCGATCCTCGTCGTTGGTGCACCGCTGTCCGGCGAGAGAGCCTCGCCGCTGCTCGATAGAGCGGGTCCGGGAGCGCTTGTCCTCTTCCCGGTCGGCAGAGGAATTGATGGCCCGGTTTCCGGGGGAGTCGGTCCGGGACCTTTCGGGGCTTCGCTAACGCGTGTACTGGTAGCGGAGGCCGGGTCTTCATACACCGTCAGCAGCTACTTCCTGGATCCCCCGTCATGATCCAAAGGAGTTGGCGTTCGTGCTATCCGCGTTCATCGACGGCCCAAAACCGTTCTTGGAATGGCCCCTGCGTTCATCGGGAACCCGCCCGCCATTCTACAATGGCAAGAAGTGCCCTTCGGAACACTGGTTCTTGCCTCTCAATCGCCGCGACGCGCCGAAATTCTGCGTCAGGCCGGCGTCCCGTTTGTCGTTCGTGTGGCCCCGGTGGATGAAACTCCGCTATCCAATGAGCGGCCGGAAGAGTATGTCGTCCGCCTGGCCGAGCGGAAGGCCATGGCGGTGGAAGCGGGGCCTGAGGAAATCGTACTGGGCGCCGATACTACCGTGGTAGTCGGCGGTGCTATGCTCGGCAAACCGGCCGATGCCCGGGAGGCTCGCCATATGCTGGTGCGGCTTTCGGGGCGGCGCCACCAAGTCCTCACGGGGATTTGTCTACGCCACGGCGGGCAGGCGATCCGCGATTGGGCCACTACCCAGGTTTGGTTTAGCGCCATGAGCCGGCGGGAGGTCCACGAGTACGTGGCCAGCGGCGAGCCTATGGACAAAGCCGGGGCTTACGCCATCCAGGGACTGGCGTCGCGCTTCGTGGAACGGATTGAGGGCTGTTATTTCAACGTGGTAGGGCTGCCGATGGCGTTGGTGTACCACCATCTGCAGATACTGCGGAAACAGGCTGGGGAAAAGTAGCCGGAAGGGTGGAGATCCCCTCCGGCATCGACGACGAACGGACTAATTGCTGCCGCGGCCACCCTTGCTGGGGGCCTTCTTGCCGGCTTTGCCGCCCCTGCGGCCTCCACTGTGGCTACCGCCTTTGCGGCTGCCAGCTCCTGTACGCTGAGCCAACAGCACCGGCGTGGCCAGCAGGATGCCTAGCAGGCCGAGTCCGAGAACCTTCCGAATTGAACCGCGCATAAAACTCCTGTCTACCTATAGATTCCGATTGGGAGCCAACAAGTTGCGTGAATGTTGAACAAATGTGAGGCGCAACGGGCGCGGCGTTTGCGCACCGGTACGTCTCCCCGCGTTTGTGGGGGCCTGCGCGCCACCCGCGTAGGACCTGCGCAATTATCGGGCCCCGCTCCAAAATCCTTGTAGATTTTTACGACAAGCAGGTCTTATAATCTAGTTTAAGGCATCCTGTTGTGAATCCCATTTTAGTAAGGAGGGGAGAGTTGGAAAACTCATCCACACCATCCGTGCGGCCAAAGGTGACTATTGACGGCAACGAGGCCGCCGCATACGTCGCGCATCAGATTAACGAAGTAATCGCCATCTATCCGATCACGCCATCATCCAATATGGGCGAATGGGCGGACCAGTGGTCCGCCGAAGGCAAGACCAACATCTGGGGTTCGGTTCCCACGGTGATTGAAATGCAAAGCGAGGGCGGCGCCGCGGGGGCCTTACACGGGGCTCTGCAGGCCGGCTCCCTGGGCACCACGTTCACGGCGTCGCAGGGTTTGCTGCTGATGATCCCCAATATGTTCAAGATTGCGGGCGAACTCACCAGCACCGTATTCCACATTGCGGCCCGCGCCCTGGCAACCCATGCACTGTCGATTTTCGGCGACCATTCCGACGTCATGGCCGCCCGTTCCACCGGGTTCGGCATGTTGTCGTCCAACTCGGTCCAGGAAGTCATGGACATGGCGCTGATCTCGACCGCGGCCAGCCTGGAATCGCGCATCCCCTTCCTGCACTTCTTCGACGGCTTCCGCACTTCGCATGAAGTCGCCAAGGTGGAACAGCTCACCCCCGACGATCTGCGGTTCATGATCGAAGAAGACCTGGTTCGCGACCATCGCCAGCGGGCGCTTTCGCCCGACCGGCCGGTGCTTCGCGGCACGGCCCAGAACCCCGACGTCTACTTCCAGGCACACGAAACCGTCAACCCCTACTACCTGGCCTGCCCCACCATCGTGCAGAACGTCATGGACAAGTTCGCCGCGCGCGTGGGCCGTCACTATCATCTGTTCGATTACGTGGGCGCCCCCGACGCCGAACGTATCGTCATCATCATGGGTTCGGGCGCCGAAGTGGCGCAGGAAACCGTGGAAGCGCTCGAAGCCTCGGGCGAAAAGGTTGGCGTGTTGAAGGTCCGGCTGTACCGGCCGTTCCCCGTGGAAGCTTTTGTCAAATCTCTGCCGGCCTCGGTAAAGTCGATCGCCGTGCTGGACCGCTGCAAGGAACCCGGCGCCACCGGCGAACCGCTGTACTGCGATGTGATCACCGCTTTCGCCGAAATGCGCGTGAGCAAGCGCGTCATCGGCGGGCGCTACGGCCTGGCCTCTAAGGAATTCACGCCCGCCATGGTGAAGGGCGTGTTCGACGAGTTGAAGAAGTCCTCGCCGAAGAACCACTTCACCATCGGCATCAACGACGACGTCACCCACACCAGCCTGGACTACGACCCGAACTTTTCCACCGAAGTCCCCGGCACCGTATTGGCACTGTTCTACGGCCTGGGCGCCGATGGCACCGTGGGCGCGAACAAGAACTCCATCAAGATTATCGGCGAGGAGACCGACAACTTCGCCCAGGGCTATTTCGTCTACGATTCGAAGAAGTCCGGCGCCATCACCACCTCGCACCTGCGGTTCGGCCCCAAGCCGCTGCACTCCAGCTACCTGATCGCCAAGGCCAGTTTCGTGGCCTGCCACCAGTTCTCCTTCCTGGAACGCATCGATGTGCTGAAGGCCGCCGCTCCCGGCGCCACTTTCCTGTTGAACAGCACCTTCGGTCCGGACGAAGTTTGGGACCACCTGCCGCGCCTGGTGCAGAAGCAGATCATCGACAAGAAACTGAAGTTCTACACCATCGACGGCTATGAAGTGGCCAAGAAGACCGGCATGGGCGGCCGCATCAACACCATCATGCAGACCTGTTTCTTCGCCATCAGCGGCGTGTTGCCGCGCGAGGAAGCCATCGCCGCCATCAAGTACACCATCAAGAAGACCTACGGCAAGCGCGGCGAAAGCGTCGTGGCGAAGAACAATGCGGCCGTGGACGCGGCCCTCGATCATCTCCACGAAGTCAAGGTTCCCGAAAAGGTGACCTCGCTCTTCGACATCCGCCCGTACGTTCCCGTCGAAGCGCCCGAGTTCGTGCAGAAAGTCATCGCCAAGATCGTGGCCGGTGAAGGCGACGATCTGCCGGTGAGCGCCTTGCCGGTGGATGGAACGTTCCCCACCGCCACCGCGCAGTGGGAGCGGCGTAACATCGCTCTCGAAATTCCCGAGTGGGACGAAGCACTCTGCATCCAGTGCGGCAAGTGCGTGCTGGTTTGCCCCCACGCCGTCATCCGCGCCAAGGTCTACGACGAAGCGCAACTGGCCGGCGCGCCGCCCACCTTCAAGTCGGTGCCGGCCCGCTGGAAGGACATGAAGGACCGCAAGTACACCCTGCAGGTGGCTCCCGAGGATTGCACCGGATGCACCCTGTGCGTGCAGGTCTGCCCGGCCAAGAGCAAGAGCGAAGTGAAGCACCGCGCCATCAATATGGTGGCCCAGCCGCCGCTGCGCGAGAGCGAAGCCGCCAACTGGGAATTCTTCCTCAAGCTGCCCGAAACCGGCCGCGAGCTGCTTTCTCCCGCCCAGGTGAAGGACGTACAGTTGCTTCGGCCGCTGTTCGAATTCTCCGGCGCCTGCTCCGGTTGCGGCGAAACCCCCTACCTCAAACTGATGACCCAGTTGTTCGGCGACCGCATCCTGGCCGCCAACGCCACCGGTTGCTCATCGATCTACAGCGGCAACCTGCCCACCACTCCGTACTGCCAGAACGCCGAAGGCCGCGGCCCGACCTGGAGCAACTCGCTGTTCGAAGATAACGCCGAGTTCGGTCTGGGCATGCGCCTGGCCATCGACAAACAGAATGAATACGCCCGCGAGTTGGTATGGCGGCTGGGCTTCCATATCGGCGAGGAACTGGCCCACGCGCTGCTGAATGCCGACCAGACCACCGAGCCGGGCATCTTCGCGCAACGCGAGCGCGTCCGCCTTCTCAAGGAGAAGTTGGCCAGCCTCAAGACGGCCGAATCGCGCGACCTGATTGGTCTGGCCGATTCGCTGGTTAAGAAGAGCGTCTGGATCCTGGGCGGCGACGGTTGGGCCTACGACATTGGCTACGGCGGTCTGGACCATGTACTGGCCAGCGGCCGCAACGTCAACGTGCTGGTGATGGATACCGAGGTGTACTCCAATACCGGAGGCCAGGCTTCGAAATCCACGCCGCGCGGCGCTGTCGCCAAATTCGCCGCCGGCGGCAAGCAGGCGGGCAAGAAGGACCTGGCCATGATGGCCGTCAGCTACGGCAGCGTCTACGTGGCGCGCGTCGCCATGGGATCGAGCGACATGCACACCGTCAAGGCGTTCCTCGAAGCCGAGGCCTACAACGGCCCGTCGCTGATCATCGCTTACAGCCACTGCATCGCGCACGGCTACGACCTGTCGTTCGGTTTGGAGCAGCAGAAGGCCGCGGTGAACTCCGGCTACTGGCCGCTGTTCCGCTACAACCCCGACCTGGTGGCGCAGAACAAGAATCCCTTCCAGCTCGATTCGCGCGCCGCTTCCATCCCGCTGAAGGACTACATCTACAACGAAACCCGCTACACCATGCTGGTCAAGAGCAATCCCGAAGAGGCCAAGCGGCTTCTGGAACTGGCCAAGGAAGACGTGGCCGCGCATTGGAAACTGTACGACTACCTGGCTCATGAACCCGCCAACGGCGTGGAGGTGAAAAAGTGATCGACCTCTCGAAGACCATCGACCTGTCCACCACCTATCTCGGTCTGAAACTGAAGAATCCCCTGGTTGCCTCGTCCTCGCCCATGTGCGAGGACGTTGGCAACGTGCGCCGGCTGGAAGATTCCGGCGCCGCCGCCGTGGTGCTGCAATCGCTTTTCGAAGAGCAGATTACGGTGGATAGCGACGAACTCGACCGCTTCCTGACCGAAGGGTCGGAGCTGTCGGCCGAATCGGTGACGCATTTTCCCGAACTGACGCATCGCGTGATGGGGCCGGATGCGTATCTGGCCCATATCGCCAAGTGCAAACAGGCGGTGAAGATTCCCGTCATCGCCAGCCTCAATGGCTCGACCCAGGGCGGATGGCTGAAGTTCGCCAAGCAGATCGAGCAGGCCGGCGCCGACGCGCTCGAACTGAATATCTATTACATCCCCGTGGATCCCGAAGTCCCGGGCGCGGTGGTGGAACAGCAATACGTGGACCTGGTGAAGTCCGTCCACGAGCAGGTGAAGATTCCGGTGGCGGTGAAACTCGGCCCGTATTTCAGCTCCCTGGCGAACATGGCCAAGAAGCTGGATGCCGCCGGCGCCGACGGCCTGGTGCTGTTCAATCGCTTCTACCAGCCAGATTACGATCTGGAAGCGCTGGAAGTGGTTCCCAACCTGATCCTGAGCAATTCGCACGAACTGCTGCTGCGGCTGCACTGGATCGCGGTGCTCTACGGTACGATCAAGGCCGACCTGGCCTTGACCGGCGGGGTCCACAGCGCCCCGGACGTGGTGAAATCCATGATGGCCGGCGCCAAGGTGGCCATGATGACTTCGGCGCTTTTGAAACGCGGGATTACGTATCTCGATACGCTGATCACCGAGTTGCTGGTCTGGATGGGCGAGCACGAGTACGACTCCATCCACCAGATGCAGGGCAGCATGAGCCGTAACGCCGTCCCGCAACCCGCCGCCTTCGAGCGCGCGAACTACATGAAGGTGCTGAGTTCGTACGCCATGAGATAAGGTTCAGAAGGGCGGAAGTAATTGATGGCCGCCGATGAACGCGGATGAACGCCGATAAGAACAATCGTTATCGGCGTGAATCGGCGTTCATCGGCGGCCATTCCTGTCTTGGCCGTTTTCAGCGCCCATCCTCTATAGGTATACAATTCGTATAGGTCGCCACACCGTGCCCCAGGATATCGAAGCTTCGTACCGCGACATGGCTGCCGATCGGGCGCGCGAACAAGAGGCGCTGGAATGGTCTGAGGCCCAGATCGCCACCGTCGGCAAACAGCGTCTCAAATCCAAGCTGGCAACCTTGTCGCCTGACGATGTCCGCGCTATCGAACGAGCCATCTGCATCCAACTGGGCCTTTCAACCTCATAAGCCAGCGGCCAAGGTTTCTTCGGCGCTATCAGCCCTTGTCCAGATACTTGACGAACAGGACGGCGTTGCCGCGCTGGTTGTAGAGCAGGTCGTCCACCATGTTGCGAGTCAGCAGAATCCCGAAACCTCCGGGGCGCTTGCCTTCCTCGGCGCGCACTTCCACGTGGCGGATGGGCGAATCGGCGGGATTGGAAATGGCCGCGTGCGGCAGGAAATCCAGCGAGAATCCCTGGCCGGGGTCGTGGATGTGTACGATCAGCGACCGCGGGGTCCGCAGCAGCGAGGCCCGCACGCGCTTTTTCGGATCGCTGTGGCCACCGTGTTCGACGGCGTTCATGAGCAGTTCGCGGAATGCCGCGCCCACGTCCTCGCGGACGGCCGCCGGCAGGTCGCCTTCGATTTCGCGCACGAACTGGGTGGTCCGCTCGACGGCATCCATCTTGCAGCGGACGTCCAGCGTGACCCACTCGGGCCGCGCCGAAACTAGGCGGATGTCGTCCTTCCACTCGGGCGCTCCCAGGGCCTGTTGCACCATGTCTGTCAGCGGCCCGGGAGCCGCGGGGGCGCGGAAGTAGCTGTAAGCGCGATGGCGAATGGCGCCGATGACGCGCGCCGGGTCGGGATCGCCGGTCAGAATCACGCGTGCCCGGGGCGCGACCGTACGCACCCGGCGGAGCAGTCTCAACGCGTCGAAACCGTTACGGCCGGCGCCGGCGACCAGCACGTCGAAGGGCTCCTGGCGTAGGCACTCGACTGCGGCTTTATCGTCGGGGACGTCCTGGATGCTACAGCCATCGGGTGTGAGCGCACCTGCCAGCAGTTCGTGGACGCCGGGGTCCGGATCGACCATCAGCAGGCGTTGAGAGCTCACCGCGTCTCCATATCCCTACTTTAAACGAGGTTGGCCCCGGCGTGGCGGATGGCCTGCGCGACAGCGTTTCAGAGAACCCTATTTATGTAGGAGTGAGTAACCTCGGCGGCGCGGCGAGCATCTCACCTTGGTGATGGCCTACACTGACCCTGCCCGTAGTGTCTCCCGCGTCGGCCGGGTGTTTCTGGCGCCCGCCGCCGCAAAACGCTTGCTCCTGTTTCTGATTGCCGCTGGTGCGGTCTCGGCCCAGATCTATCCGCCAACCGGGTATCCCGGGAATGGATATCCCGGAAACGGGTACCCGGGGAATGGCTACCCTCAAGGAGGCGGCGTCCCCATCCCCATCCCCGGCAAGGGAGGGCAGAAACAGTCCGACCCCAAACAGCCGTTGCCCAACTACCGCGGAACGCTGAAGCAGATGGACGACAAGACCATCACTCTGACCCTCAACGACGACCGTGAACTGCTGTTCAAGCGCGACGGCAAGACCAAGTTCTACAAGGGTGGCGACGAAATCAAGAATCCCAAGTTCGCCGTGGGCGACCAGCTTTCCATTGAGGGCCCGGTCTATGGGAACGGCTACATGCTGGCGGTCAACGTCTACTGGGAGCGCGCCGCCGCTGGCGCCAGCACGGCCAAGTCCGGCGATAAGAAGGACGATTCCGTCCACGACGCCTGGAAGGACGATTCCAAAGCCACGCAGCAGCAGCCGCAGTCCAAGCCAGCGCCTCCACCGGCCGCTACAGCGGCGCCGGCGCCTGCCGCTCAAGCGGCTTCTTCAACCGGCTCTCTCGCGCCTCCGCCGCCCGCCAAGCCGGATGCCGACGATCCGGGGCCGCCCACTCTCCGCCGCGGCCAGGCGTCCGACGTCAATCGCGAGCATGCCGCGCCTCTGCCCGAGATCCCTCCTACCGGCCCGGTGAATCCGCCGGCGACTCCCCCGGGATTTCACAGCGACGACGAAGCCCCCATCGTGCAACACCGTGGCGACGACCTGATTCGCCGGGCCACCGACGCCGCCATGGACTTCACCGAGGGGCTGCCCAACTACATCTGCAAGGAGAACATCGGCCGTTATCAAAGCGAGACGCACGTCCCCAACTGGCAAGCCATCGACATCGTCTCCACCGACGTGGTCTATGAGAATCACATCGAGAGCTACAAGAACCTGACCATCAACGGCAAGCCGGTGAAGAAGTCGATGGAGGAACTCGACGGCTCCTGGTCCACGGGCGAATTCGGGACCATCCTCATCAACCTTTTCTCGCCCGGCACCGCCGCGGATTTCAAATACAGGAAGGATTCGCGTTCCGGAGGGGTGCTGGCGAAGGTTTACGATTTCAACGTGGAGCACGCCAATTCGTCGTGGCATGTGCAGGTGGCGTCGCAATCCTACAGCCCGGCGTACCGCGGGGCGGTTTGGATCGACCCGCAGACGGCGCGCGTGCTGCGCATCGAGATGCAGGCCTATGGTTTCCCCAAGGACTTCCCGACGGACCACGTGGAGTGCGCGACCGATTACGAATATATCCGCCTGGGCGACGCCAAACAGTCCCTGCTGCCGGTGCATTCGGAAAACCTGATGTGCCAGCGTGGCTCCGACCTGTGCAGCCGTAACGTGATCGATTTCCGCAATTACCGCAAGTACACCGGCGAGTCTACAATTAAGTTCGGAGATCCTAAGTGACCCAAACTTTTTCCCGCCGCGATTTGAAATTGCTGCTTCCCGCGCTGGCGGCCGTCGCCGCGAGAGCCCAGGAACCGCGGCCCGCCGCGCTGGACACGAAAGTCTATCACCACAAACAGATTCCCTACACCGGCGACGATAAGAAGAAGGGCCGCCGGTTCTTCGATGGGGTCACCCACACGGGCTATCACATCGAGATGCACGAGACCATTCTGGGCCCCGGAACCGAGACCCACGCGCCGCACAAACACGAGCATGAGGAAATCGTGATTGTCATGGAAGGCTCGGTGGAAATGTTCAACGAGGGCAAGACCGAGGTCGCCGAGACCGGGTCGGTGCTTTACTTCGGATCGAACCAGATGCACAGCTCGCGCAATGCCGGCACCATGCCTTGCCGGTACTACGTTCTCGAACTGCGCGCCAGCGCGTAGGCCGGGCGGCGAATTGACGTTATGATTCGTACATGCGCGCCCTCCCGCTCTGCGCTCTCGGGTTCCTGATCGCGGTCTGTCCGGTTTGCCGCGCCGGTTCTTCGCCCGGTTACCTGATCTCCACAATCGCGGGCGGCAACATCATGCCGGTCACTCCGATTCTTGGCACTTCCGCGTCGGTCACGCCCACACGCGGCGTCGCCGTGGACAATGCCGGCAACGCATACTTCACCAACGTGTCATTGCCCGCGGTATACAAGTTGGACCCGAGCGGCGTCCTGACGCGCGTGGCGGGCACCGGCACGGCCGGCTACTCGGGCGACGGCGGGCCGGCTGTCGCCGCGGAACTGGGCTATCCGTTCGGCGTGGCCGCGGATTCGAACGGCAACGTCTACGTGGCCGACACCTACTGCAACTGCATCCGGAAGATTTCGGGAGATGGGCGCATCTCCACATTCGCAGGAAACGGCACCCAGGGCTATTCGGGCGATGGCAAAGCGGCCACCAGCGCGTCCCTATCGGTTCCTTTCGGGGTGGCGGTGGATTCCGGCGGCGCCCTGTACATCGCCGAGTACGGGAACAATTGCATCCGCAAGGTGAGCATCGACGGAAAGATCTCGACGGTGGCCGGAACGGGCACTCAGGGCAGTGCGGGCGATGGCGGACCGGCCACCAGCGCCCAGCTAAACCGGCCACAGGGCGTGGCCGTGGACTCCTCCGGGAACCTCTACATCGCGGATTACTACAACAGCCTGATCCGCAAGGTGGACACCACCGGGACGATCACGACGTTTGCCAGCTATCCGTGGCCGGAGGGCGTGGCGGTGGACGGGCCGGGCAACGTGTACCTCATCGCCAACAATTCCGTTTACAAGTTGAGTACGAGCGGTGCGGGCTACCGGGAGGTCGGCACCGGCATTGGGGGATATTCGGGCGATGGCGGCCCGGCCTCCATCGCCCAGCTATGCGTCCCGCTGGGGCTGGCGGCGGATGCCTCCGGCACCCTGTACATCGCGGATGACTATAACGGCAGGCTGCGGAAGGTCTCGGCGGGAATCATCACCACGGTGGAGGGTGGCGGGACCGGCGACGGCGGGCCGGGTTCCTTCGGACAACTGAACCGGCCGGGCACCGTTGCCCGGGACAGCCAGGGGAACGTCTACATCAACGATTCCGCCAATTACCGCATCCGCCGCATCGCTCCCAACGGCGCCATTTCGACCGTGGCAGGAACCGGCGTGTCCGGCTACTCGGGCGACGGCAAGGCCGCCTCCGCCGCGCAGTTGAACCTATCGACGGCGTCGGGCCTGGCACTCGACGCCTCCGGCAACCTGTACATCGCCGACAGCGGCAACGGCCGCGTCCGCAAGGTGGATTCGAGCGGAACCATCACCACCGTGGCTGGCGGCGGCCTGTTCAAGCCAGTCAATGGCCTGCTGGCCACCAAGGCCTATTTTTATTCGACGACCGGCCTGGCCTTCGATGCCTCCGGCAACCTCCTCATTTCCGACGGCGCGGCTGGCAGCATCTGCAAACTGGACGTCACTACCGGACTGCTCTCAATGGTGGCGGGCACCGGCGTCAACGGCGAGTCCGGCGACGGCGGGCCGGCCACCAGCGCCGCGTTGTGGGGCCCCACTTCCCTGGCCATGGACGGCAAGGGCAACCTATACATCCTCGAACCAATGGAGGAACACGTTCGCAAGATAGATGGCACTACCGGAATCATCACCACCGTGGCCGGGACCGGCGTGAGAGCCTATTCCGGCGACGGCGGGCCGGCCACCAGCGCGGCATTGTGGCAACCCGAGGGCGTGGCCGTGGATTCCTCCGGCACCCTCTACATCGCCGATGCCCAGAACGAGGTGATTCGCGCGGTCTCCGCCACTACGGGAATCATTACCACCATCGCTGGTGGCGGCAGTGGTGACTACGGCTCGGGCGATGGCGGCCCGGCCACGTCCGCCACGATGGACCTTCCCTGCGGGGTCTTCGCCGATCCTTCGGGCGCCATCTACGTGGCCGATACCTATGACAATGCCGTCCGCCTGTTGACCCCCACCGGGGTGCTTCCGCTCCTGACGATTCAGAGCTTTCACAGCGGCAGTTTCCTTCAGGGGCAGAACGGAATCTACAGCCTGACTGTGTCCAACACCGCATCGGAGGGCCCCGCCAGCGGGACGGTCACGGTAACCGACACGCTGCCGTCCGGGTTCACCCTCGTCTCCATGGCGGGCAGCGGCTGGAGTTGCGCGGCCACCACCTGCACCCGTTCCGACGCGCTGGCGGGCGGCGCATCGTATCCGCCCATCACCGTGACGGTGTCGGTTCCCTCCGGCGCGCCCACGCAGGTGACCAACCAAGCCATCGTGTGGGGTGGCGGAGCCGCTCAGAGCGGGACCGTGGACCTCACCACCATTGCCGCAGCCGGGTCGGCCCAATTGTCGATTGGGACCGCCTCGGCCGCCGCCGGGCAGACGTCGCATCTCAGCGTGGCGCTGAACACGGGATCGACGCAAGTATCGGGGGTGCAGTTCGCCCTGCTCTATGATCGCAATACCTTTACGGTCTCCGCCAGCGCGGGCGCCGCCGCAGCCGGAAGGTCCGTCGCCACCAGCAATCTGGCCAACGGCCTGGGGATCGTAGTAAGCGGCTCCAGCCAGACGGCCATCGCGAGCGGCAACATCGTGGAGTTGTCGATTCAGGTGGCCGGGGGCGCGGCGCTCGGAAGCTATCCCATCATGTTCTCCGCGGCCAGCGGCGCCGACCCCGGCGCGAAACTGCTTCTGCTCGGCGCCGCCAACGGGTCGCTGACGGTAACCGCCAACCCGATCGTCGTCACCGGTGTCTCCAATGCCGCCAGCGGCCAGGCGGTGGTGGCGCCCAATACCTGGATTTCCATCTACGGAACCAGTTTCGCGGCGGCGGGTTTCAGCGACACATGGAGCAACTCGATCGTGAAAGGCAGCCTCCCGACCGCGCTCGATGGAGTGAAGGTGAGTGTCGGAGGGAACCCGGCATACGTGGCGTATGTCGGAGCCGGGCAGATCAACGTG
>Ga0181529_10002671_pt1 | contig 21055 bp, 15 predicted proteins | sample PEATcosm2014_Bin_36_FD_119763 | JGI IMG/M metagenome (GOLD analysis project Ga0181529, IMG submission 119763) | Peatland microbial communities from MTU Mesocosm Facility, Houghton, MI, USA - PEATcosm2014_Bin10_30_metaG | ecosystem: Environmental > Terrestrial > Soil > Wetlands > Peat | place... | reverse complement strand
GTCGTCACCGACCCGAAGAAGGCGGTCGTCGCGCTCAAATGGGCGGTGCGCGAGATGGAGGACCGCTACAAGAAGATGTCGAAGGTCGGCGTGCGCAACATCGACGGCTTCAACGCGCGCGTCGCGGAGGCCGCCGCCAAGGGCGAGACGATCACCCGCACGGTGCAGACCGGCTTCGACCGCGAGACCGGCGAGGCGATCTACGAGCAAGAGGAGATGGAGCTCTCCGAACTGCCCTACATCGTCGTCGTCGTCGACGAAATGGCCGACCTGATGATGGTCGCCGGCAAGGACATCGAGGGCGCGGTGCAGCGTCTGGCGCAGATGGCGCGCGCCGCCGGCATCCACATCATCACCGCCACGCAACGCCCGTCGGTCGACGTCATCACCGGCACGATCAAGGCCAACTTCCCGACAAGAGTCTCGTTCCAGGTGACGAGCAAGATCGACAGCCGCACCATCCTCGGCGAGCAAGGCGCCGAACAACTGCTCGGCCAGGGCGACATGCTTTACATGGCCGGCGGCGGCCGCATCAGTCGCGTCCACGGGCCGTTCGTCTCCGACTCCGAGGTCGAGCGGATCGTCGCCCATCTCAAGGCGCAGGGACAACCGGAATATTTGAGCGCCATCACCGAGGAAGACCCCGACGCCGAGGTCGAGGCGGCGGAGGCCGGCACCCTGTCGACGATGGACGCCGAAGAGGCCGGCGACTACTACGACCGCGCCGTCAACATCGTCCTGCGCGACCGCAAGTGCTCGACCAGCTACATCCAGCGGCGCCTGTCGGTCGGCTACAACAAAGCCGCCTCGATCGTCGAGCGCATGGAGCAGGAAGGCGTCGTCAGCGCGGCCAACCACGCGGGCAAGCGCGAAATCCTGGTCGGCAACGGGGTGGACCGCGCGCCGTTCGAGGACGACGAGTAAGGCGCGACAAGTCGGGGACGCGGGCGGGCGATATCAGGGGGTTAGGCGCCGTTTTGTGGGCGGGTGAGCGGAGAGCAGCCGAGGCGAGACGATTGTCGTCCTGTCCGCTTTCCCGCCGTCGTCGACCGCCTCGCCGAATGCGCTTACCAACGAGTATGGCAATTGCGCAAATGATTTTGCGCCCCGTAACGCCCGCGGCCCGGCAATGCGCGTAATGTCGATTTGAACGATTCACGCGCTAATTTAGAGAAGACCCGGGCATTGCTATGGCGTCGAAACACACGTGGCATCTCTTTCACGCGTACAAAGATGCCAACAAGGGATTTGTGCTCAACGCGAAAACACGACTGACGCAGAGGCAAGTAGACAGTCTTATGGCCAGTCGAGCTGTCGTTGCGGAATTCATCAGGTCGCAGAACGTGTCGCGCGCCGTGTATGCCAACCGCGATGAGATACTTCAGTCCCTCGTAGCCATGGCGAAGGAATATATGGATGGAGTCGCCCCTCGGGAAGCGCTCTTGGAGGACGGAATCTTCCATATGTCGCGTCGTTTCGCCAATACCTGTAGCCTCTTCCGGTCGTTTCTAGATCACACTGACCGGTATTTCGTTCACGTACACGGAAAACAATCGCCGAAATACAAATTGTGGAAAGCCGCCTTGGCAGACCTATATGATAACACGATCGCGTATCCCCTCGTCTATCTGATGCGCAACTTCATTCAGCACCACGACATGCCCCCCTTATCGCTGTCGATTTCCGAAGCGGCCGGAAAGAAAGGAATTTCGGTCGATGTTCATATCGATGTTCCTGCGATTTTGGACGATGTTGATATTAAGAGGAAACTTGGTGCTCGTATTTCGCATCTGGAGACGGTCCCTCTGCTGAACGTACTGGATGAGTGGAGCCGAAGCCTCGATGGAATCATCTCGATGGTGAATGCAATACGCCTGAAGGACGTTGTTCCGCATGCGCGAAAGATTGAAAACCTACGCGCGCGTTTCAGCGTTCCGCAGAACGGGCGTCTTGCTATGGCGAAGCTGCCTGTCGTGAAGCAAAAGCCGGAGAAATTGGACGTGTCGCTGATTTGGTTCCCGGAGGACAAGGCACAAACAATCCTCGACGCAGCACGAAAGAATCCGAAGCCTCCAAAGTCTGCGGACGAATAAACCCCTCGCCCGTCGCATTACGGGCTTCATACCAGCGGTCACCAATTCGGTCTGCCTCGTCGCGGCGCAATAGCGGTCGATCACAATGCGTTCGATAGGGTGGTGGCGGCAAAGACCGGCATTCCAAGGCGGCGGCTTCGCCTACTCATTCGCGACGCGCCGTCGAGAGTCGCGACAACCCTGACGGGCGCAACGTCATCTCCCGAGCAAAGTCGCTATGCGCCCTCCTCCTCCGCGAAGCGGGGGAGGGGAACCGCGCGTAGCGCGGTGGAGGGGGCATCGGTCGCGATCTTCGCTAGCGCCGTCCGAAAGATCGCGTCGACGACATCGTCGATAGCGCGCATGACATCGTCTGGCGATACGTGCATGACCGTCACACCCTGCGCCTGCAGCCATCCGTTCCGGCAAAGGTCGCGTTGCGGCCTGTCGCCCATGGCATGGCCGATCCCGTCGACTTCGACGGCGAGCCGCGCCGGGGCGCAGTAGAAGTCGATCACGTAGGGCCCGTATGGATGCTGGCGGCGAAAGACTGGCATTCCCGGGATGCGCGCCCGCAGGCGGCTCCACAGGCGAGCTTCCGGCGGCGATAGGTTGCGGCGCAGGCGCCGGGCAAGATCGACGGTTGCTTTTGGCGCTCTCATCGTTCGCCCCCCTCCACCGCGCTGCGCGCGGTTCCCCTCCCCCGCTTTCGCGGGGGCGGATAGCGGCGACGGCGCTTTCGCTCGTGGATCATAATGGCAGTTCGCGGCAGGCCGAAGGTCGGCGCGGTTACGGACGGGCTCGCTGGCGTCACGCCGAGCCACGCGTTACCGTTTCGGCGATTTCCCCAGTTCGCTCCGCCCATCCGACCGCGCTTCGACCAGGCCGCTCGATCTGGGCTACAACATCCGTCCACTCGTCAGGGACGCCCATGCGCTTTAGCTTCATTCACGCCGCCGACCTTCACATCGACAGCCCGCTCGACAGTCTCGGCGCGAAAGACCCGGCTGTCGCCGAGCGCTTCGCGCGCGCCGGTCGCGCGGCCGTCGAGGCGCTGGTCGCCGAAACGATCGCCAGCGACGCCAAGTTCCTGATCGTCGCCGGCGATATTTTCGACGGCGATTGGCGCGACGTCTCGACGGGCCTTTTCTTCGCCCGCCAACTTGGCAAGCTGCACCTCGAGGGAATCCCGACCTTCATCGCCAAGGGCAATCACGACGCCGAAAGCGTAATGTCGCGCGCGCTGCCGTATCCCGACAGCGTCCATGTCTTCAGCGCGGCGCGCGCCGAGACGCGGCTCATCGAGGCGCTCGGCGTCGCGCTGCACGGTCGCAGCTTCGCCCAGCGCGGCGCAGCCGACGATTTCGTCACGACTTATCCGGCGCGGCGCGAAGGCTGGCTCAACATCGGCGTCCTTCATACCGGCCTCGACGGAGCGCGCGGCCACGACCCCTACGCGCCCTGCACAGTCGGCGACCTCTCTCGCTATGGATACGACTACTGGGCGTTGGGCCATATCCACGCGGGTGAAATCGTTTCGCGCGATCCCTGGGTCGTTTATCCCGGCAACCTTCAGGGCCGCAGTCCGCGCGAGACCGGCCCAAAGGGAGCGATGCGGGTCAGCGTCGAGGATGGCCGCGTAGTCGGCGTCGATCCAATTGCGCTCGACGCGGCGCGTTGGGCGCACGAGACGATCGACGTCTCGGGACTTGCAGACGCGAGCGAGGCGCCGGCGCGCGTCGGCGCCGCATTGGAGCGCGCTTACCGATCGGCCGAGGGCCGCCCGCTTGCGGCGCGCGTGACGCTGACCGGCGTCACGCCCGCCCACGCGCGCCTTGTCGCCCATCGCGAGCAGTGGGAGGCGGACGCGCGCGCGTTGGGTTTCGCGATCGGCGCCGACTGTTGGCTCGAGCGTCTGAAGATCGACACCTCCCCGCCGACCGAGCGCGCCGCCGCCGTCGAGCCCGACTCGCTCGACGTCGACGCGCTGATCGGCGAAGCGGCTGGCGACTCCGAGTTCGCGGCGACGCTCGCCGAGCTCACGCGCGCCGTTTCAGAAAAGCTGCCGGCGGCGTTGCGTCCAGAAATGAAGGTCGACGATCCGGCGGCGCTCGCCAAACTCGTCGCGCTGACGCGCGAATTCCTGCGGGGCGAGCGCCAATGAGGCTGGAGCGCCTGACGCTTGCGCCCTACGGGCGCTTTGCCGATCGCACGCTCAGTTTTCGCCCTGATGCGTCGCTGCACGTCGTGCTCGGCGCGAATGAGGCCGGCAAGACGACGGCGCTCTCGGCGATTGGCGATCTTCTCTATGGCTTCCCGCTTCAAACCGACTACGGCTTCCGCTTCGAGATGAGCGCGCTGCGCGTCGGCGGCGCGCTCCGGTTCGCCGACGGCTCGCTGTTCGAATTCCGGCGCCGCAAGGGCCGCAGCGCCACGGTCGTCGACGCCGACGACCGCGCAATTTCCGACGCGCCGCTTCTCGCCGCGATCGGCAGCGTCGACCGGCGCGCGTTCGAGACGGAATTCGGCCTGACTTCGCTGGCGCTGCGCGAGGGCGCCCGCGCCCTGCTCGCCGCCGGCGGCCGCCTCGCCGAAACGCTCGCGGCAGGCTCAGCAGGCCTCAGCGCCCTCGTGAAATTGCGGGAAACATTGAGCGTCGACGCCGACGCCCTGTTCACGCCACGCAAGTCGGCCGGCAAGGCGTTCTACGTCGCGCTCGACGCCTACGACGCCGCAGACAAGAAATTGCGCGACGCCACCGTCACCGCCGACGCGCTGAAGGCGGCGGATCAGAAACGCGCGGAGGCTCTGAACGACGAGCAGAGGTTGCGCGAGGAATACGGCGAGGCCGGCCGAATATTGGCCAAGCGAGAGCGCGCAAGCCGCACCCACGCCACGCTGGCGCGGCTCGAGGCGCTGGCCGGCGAATTGCAGACGTTCTCAGACCTCCCCGAGATCGACGCCTCGTCGCTCGCCGCCGCGAGCCAGTCGCTCGCCGATGATCGCGCTTTGCAGACCGTCCTTGCCCGCCTCGCCGCCGAGGCGGAGGCTGAGTCGACCGAAATCGCGAAGCTGGTCGTCGACGCCGACGTCATCGCCGCGGGCGCGGAAATCGACGCTTTGCGGGAAAAGCTCGGCGCGGCGCGCAAGGCCGCCCACGATCTGCCGCACCGGCTCGAAGCGCGCGCGCAGGCGCTCGCGCAACTCGACGACGTCGCGCGGCGGCTCGGGCTCGTCGATCATCAGGCGGTGCTCGCCTCGCCGCCCAGCGACGCCGAATTCGCGCGGGCGCGGCAGGCGATCGAAACGCGCCGCGAAGCGACGCGGCGTCTGGACGAGGCGCGCGTTCGCGCCCGCGACGCCGCTGCGAAACGTGACCGGCTCGCTGCAGACGCGAAGGACGAGACGCTCGTCGACCCGGAGCCGCTGCGCCGACGGTTGGAGCCGCTGGGCGAACGCCTCGCCGATGAGGATCTGCTGAGGCGCGAACGGTCTGGAATCGAGGCGCAGACGCGCGCGATCGGCGAAGAAGCGGCGCGCCTCGACCCCGCGGTCGCCGATCTCAACGCGCTCGCTCGCGCCGCCTTGCCGAGCCCCGCCGATCTCGCCGCCGCCGCAGAAGCGGATCATGAACGCGCCAAAGCACGGCAGGCGGCGGACAAGGAGCTCGACCGGGCTGCGCGCGACGTCGCGGCGGCCGAGGCGGCGCTCGCCAACCGCGAACGCGAGGCGACGGGGGCGACTCGCGCCGACTGGTTGGCCGCACGCGAGCGGCGCGAGCGGGCGCTCGACCGGCTTGGCGCGACCCTCGACGGCGAAGCCGCGCCGCGGCGCGACGCTTTCGATCTAGGGCGGACTCTGACGCTTGCCGCGGACGCGATCGGCGACGCCGTCGTCGCCGACAGCGAACGCGCCGCGCGCCTGGAGGCCGCGCGCGACGAACTCGCCAGCCGCCGCGATGCGCTAAGACGCGCGGAAGCGGAGGCGCGCCGGCGCGCGGCGGAGCGTGAAGCCGCCGAAGCGGAATGGCGCGCGCTGTGGGCGCGGTCGGAAGTCGAACCGCGGTCGCCGGCGGCGATGACGCGCTGGGCCGACCGGGTCGACGCATTATTGAAGCGCCGCGCCGAACTGGCGACTCGCCGCGCCGAAGCCGAGGCGCTGACCCAACGTCTCGAAGCGGCCCAGGACGGCTTGCGACAATGGTTCTCGGCGCTCGGTGTTGTCGCGCCGTCGGGGTTCGAATTCGCCTATCGCGAAGCCCGAGAGGCGCTCAACGCCCGGCAGGCCGCGTGGGACGCCGCCCGCAAGGCGGCGGACGCGCGCGCCAACGCGGCGCGCGCGGCGCAGGAGGCGGAGACCGAGGCGGCGCGGCGCGAAACCGATCTCGCGGAACTTATGCTCGCGTGGCCCGAAGCGATGCGGGGCTTGCGGCTCTCGCACGCCGCGACGCTGGCGGAGGCCGAGGCGGCGCTGACCGCATGGGGCGACGTCGCGCTGCCCCGGCAGAGCATGATGCGCGAGAGCCGCTCGATCGAAGGCATCGAGCGCGATCTTGCGGAGTTCGAACGGAGCGTGCGGGATCTCGCGAGGCGCCTCGGACCCCAACTTGTCGATCGCGACGCGGAAGCAGTCCTTCTGCAGCTCTGCGACCGACTGACGGAAGCCCGACGGATCGCCGCCGAGCGGGCTCGATTGGAACAATCCGCCGAGCGACGCGCCGGCGTCCGTCGCACGGAGGAGGCGCGGCGACAGGCGCTCGCGCCGTCGATCGACGCCGCCCGCTCCCGGCTCGGCGCAAAAGACGAGACCGATCTCGCGCTGGCGCTCGAACGCGCCGAGGCGCGGCGCGCGCGCAGGGAAGACCGCGCCGGCAGTCTTCGGCAGCTCGGCGAAGCGGGCGACGGCCTCAGCGAAGCGGAGCTTCGCGCCGAACAGCAGACGCTCGATCTGGCGCTTCTCGGCGACGAGATCGAGCGTTGGAAGTCCCGGCGCGCCGAGCTGTTGCTGGCGTTGTCCGACGCCGCCCGCAAGGTCCGCGACGCCGAGGCGGAATACGATGCGCTCGCGACCGGCCGCGACGCCGCAGGCGCGGCGCGCGAGCGCATGGAAGCGCGCGGCGAGCTCCTTGACGTAGCGGAACGTTGGATCTTGCGCCAAGGCGCGGCGCGGTTGGCCGCGCGCGCGATCGAGCGCCACCGCGCCGTCGCGCAGGATCCGCTGATCGCCCGCGCCGGCGCGCTGTTCAAGGTGGCGACCGACGGCTCGTTTTGCGGGCTCGGCGCCGACTATGACGACGCCGACCGCCCATTGCTGGTGGCGCTGAGCGAAAACGGCGAGCGTGTGCGAATTGACGCGCAGAGGGAACGCGGGCGCGGCCAGCGTTTGCTGAGCGAGGGCGCCCGCGACCAGCTGTTCTTATCGCTTCGACTCGCGCTGCTGGAGCGGCGCGCCGGCGAGCCGCTGCCGTTCATCGGCGACGACATTCTGGCGAGCTTCGACGATCGACGCACCGAGCTTACGCTGAAACTGCTCGCCGAGTTCGGCAACGCCCGGCAAGCGATCGTGTTCACGCACCATCGCCACGTCGCCGATCTCGCTCGCGCGGTCGGAGCGGAAGTGACGGAGCTGTAAAGCTGGGGCGTGTCGCTCTCATCGCTCGCCCCCTTCCACCGCGCTCACGCGCGGTCCCCCCTCCCCCGCTGCGCGGGCGAGGATTACGCGCGCTTCATCGCCAGGTCGACGACGAAGCGGCTGCCGCCGCCCGGTGCGGCTTCGCAAGATGCGGCGCCGCCATGACGCAGGGCGATCTGGCGCACCAGCGACAGGCCGAGGCCCCAGCCGCCGGACGATTCGGCGCGGCCGGCGGGGCGGTAGAACGGCTCGAACACGCGCTCGCGTTCCGCCGCGGCGATGCCTTCGCCGGCGTCGGCGACGACGATGCGCGCCATCGCCTCGCGCCGCGTCACGGCGATCGTGATCGGCGGGCGGCCATGTTTCGCCGCGTTCTCCAGGAGATTGCGGATCAAGCGTCGCAGTAGAGTCGCGTCGCCGTCGATCTCCACGGGTTCGCCGCCGTCGGAGACGCAGGTCGCGGCCGCGCCGATGCGCGCCGCTTCTTCAGCGGCGAGGCCGAGCAGATCGACGCGGGCGGCGCGCGCCGCGCTCGGGCGGTCATGGTCGAGACGGCTGGCGAGCAGGATCTCCTCGACCAACTGATCGCTCTCGGCGAGATTGCGGACGATCTCGGCATGCATCTCCGGGCTGGGGTGGGCGAACCACAGTTCCGTCGCCAGGCGCAGCCGCGCCAGCGGCGAGCGCAATTCGTGACTGGCGTTGGCGAGCAACGCCTTTTGCGACGCCAACAGCGCTTCGACCCGAGCGGCCGAGGCGTTGAACGTGCGCGCCACGACGGCGACTTCGTCGTCGCCAGCGCCGTCGACGCGCAACGACAGCGCGCCGGCGCCCCATTGCTCGACGCCAGAACGCAGGTTCTCGAGCCGCCGCGTCAGTCGCGCCGTGATCGGAAAGGCCGCCATTCCGACGCCGCCCGCGACGATCAGCACGATCGTCAGGATGCGCAGTCGCGGGCCCGGGCCGGGCGGGCGCAATCGCGCCAAAACCGCCCGGCCGTCGGGAAGGTCGACGCGCATGATCTGCGACAGCGATCTGCCGCGATCCGCAACCGCGGCCAGCGGGATCGCGGCGCCGCGCGAAAAGGCGAGCGCGCCTTCAGCGCCGTAGACAGAAATGTCAGCGCCGAGTTCGTCGCCGAGGCGCTTGGCTGCGGCGGCGACGGCGCCGGGCGGGTTGTCGCGCGCCGGAATTGACCAGTCGTCGAGCTGGACGTGCGAGGCGCCCCAACGTTCGTGCGGACTTTCGCCGATCAGCCACCAGAACGCGCCGATCAAAAACGCGACGGCGACCAGGCTCGCCAGCAGCGTCAGATAGACCTTCCAGAACAGCCGGCGGCGGACGCCGATCACGGTTCGCCATCCTGCTTCTTGGCGAACACATAGCCGGCGCCGCGCACGGTGATGATGCGACGCGGACGCTTCGGATCATCCTCGATCGCGGCGCGGATGCGCGAGATGTGAACGTCGATCGAGCGATCGAAGGCGTCGAGTTCCTCGCCTTTGACGAGATCGAGCAGCCGTTCGCGATTGAGCACGCGCCCGGCGTTGTCGGCGAGGGCGACGAGCAGATCGAACTGGTAGCTGGTGAGGATCTTTTCCTCGCCGTCAAGGCGCACGGCGCGCGACTCGCGGTCGATGGCGAGACGGCCGAAGCGCAGCCCCGCCTCGGCGGCAGGGGCGCGACTGCGGCGAAGAATGGCGCGAATGCGGGCTTGCAGCTCGCGCGGGCTGAAAGGTTTGGGCAGATAGTCGTCGGCGCCGATTTCCAGCCCGACGATGCGATCCATCTCTTCGCCGCGCGCGGTCAGCATCAGGATCGGCGTCTGGGCGCGCGCGCGGATCGTGCGGCAGACTTCGAACCCGTCGATGTCGGGCAGCATGACGTCGAGGATGACGGCGTCGAACGCCGCGCCGTCGAGCGCGGCGAGCCCGTCGCGACCGGTGAAGCGGCGCTCGACGACGAAGCCGGCGGCGGTCAGGTAGTCCGAGACCATGGCCGCCAGCCTTGCGTCGTCGTCGATGATGAGAAGCCGCTCCGCCACAACGCCTCCAAACCGGAGCGGTTGCTTACTCCTTGTCGGGCCCGCTGTCAGGCGCGTCGTCGGCTCTCCCGTCGAACAGGCGATCGTGCGGCCCGCCCCAACGGCCCATCATCGGGCCGCGCCGCGCCATGTCGGCGGCCTCGGCGGCGAGCTGCGCCCGTTGCGGCGGCGTGAGCTGGTCGGCGACGTCGAGCAGACCGTCGACGAACGTCTTGGACTTCGCGTCGAACTTGGCCACGGCGTCGGCCCGCAGCCGCTCGACGGCGGCGCGATCGATCGTCGGCGCGGCGAGGAGGTCGAGCGCCTGTTTGCGCAAGCCCTCGCGATCTTCGGGGTTCGGCGCGATTTCGTTGAATTTCGCCGCGATGATGTCGTGGATCTTGGCTTCTTGCGCCGCGCTGGCGCCGACGGAATCGAGCGCGCGCGTGACGGCGCTCTGAACGAAGGTCAGGCGGGCGCCGTGCCGCCAGGCCATCGGGTCCATCCCCGCCGCCAGCGCCGCGGCGCCGCCGACGCCGAGCGCAGCGCCGCAGGCGAGGATTCCGACGAACGCCATGACGCGCGGCCAAGGCGAAGCGCGGCCCGCGGCGCGGGCCGGCTGCGGCTCCTGGAGCGGCGGTTCGGGCCGCATGGGAACATTGTCGATGCTGGTCATGAGGATCTCCTTCGTCGAACGGCGCCCAAGCGCCATGTCGAGGAGGAGGCTAACGGGCCAACGTTTCGGGCGATCCGGCCGAATGTAAAGAACGGTGAAGGCATTCGGGCGCTTTGGCGGCGGATGGCGGTTGGGGTCCGTTTTCGTCCCGTAAGCTCTGAGCGTCGCGTTGCGGCCGATCTGCCGCACACGTCCGCGCGGTCCCACCCGCGCGGGCTGGCCGCAACGCGACGCTTCGCGCGTCCGTTTCAGGCCGCGCAGGACGGTCGGGCGCACGAATTGCGCTCAAGCGGGCGGCGTGGGGCGGACTGGAACTGACCAACGCGGGGCGAAGCATGATTCCAGTCCATTCGATCTCGACCGACGCCATTCCGCGGCGCGACCGCTTCGCCTATTGGGTCGAGGCGGTGTCGCGCCAATACACCGGCATGACCCTCGAGACGACGCCGGAGCAGCGCCGCCTCTTCTCGGCGCGACTGACGGCGATCCGCCACGCCGGGATCGCCTCGTTGGGGTTCGACCGTTCCGGGGCGTGCGCCCATCGCGGCGGCGGCGACATCGCGCGCTTCCCGAGCGACAATCTGCTGATCTATTCCGCCCCTGCGTCGTCTTCGTGGATTCGCGCTCATGACGGCGATGAATTCGTCGCGCCGCCGGGCTCCCTGGTCGTCGGCTTCGCCGACGTCCCCTTCTCGCACGCCACCGTCGGCGGAGAGCCGATCGTTTGTGCGCTCGTCAGCCTGCCCGTAACGCTGATCGGCTCGTTCCGCCGCGGCCGTCGCGAGGCGCTGCCCCGCGTCGTTCAGACCGACAGTGGCCTTGGCGCGCTGCTGGGCGCATATTTCGCCGCCTGGCGAGGCAACCTCGCGGCGCTGGAAGGCGAGGCCTTCGAAGTCGCCGCCCACAGCCTGGCGCATCTGGCGGCGCTCGCCCAGGGCTCGGCCGACACGACCGCAGAAGCCAATCGCGGGGCGATGGCCGTGGCGCGCCGCGCCGCCGCCGAGCGCTTCATCGTCCGCAATCTGCATCGCGCCGACCTGTCGCCGGCGCAGATCGCCGCCGCAGTCGGCGTATCGGTCAGGCGCCTGCATGCGCTGCTCGAGCCGACCGGCGTCAGCGTCGGCCGGCGCGTCACCGCGCTGCGGCTCGACAAAGCGCGCGGACTGTTGGCCGGCGGGGCCGAGTTGTCCGTGACGGAAATCGCCCTCCGCTGCGGCTTCGACAACCTCTCGACGTTCTACCGCGTGTTCAAGGCGACATTTCACATGACGGCGACCGAGTTTCGTGAGGCGGCGCGCCCGGAGCGCAGGTGAAAGGTCCGCGGCGTCGCGGCGATGAGTTCGCTTGCCGCGCGACCGCCACGGTGTGGCCCTTCGGCAACGCGCGCGTGAGAGCGCTTTCTTTCGGCAATTCGTGCGCGCGATGAGAGACGACGCGACGCGCAGCGAGACGACCGGGGTCCGTTTCTCGTTTAACCGATGTGTCGGCGCGACGAGGCCGCACTGCGGCCTGCGCGCGAGAGACTTGGACAAAGACATTCGTTCGGCGCCGGCGTCGCGCTTGGCATTCTGGGGGCAATCGATGCGAAAGGCGCCTATTCTCGTTGTGGCCGCGCTCGGGGCGCTTGCGTCGTCCGCTTACGCTTCCGACCTGCCGACGACGAAGGGGCTGCCGCCGGCGCCGCCGCCGGTTTCCGCATTTAGCTGGACCGGTTTCTACGCCGGCGCCGAATTCGGCTACGGTTGGGGCGACGCGCCCTCGCCTTACGGCGGCGTGAACGCCAGCACGTTTCCCTTGTATCAGGCGGCCGCGCGCCAGAGCGGCGTCTTCGGCGGCGGTTACGTCGGCTTCAATTATCAGATCAGCAGCTTTGTCCTTGGCCTTGAAGGCGACTTGAACGCCGACGGCGTCGACGGCAACGACGGCGGTTCGGGGGGCGACGTCAACGGCGTCCGACATCGCTGGAACGCCGACATCCGCGGCCGAATCGGCTACGCGCTCTTTGATCGCACGCTTGTCTATGCGGCCGGCGGCGCAGCCTTCCTCAGCGGCGACGCCACCAACCTCTCCGGCCCCTTCCATGACGGCGTCGCGGAAAATATCGCGACGACCTGGACCGGCTGGACGATCGGCGGCGGCGTGGAAACGGCGTTCACCAACAACATCGTCGGAAGAGTCGAATATCGTTACACGGACTATGGAAAGTCGGTCGCGAATTTCCCGCTGAGCGGCTACGCGGAACAGATCGAGCCACGCATCAACGCGGTCGTGGTCGGCCTCGCCTACAAGTTCTGAATCTGAGCGCGCCGCGCCCGCCGACAGGGACGGTTGTTGAATCAGGCCGATTCGTTCGGCAGCCGCATGCGCCGGATCAATGTCTCAGCCATCGCGCCAGTCGTCGCCGGTTCAGCCGCACGGGCTGATCGCAACGCGACGCTCGGCGCGCGACGGGCCACGGGTTGGCGCCGTCGTGGCCCCGGCGCCGTCATGGTTCGCCGAGAAACTCGGCGTCAATTTCAATGTGTTCCGTGGCGGCTTGAATCTAACATTTCAGGGCCTGCGGCTTTTGCCTGCAATGGCTCGCCGCCGCCTTTCCTCCTGAAGCGCCGCGGAGCGGCCGCAGGCGCGCGCGACGCAAGCGCCTTCTCGCCCGCGCCGCGACGGCGGGCGAGCCGCCGTCGCGGATCCGTCACGCGGCCGCCGGACGTCGCCCGTCGCGGGGCGTCAGTGCGCCATGACGTGCGGATGACGGATCTGCCACAGCTCGGAAGCCGACGCCGCAAGGACGACGATTCCGAGGACGACGAACGCCGCCACGGCGACGCCGACGCGGGCGAAGCCGACAATCCATGGGGCGAGGATCATCCATAAACCGAGCAGCGCGCTGACCCATTCCTCCCACTCGGCGAATTGCACCAGCGCGGCGACGGCGAAGATCGCGACGACGACGCCGGAAATCCAGGCGGCGCGCGTCGCCGTCACGTCGCCGGAGAAGGCGAGAATCCAGGGCGAAATGAACAACAGCACGGCGCAGACCAGATTGACCCAATCCTGAGCATGCGCAGGCCATGCTTTCTGCGAGGCCATTCAAACCTCCCTTGTGCGACGCAATTGAGCCTTGCGTCGGGCGCGGCGGATAGCACGCCACGGCGGCGGATTGAGGGCGACCAGACGGTCGCCGTTCACTTGTCCCCCACGGAATCGGTTGCGATCGTCGTCGCGCCGGCGGCGATCGAACGACGGCGACAGTCCCTGTTGTCAGCCCCGGATTTCTGAGGCGTAATCGTCTTTGCGAGACGCAGCGTCGCGCGCCCGCGCCCAACGCGCCGCGCGTCGTCGCCGCGATGGTCGTCGGCCCGTTGTCGTATGTCAGGGAGGAACGAAATGAACGCGGTCCCGCCGCCCATGCCCGATTACGCGTCGCGCTTCCTGGCGCAGCGCCAGGCCTTCGCCGCCGACTGCAACCCGCCCCTGCCCGTCCGACGCGAGCGGCTCGCCCGGCTGCTGCGCCTGGTCGACGAAAACGAGCCGGCGTTCGTCGCCGCGGTCGACGCCGATTTCGGCGGCCGCGCCGCGCAGGAGACGCGCATCGCCGAATTGTTCGTGACGCGCAGCGCCATCCTCTACGCGCGCCGATGGCTCGGGCGCTGGATGCGGACGCGCCGCGTTGCGACCGCGCTGCCGTTCCTGCCGGGGCGCAATCGCCTCGCGCCGCAGCCGCTCGGCGTCGTCGGCGTCGTCTCGCCATGGAACTATCCGATCCAATTGACGCTCTGTCCGCTGGCGGCGGCGCTGGCGGCGGGCGACCGCGCGCTGCTCAAGCCGTCCGAGCTGACGCCGCGCACTTCGGCGCTGCTCGCCGAGCTGGCGGCGAAGTATTTCGATCCCGACCTCGTCAGCGTCGTCGTCGGCGACGCCGAGATCGGCAAGGCGTTTGTCGCGTTGCCGTTCGATCATTTGCTGTTCACCGGCTCGACCGAAGTCGGGCGGCGGGTGGCGGCGGCGGCGGCGGTCAATCTGACGCCGATCACGCTCGAGCTCGGCGGCAAGTCGCCGGCGATCTTCGACCCGTCGTGCGATCTCATCCAGGCGAGCGCGCGCGTCGCCGCCGGCAAGCTGTTCAACGCCGGCCAGACCTGCGTCGCGCCCGATTATCTGCTGGTTCCGCGCGGCCAGGCGGACGCCGCGGCGGCGGCGCTGGCGGCGGCGACGAAGCGACTCTATCCGACGCTCGTCGCCAACCCCGACTACACGGCGATCATCAGCGACCGTCATCGCAGCCGCCTCGTCGCCCTCGTCGCAGAGGCGCGCGACGCCGGCGCGCGGATTGTCGAGGTCAATCCGGCCGGCGAAAACTTCGCCGGCAGCCGCAAGCTGGCGCCGACGATCGTCGTCGGCGCGCCGCAGGCGTCGCGGCTGATGCGGGAAGAGATTTTCGGGCCGCTGTTGCCGATCGTCGAATACGATCACGTCGACGACGCGATCGCTTTCGTCAATCGCGGCGACCGGCCGCTGGCGCTCTACTGGTTCGGTCGCGACGCGGCGCCGCGCGCGCGCGTGCTCCGCGAGACCATCGCCGGCGGCGTGACGGTCAACGACTGCATGCTCCACTTCGCCCAGGAAGGCCAGCCGTTCGGCGGCGTCGGCGCGAGCGGCGTCGGCGCATACCATGGCGAATGGGGATTTCAGACCTTCAGCAAACTGAAGCCGGTGTTCCACCAGTCGAACCTGAGCGGTTTTCCACTCTTGCGGCCGCCCTACGGCAAGGTGACCGACTTCGTCCTTGGCGCGTTGAAGCGCCTGCCCTAGCGGCGCCGGCGGCGGACCGGCGATCCGCGCCGGCCCGCGCGCGCCCCGTCCGCATCAGGCAAAGGCCGCGGTCATCGTGCGCGGCGCTGGCGCTTCGTAACGCGGCAGGTCCGCCATGTCGGTCCACACGCCGTCGTCCTGGTGGTCCTCCGCCACCGTCTGCTTGAGCGGAGCGCCGTCGCGCCGCCAAGACTCGGCCCGCGCCTTAACCTTGTGGCCGTCGAGCGTGAGCGCGCGCGTCGCTTCGATGCGCGTGACGATCGCCTCGCTTTCCGCCCGCGCCGCCCGCGCCGTAGCCGCAGCCTGGGCGCCGCCGCGCCGCGCGGCGATCATCGCCCTGAGCTCCGCCTGCCAGGCGGCCTCAAGCGCCTCGCCGTCGGCGAGCAGATTGGCGTCGAGCGGTTGCGGCGGCGCTTCAAGCGTAGCGCTGCGCGCGGCGTCCCGACGCGGACCGAAGCGGTCCATACGGCGTTGCAAAACCTCGTGACTCGGAAGCGGACGAGGGACCGAGGGCTGTACCGATGCACGGAAAGAGGTCGCCGCCGCAAACCAAACCTTAGTCATTTCTATTCTCCCAATATTAACCCTGCATGCGAAGTGTTGCCTCAACGTAATGTGAAGTCAACAGACTGATAAATAGAGATTTGGGTAAGATAAACGCTATATTTAAGTCTCTCTCAGCATTTGTCATAGTAAAGCCAACTATTACAATTCTATACGTCGCGGGACGGCCGTTTGCTCATGCGGCGCGGTTCTCGCGACCCGCGCCGGACCGCGCGCCGACGGTCCGGCGCGCTTGACCGGGCCGCCACAATGCGATCACAACGCCCTGCCATGCAGCGGCGAAGCGCACGCCGCGCCTCCGCCTGAAAGCCGGCCCTGATGATCTCGTTTCGATCCCTCGCCTGGTCGGCCGTCGCCATCCTCGCCTTGGCGCGCGTCGCCGTCGCCGGCGACGCCGCCGCCGACGTCGCCCCACCGCCGCCGACGCCGCCGACGCGCCCCGCGAGCCTCGGCGAGGCGAAGCCGCCGGCGGCGCTCAAGTCGGACGACGCGGCGGCGAACAAAGCGACCGCCAAGGACGCCAAATCCGACGCCGGGCAGCCCCAGATGACGGCCGAAGAAGTGGTTTCGCGCGCCGACGCCTATCTCGACTCGGCGCGGACGATGAGCGCCGACTTCGTCCAGATCGGCCCCGACGGCCAACGCTCCGAAGGTCAGCTCTACGTCGACCGGCCAGGGCGGATGCTGTTTCACTACGACCCGCCGGCGCGGCTCGAGATCGTCGCCGACGGCCGCAGCGTCGCCGTCCGCGACCAGAAGCTCAACACCCAGGATCTCTATTTCATCGCCCAGACGCCGCTGAAGTTCCTGCTCAAGGACCACGTCGACCTCGCCACGGACACAACGGTCAAGCGGGTGACGATCGACGAGAACGCCGCAACGATCGAGGTCGAAGACAAAGCGACCTTCGGCGGTTCGGCCGACATCGCGCTGGTGTTCGATCCCGACAGCTTCGCCCTCAAACAATGGACGGTGATCGACGCGCAAGGCTTCCAGACCGTCGTTTCGCTGTTCAACGTCGACCTGACCAGCAAGCCCGACCCGGGTCTGTTCCAAATCACCCAATCGGGGCCGGTCGAACAGAATCCGCACCACTGACGCGCGCGCGCTGACTGTGGGCAAGTCGGCGCGCGCGGTATGCCGCGGCGCGCCAATCCGCCATTGTCGCCGCTCCCCGACGACGAGGCTCCGCCATTGCGTTTTTCGATCGCCACCTGGAACATCAATTCCGTGCGCTTGCGCATCGACCTCGTCGCGCGCTTCCTCAAGGAACAGAAGCCTGACGCGCTGTGCCTGCAGGAGACGAAATGCCCGGACGGGCAGTTCCCGCTCGGCGAGTTCCGCAAGCTCGGCTACGAGCACATCGCCCTCAACGGCCAGAAGGGCTATCACGGCGTCGCCATCGTCTCGCGCCTGCCGATCGCCGAAGCGGCCCCGCGCGGCTTCTGCGACAAGGGCGATTCGCGCCACATGCGGGTGAGACTCGGCGGCGACGCCGACGGCCTCGAGATCCACAATTTCTACGTCCCCGCCGGCGGCGACGAGCCCGACCCGGCGATCAACGACAAGTTCGCCCACAAACTCGCCTTCGTCGACGAAATGGCGGAATGGTTCGCCGCCGACCGGGTCGCCGCCGGGCGCGCGATCCTGGTCGGCGACCTCAACATCGCGCCGCTCGAACACGACGTCTGGAGCCACAAGGCGCTCCTCGGCGTCGTCAGCCACACGCCAATCGAGGTCGAAAAACTGACCCGCGCCCAAGCGGCCGGCCCGTGGACCGACGCTTTGCGCCGCTTCGTTCCGCCGCAACAGAAGCTCTACACGTGGTGGAGCTATCGCTCGCCCGATTGGGCCAAGGCCGACAAGGGCCGCCGCCTCGACCACGTCTGGGTCAGCCCGGCGCTCGCCGACAAGGTCAAGGCGATGCGGGTGCTGCGCGACGCGCGCGGCTGGGAGCGCCCTTCCGACCACGCGCCGGTGATCGTCGATCTTTCGCTCTGAACGTGAAAGCCGCGCGACGTCGCGAAGCATGGACAAGCGCGCGCCGAGCCGCTTGACTGGCGTCGCGCGGCGCAGCTGCGCGCGGGAGGAGCGACGGACATGAAGATCCGGCTGTTGAAGGCGGCGCTGAAGTTCCTCGTCGCGCTGATCGTCGTCGCCGTCGCAGGCGCGGCCTATCTGTTCTATCGCGCCATGCCCGCTTATTCCGGCTCGGTCGTCCTGCGCGGCCTGAGCGCCGAGACGCGCGTCTGGCGCGACGGCTACGGCGCGCCACACATCTTCGCCGCCAATCTCGACGACGCAGCGCGCGCGCTCGGCTACCTCCACGCCAGCGAGCGGCTTTACGAGATGGAGATCAACCGTCGCGTCGGCCAGGGACGCGTCGCCGAGGTCGGCGGCGCCGACCTTGTCAATGTCGACCGTTTCATCCGCACGCTCGGTCTGTACGCTCTGGCGAAAAGCAGCTTCGCCGCGCTGTCGCCGTGGGCGCAACAGCGGCTGCAGGCCTATGCCGACGGCGTCAACGCCTTCCTCGACAGCCACCGCAACGCGCTGCCGCCCGAATTCCTCATTCTCGGCGACAAGCCCGAGCCGTGGACGCCGGCCGACTCGCTGGTCTGGGGCAAGCTGATGGCGCTGCAGCTCAGCGGCAACTACGCAATGGAAAGTCTGCGCGCGCGCCTAGCGCAGAAGCTTCCCGCCGATCGCGCCGGCTGGCTGTTTCCCATGCCAAACGCGGACTGGCCCGTCACCACGGCGCCGGTCGCCCATCCCGATCACGCCAGCCTCGAGGAAACGCGCGACCGCCTTGGCGCGCTGCTGCAGATGAGCCACGGCGCCTCAAACGAATGGGTCGTCGCCGGTTCGCGCAGCGACACCGGCAAACCGATCCTCGCCAACGATCCGCACCTCGAACTCGGCGCGCCGATCCTGTGGTATCTGGCGCGCATCGTCACGCCGGAGGTCTCGATCAAGGGCGGCACCGTTCCCGGCCTGCCGCTCGTCCTACTCGGCCAGAGCGACCGCATCGCCTGGGGCCTGACCACCTCCGACACCGACGCTCAGGATCTGTTCGTCGAGACGGTCGATCCCAACGATCCGACGCAGTATCTGACGCCTGACGGCGCCAAGCCGTTCCTGATCCATGACGAGACAATTCACGTTAAGGACGCGCCCAACGTCACGCTACACATCCGCGCGACGCGACACGGCCCGGTCATCTCCGACGTCGACAGCAATCTCGCCGCGCTGGCGGGACCCGGCAAGGCGATCGCGCTCGCCTTCACCGGCCTAGGCGACCGCGACACGACCGCCGAAGCGCTGATGCGCGTCAACGTCGCGCGCAACTGGAGCGAGTTCCTCGACGCGCTCAGGCCCTATCAGACGCCGACCCAGAACTTCGCCTACGCCGACGTCGACGGCGACATCGGCTTCATCAGTCCCGGCCTGCTGCCGACGCGCAAGTCGGGCGACGGCCTTGTTCCCGTCGACGGCGCCTCGGGCGGCGCGGACTGGACCGGCGTGATGACGTTCGACCAGGCGCCGCAGCTCCACAATCCCGCGTCCGGATTCATCTTCAACGCCAACAACGCGATCGTCGGCCCCGAGAAGGCCGCCGAATACGGCCGCGACTGGGAGGAAACCTTCCGCGCCCGCCGCCTGCAGCAGTTCTTCGACGCCAATCCCAAGCTGAGCCTCGAATTGTCGGCAACGATGCAGGCCGACCATCTGACGCTCGATTTCGGCGATCTGCTGCCGTTCCTCAAACGCGCGACGCCAAGCGACGAACGCGCGCGCCAGGCGCTGGCGCTGCTCGCCGCTTGGGACGGCGTCATGGACAAGGACCGGCCCGAGCCGCTCATTTACACGGCCTTCGTCAGGGCCCTGCACCGCATCATGCTGGTCGAGAAGATTGGCCTGTCGCTGAGCGAAAAGGGGCCGTTCGCCGCCGAGGCGCTCATCGCCCTGCTGCGCGACCATCCCGAATGGTGCGACGCGCCCAACAAGCCCGACCCCGATTGCAATGCGACTCTGGGGCGGGCGCTCGACGAGGGTCTCGCCGAACTGGTGCGACGCGACGGCGCCGACATGAGCCAATGGCGCTGGGGCCGCGAACACGTCGCGCTGTTGCAGCACAAGGTCTACAGCCAAATCCCGCTGCTCGACCGGATCAGCGACCTGAGCATGCCGTCGAGCGGCGGATTCTACACGCTCGATCGCGGCGGCGGCTTCGCGGCGCCTGCCGACCAGCCCTACGCGCGCACCCATGGCGGCGGCTATCGCGCCATCTACGATCTCGCCGACCCTGACAAATCGCGCTTCGTCATCGCCACCGGCGAATCTGGTCACATCTTCTCGCCGCACTATCGCGATCTGGCGCCGCTGTGGAGCGAGGGCAAATCGATCACGCTCGCCGGCGACGAAGCGGCGCTGAAGCGCGCCGGCGCGCAGGAGCTGACCTTTACGCCGAAGTAAGAGCAAGTCCGCCTCGGATCGGTACGGTTCCGATCGTCTTTGCGAGCTAACCGTTCAGCCTGGACGCATGGGTGACGGGCGTTCGGGATGAACAAAAGCGGCGCGATGACGACCGCGATGATTCGGCTCGGAAGCGTCGCGCCGCGACAGCGACATCTGCGCGTCTGGCGTGAAACGCCGCTTGGCTTTACGTTATGCGGCAATTCGGAGCGAGGGCGGCGACGTGCGTCTTTTGGTGGTCGGGGCCGGTTCGATCGGCGGCTATTTCGGCGGGCGGCTCGCTGAGGCGGGACGCGACGTGACGTTTCTCGTGCGCCCGGCGCGGGCGGCGAAACTGAGCGAATCCGGGCTGCGCATCGTCAGCCCGCTCGGCGACGCGACGCTGCGGCCGAAGCTGGTCACGACGGAGACGCTCGCCGGAACTTATGACGCGGCGTTGCTGACCGTGAAGGCGTATCACCTCGACGCCGCGCTCGAAGACCTCGCGCCCGCGGTCGGCCCTGAGACCATGATCCTGCCGGCGCTCAACGGCATGAGGCACATGGAGCGGCTGGCGCAGCGCTTCAGTCCGCGCAATGTCGTCGGCGGCGTCTTGAAAGCGTCGACGACGCTCGACGACGACGGCCGCATCGTCCAGCTGACGACCCTGATGGACGTCGCCTATGGCGAACTCGACGGCGAGCGGACCCCGCGCATTGCGGCGTTGGACGAATTCATGCGCTCGGCGAAGATCAACGCCCGGCTGTCGCCGGCGATCCGACGCGAGATGTGGGAGAAGTGGATCTTCATCGCCGCGCTGGGCGC
>Ga0181529_10002670_pt1 | contig 21068 bp, 20 predicted proteins | sample PEATcosm2014_Bin_36_FD_119763 | JGI IMG/M metagenome (GOLD analysis project Ga0181529, IMG submission 119763) | Peatland microbial communities from MTU Mesocosm Facility, Houghton, MI, USA - PEATcosm2014_Bin10_30_metaG | ecosystem: Environmental > Terrestrial > Soil > Wetlands > Peat | place... | reverse complement strand
CGAGGCGTTCGGCGCCGAGATCCTGACGTTCTGCGTCGAAGTCGGCGGTTGCCTCACCGGCGAGCACGGGGTGGGGGTGGAGAAGCGCGACCTGATGGGCGTCCAGTTCACCACGGCCGAGCTGGACCAGCAGCGCCGCGTCAAGTCCGCCTTCGATCCGGGCTGGCTGCTGAACCCGTCAAAAGTGTTTCCGCTGCCGGTGCTCTCCGCGTGAGCGCGATGCTGTTGGACGCGCCCGCCGACGAGGCCGGGGTGGCGGCGGCGGTGCGGGCGGCCTGGGCGGCCGGCGAGCCGCTGCTGGTGCTGGGCAACGGCTCGAAACGCGCCATGCTGCGTCCGGTTCAGGCCGCCCGGACCCTGTCGGCCGGCGCACTCACCGGCATCACGCTGTATTCGCCGCAGGAGCTCATCCTGTCGGCGCGGGCCGGCACCACGGTGGCTGCCCTGCACGCCGCGGTGGCCGCGAAGGGCCAGCAGATCACCGCGGAAATCCCTGATTTTTCGGCATTGTTGAAAAACTCCGCGGCGCCGACCCTGGGCGGGGCGGTGGCCGCCAACCTGTCCGGTCCGCGCCGTGTCGCCTGGGGCGCCATGCGCGACCACGTGCTCGGCCTGCGCGCGGTGAACGGCACCGGCGAGATCATCCGCACGGGCGGCCGGGTGCTGAAGAACGTCACCGGACTCGACCTCTGCAAGCTGCTGACCGGCAGCCATGGCACGCTGGCCGTGCTGACCGAGATCACGCTGAAGGTGCTGCCGGTGCCCGAGCGGCGCGCAACCCTGGTGGTGCGCGGGCTCGATGCGGTGCGCGGCGTGGCGGCGCTGGCGGCGGCGCTGGGCTCGCCCTACGGGGTTTCCGCCGCCGCCTACGTGCCGGCGGTCCTCGCCCATCGCGTGCCGGGGCTGGCGGGCGCCGCCGCCCTCGTCCGCCTGGAGGATTTTTCTTCCTTCGTCGCCTATCGCAGCGAGCGGTTGCGCGCCGAACTGGCCGCGTTCGGGCCGGTGGAGGTGCTGGATGAGGCGGCCACCCTGGCCGCCTGGGCGGCGGTGCGCGACGCGCTCCCGCTGGCGGGCGAGGAGGGCGCGATCTGGCGGGTCTCGGTGCGCCCCTCCGCCGGCCCGGGCGTGGCGGCGGCGCTCGAGCAGGCCTTCGGCACGCGCTGGTTCCTGGACTGGGGCGGCGGCCTGGTATGGATCGCCGGACCCGCCACCGCGGCGGCGCACGACGCCGTCTGCGCCGCGGCGCGTGCGGCCGGCGGCACCTGGCTGTTGATGCGCGCGCCCGAGGCCCTGCGGGCGGCGGTGGCCGTCATCCCGCCCGAACCGGCGCCGCTGGCGGCGATCGCGCGCCGGGTCAAGGCGGCCTTCGACCCGAAGGGCATCCTCAACCCCGGCCGCCTGCGCGCGGGCGCGTGAGGCGGCGCCGATGCAGACCAGTTTCACCGCCGAGCAGCTTCGCGATCCCGCCACCGCCGTCGCCAACCAGGTGCTGCGGACCTGCGTGCATTGCGGCTTCTGCACCGCGACCTGCCCGACCTTCGTGCTTCTCGGTGACGAAGTCGACAGCCCGCGCGGGCGCATCTACCTGATCAAGGAGATGCTGGAGGCCGGCCGGCCCGCGCCCGCCGAGGTGGTGCTGCATATCGACCGCTGCCTGTCCTGCCTGTCCTGCATGACGACCTGCCCGTCGGGGGTGCACTACATGCACCTGGTCGATCACGCCCGGACCTACATCGACCGGACCGCCCGCCGGCCGTGGCACGACCGGGCGCTGCGGGCGCTGCTGGCCTGGGCGCTGCCGCATCCCGGGCGGTTCCGCCTGGCGCTGGCCGCGACCGCGCTGGCGCGCCCCTTCGCCGGGCTGCTGCCGCGCCGCGGCACGCTGTTCCGGCGCTTGCGGGCCATGATTACGGTGGCGCCGGCCCGCCGGCCGCCGGCCAGCCCGCTGGACGGCCTGCGCGTCCACCGCGCCGAGGGTCCGCGCCGGTTCCGTGTGGCGCTGCTGGCCGGTTGCGCCCAGCGGGTGCTGAACCCCGCCATCAACGACGCCACCATCCGCCTGCTGACGCGCCTGGGCGGCGAGGTGGTGGTGCCCGCGGAGGTCGGCTGCTGCGGCGGGCTGACCCATCACATGGGCCGGCACGACCAGGCCATGGCGTCGGCCCGCGCCAACGTCGCGGCCTGGAGCCGGGAGGCCGCCGGCGAGGGGCTGGACGGCATCGTCGTCAACGCCTCGGGCTGCGGCACCATGCTGAAGGACTACGGCTTCATGCTGCGCGGCGAATCCCAGGCCGAGGCGGCGGCGCTGGTGTCCTCGCTGGCCATGGATATCAGCGAGGCGCTGGTGAAATTCGGCTACGCGCCGTCACGGCCGGCGCCCGGGCTGACCGTCGCCTACCACGCCGCGTGCAGCCTGCAGCACGGCCAGCAGGTGACCGAGGCCCCCAGGACGCTGCTGCGCAAGGCCGGTTTCCGGGTGGTGGAACCCGCCGAGGGGCACCTGTGCTGCGGCTCGGCCGGCACCTACAACCTGCTGCAACCCGACCTCGCGGCGCGCCTGCGCGACCGCAAACTGGAGAACCTGCGCGCGACCGGGCCGGACCTGGTGGCCACCGGCAATATCGGCTGCATGACCCAGCTCGCGGGGCACGGATTGCCGGTCGTGCATACGGTGGAATTGCTGGACTGGATGGCCGGCGGGCCGCGGCCTTGACCCCGGCCTTCCTGCTTGCGCCGGGGGGCGGGAGGCATCACGGTATTGCAATGCGTCTATTGTTCGTTCTGTTGCTGCTCGCGGCCGGGCCTGCGTTCGCGCAGGGGCGGGCGGAGGCGCGCCGGGCCGAGCTCGACCAGTTCTTCGTCGCGCTGAAAACGGCGCCCAGCGAGGCGGCGGCGGCGCAGGTCGAGGCGAAGATCCGCCAGGCCTGGCTGCAGGCCGGCTCGCCGGCGGTGCTGTTGCTGCTCAACCGCGGCGCCGGCGAGCTGGAGGCGGGCGATGCCAACGCCGCGCTGGACGATATGGACGCGGCCCTGGTGCTGGCGCCGGACTATGCCGAGGCCTGGCTCGCCCGGGCGCGGGCGAAGTTCCACGCCGGCGACTATCCCGGCGCGATTCGCGACATCGAGGCGACATTGCAGCGCGAGCCCAGGCATTTCGCCGCCTGGCAGGCGTTGTCGCGGATCGCCGAGGCGCAGGAGGACTGGAAAGGCGCGCTGGCGGCCTGGCGGAAGGTGCTGGAGCTGGATCCCCGCACGCCGGACGGCCAGGACCGGCTCGACATGCTGCAACGCAAGGCGTTCGGGGAACCGACCTAGCGCCGGCCGCGCAGATGACCAAAGATTAACTCCGGTACAATGACTTTGCCCGGAATTTGCCACAGACCGAACCTTTATTCCTTCTCATCGGACGGGGTCATCCCGGCCGCACGGAGAAGGACAAAGGTCATGCGTATGCGCACCGTCCTGCTCGCTGCCCCTGCCGCGCTCGCCCTGCTGGCGGCGCCGGCGGCCCATGCCGACTGGTATCGCCACGGCGGTTGGGGCGGCCCCCGCTACGCGCCGCATTACTATGGCTACCATGGCGGCGTTGTCGGGCCGGTCGTCGCTGGCGCGCTGGTCGGGCTGGGCATCGGCGCCGCGGTTGCCAGCGTGGTGGCGCCGCCGGTCGTCTATGCGCCCCCGCCGGCCTATTACGCGCCGCCGCCGGTCGTCTATGCGCCGCCACCCGTCATGTATGCAGCGCCGCCGCCTTACTACCGCGCGTGGTGAGCCTCGGCGATTGCCGGGGGAAAAGCTGCGGTTGACGCCGTCATCCGGTCGAGGCGCGTCGGGCGCCCGCCGCGGGGTCGGCCGCGTCAACCGCATCGCCGCGAATGCACGCGCGGACATGACCGGGCTCGACCTCCGTCAGTGGCGGAACATCCCGCGCGCATTGCGCTGCGGCATAGGGGCACCGCGTTCGGAACACGCATCCTGAAGGCGGCGCGAGCGGGCTTGGCAACTCGCCCGCCAATACGATCCGCTGGCGCTTCCCCAGGGGATCGGGCACCGGAACGGCCGATAGCAGGGCCTTGGTGTAGGGATGGCGCGGCGCCGACGTGAGCCTGCGCGCCGGCGCGATTTCCATGATCCTGCCGAGGTACATCACGGCGATGCGATCGGCGATATACTCGACGACAGCCAGATCGTGGCCGATGAACAGCATGGTCAGCCCGAGTTGCTGCTTCAATTGCCGCAGCAGGTTCACCACCTGGGCCTGGACCGACACGTCGAGCGCGGACACAGGTTCGTCGGCGACGATGAAATCCGGCCGCAGGGCGAGGCTGCGGGCGATGGCGATGCGCTGGCGCTGGCCGCCGGAGAAGGCGTGCGGATAGCGCGCCAGATTCTCCGGCGCCAATCCGACCATCCCCAGGAGTTCCGCGCCGCGCGCGCGCAAGGCGTCGCGGCCGCGCAGCATGCCCTGGGTCACCAGCGGTTCGGCAAGAAGTTGCTCAACGGTCATCCGCGGGTTGAGCGATGCCAGCGGATCCTGAAAGATGATCTGCGCGTGGCGTCTGAAGCGGCGCAGGTTGCCGCCGCGAAGCGCCATGATGTCCTGTCCGCCGAAGCGGATCGCCCCCGACGTCGGCTCGGTCAGGCGCAGGATCGACCGGCCGACCGTGCTTTTCCCCGAGCCTGATTCGCCGACCAGCCCGAGCACCTCGCCGCGGGCAATCTCGAAGGAAACGTCATCAACGGCGCGCAAAACCGGCTTCGCTCCCGCGACCGGGCCACCGCCAACGCGAAAATGCTTGGACAGGCCGGCGACCTCCAGCAGCGGCAGCATCGGCACTGTCATCCCGGAGCCTGGATGTCGCGCCAGCGCAGGCACAGAACGCGGTGCCCCGGGCCACAGGTTTCGCTCGACGGCGCAACCCGGTCGCACAGGCCATCCCGGCGGTCGTCACAGCGCGGGTTGAACGCGCAGCCCGTCGGCAGGTGGCCCGGCATCGGCACGTTGCCCGGGATCGTCTGAAGCTCTCCATCGTCGCTGCCGGTGCCGCGCAATCGTGGAATGGAACGCAACAGCCCGCGTGTGTAAGGGTGCCGCGGCGCGGCGAAGATGTCGCGCACGTCGCCCTCCTCGACGACGCGCCCCGCGTACATCACCACGATGCGGTCGGCGATCTCCGCCGCGACACCGAGGTTGTGGGTGATGAACAGCAACGCCGTGCCCATCTCCTTCTGAAGCGCCTTGATCAGCTCGAGAATCTGCGCCTGCACCGTGACGTCCAGCGCAGTGGTCGGCTCGTCGGCGATCAACAGCGCGGGGCGGCAGGCCAGCGCCATCGCGATCATGATGCGCTGGCGCATCCCGCCGGAAAGCTGGTGGGGATAGTTGCGCAGCCGGCGCGCCGGGTCGGAGATGCCGAGCGCGCCGAGCAGTTCCCCGGCCCGGATCATGGCGTCGTGGCGGCTCGTGCCCTGGTGCGCGGTGATGGTTTCGGCAATTTGCCGTCCGACCGAAAATACCGGATTGAGGCAGGTCATCGGCTCCTGGAAGATCATCGCGATCTCGTTGCCGCGAATGTCGCGCATCGCCGGCTCGGACAGTCGGGAGAGATCGGCTGGCGTGCCATCGCGCCGGCGGAAATTGATCGCGCCAGCCTCCATCATCGCCGGCGGCGATCGCAACAGGCGCATGATGGCCAGGCCCGTCACCGACTTTCCCGAGCCGGATTCCCCCACGACGGCCACGGTCTGGTTGCGGTCCACCGACAGCGAGATGCCATCCAACGCGGTAATCGTCGCGTCGTCAGCCACGAAGCGGACGCTCAGCCCGTCAACTTCGAGCAGCCGCTCCCGCGCGGCGCAACCCGTCGCTGAAGATTCGCCCGGCACTCAGCCCGGTCCGGCGAGGACGATGTCGATCTCCTGGACCTCGGACGGTGTCAGGTTCCAGTCGCCGACGCCAACGTTCTCGGCGAGCTGGTCGTGCCGCGAAGCCCCCGGTATGACCGCGGCGACGCCGGGTCGCGCGAGCAGCCAGGCCAGCGCCAGTTGGGCCAGCGGTCGTCCCAGGCGCTCGGCAATGGGGCGCAGCCCAGCGACCACCGCCGCCTTCGCCCGCAGAGCGGGCGCCGCGCCTTCCGGCGGGTGGCGGCCGGCGAGCACGCCCTGCTCCAGCGGCCAATACGGGATGATGCCAATGCCATGATGGACGCAGTAGGGAAAGGTCTCCGTCTCCAGCTCGCGACGCAGCATGTTGTACGGCGATTGCAGCGTGGCGAGGGCGGGCAGGGCGGCATGGGCCCGGCGCACCTGTTCGCCCGCATAGTTGCAGATGCCGACGTGGCGCACCTTTCCCGCCGTCACAAGCTCCTGCATCACCGCCATGGTGTCTTCGAACGCTACGTCGGGATCCGGCCAGTGGACCTGAAACAGGTCGATGTAATCCGTGCCCAGCCGCCGCAGGCTGGCGTCGATCCCGGCACGGATCTCGGTCGGCGAGGAGTCGCGCACGAGCTTGCGCTGCGCGCCCATGCGCACCCGCCCGACCTTGGTCGCCAGCACGATTTCCTTGCGCCGGTGGCCGAGCGCGCGGCCGAGGAATTCCTCTCCGACGCCGTCACTGTAGACGTTCGCGGTGTCGAAGAAGGTGATGCCGAGTTCGAGCGCGCGGCCAACGATCCGCTCCGTTTCGGGCAGGTCGGCCTTGTCGCCGAACTGGATGCACCCCATTCCGATGGCGCTGACCGTCAGATCCGATTTGCCGAGCCGCCGATATTGCATTGCAGGTCACTCCCCATGTGCCCGAGCCGCGATCAGCTTCGCGGCCGCTCGTAGGACAGGATTTGCCGCAGGCCCTTGCTGAGGCATTCGCAGCCGCTCTCGGTAACGAAATAGACGTCGCCGTGATGGAACATCGCTTCGCCCGCCTTCCTGATCCCGGGCATGATGGCGAGCACCATGCCGGCCGCGATCTTCGTGGCATCGGTGCCGCCGACGCGCGGCGGCTCATGCACGGTCACCCCGAGGCTGTATCCCATGTCGCCGCCCCACAGGTCGCGCACGCCGGACGTCGTGTACGATTCGCCCACGGTGTGCAGAATGTCCTGGACCGTGGCGCCGGGTCGCAGCATCGCCTCGATGTCCGACATCGCGACGAAAAAGGCGTCGGCCAGGCGCTGCATGGCGGGCGGCGGCTCGCCGGGGCAGAACGTCCGGATGATCGACGTGGTGTAGCCGTTGAAGGTCGGCGCGAACGCGATGCGCACGAACGCGACGTCGGCCGCGATCTTCTCCGGCGACGGCGCGGCGTGCGGCGCCACGATGCGCCCGTCGCCCGCCGAGATGAGGCTGGGATAGCCGAACCCGTCGGCCCCGGCGCGCCGGGCGTAAAATTCAAGCTCGGCGCTCAGTTCCAGTTCGCTGATGTCGGGTTGCGCCAACACGGCCTGGGCGTGTGCCATGCCATCCAGGGCAATGTCGCAGGCCCGCCTGATGTCCGCGATCTCGCCTGGGTCCTTGACCCCGCGCATGCCGTTCAGCGGTCCCGAGACGTCGCGAATGTCGAGATGCGGATAAGCCGATTTCAGTTCGGCATAAAGCGCAAACGAAATGCCGTCGACGCCGACGGTACGGGCGACGGAAAGCTCGGTCCGCATCGTATCGAGGTGGTTCTTGAACACGTCGGGGCGGGCGAGGGGACCATGAATGCGGATATCGCGTACCCAGACCGGGCCGCCGATCTGCTTCACCGCGATCTGCTCATCGACGTAGGACGTCACCAGCACCTGGCCACCGCCGGCGGCGATCAGGAGTCCATTGAAACGCGTGTAGATCGTCGTGCGGAATCCCGAAAAATAGTACAGGTTCGCCGGGGTGGTCAGCAGGATGGCGTCGAGATCGAGCGACCGACGCAGAACGTCCAACCGGGCAATACGATCCTGTTTCGACATAGCGGACTCCTGGGTCAGTCGGATCGGGGGTCGAGCGCCTCGCGCAGTCCGTCACCGAACAGGTTCAGGCTGAGCACGGCGACGGTGATGACGAGGCCGGGAATGGTCGCGATATGCGGGGCCACCAGAAGTTCATTGCGTCCCTCGGCGATCATGCTGCCCCATGAGGCCGTGGGCGGCTGGACGCCGTAGCCGAGGAAGCTCAGGCCGGCTTCCATCAGGATCGCCCGAGCAAAATCGAGCGTGATCTGCACGAAGATCGGCGTGAAGCAACTCGGCAGAAGGTGGCGCCACATGATCGCCGGCGAGCGCGCGCCGAACGAACGGGCGGCCTCGACGAACGTCGATTGCCTGGCCGTGAGCACGACCCCGCGGCAAAGCCGGGCGTAGGTGGGAATCAGCCACACCGAGATCGCGATGATCGTATTGACGAGCCCCGGCCCGATCATGGCGACGATGGCGATCGCGAGAAGAAGGTACGGGAAGGCGAGCAGCACGTCCATCGTGCGCATCAGCACTTCATCGACCCAGCCGCCGAGGTATCCCGCGGTGATCCCGATCGCGAGGCCGATGACGACAGCGATGCCGATCGACGCCGTTCCGATCTCGAATGCTACCCGCGAGCCGTAAATGACGCGGCTCAGGATATCGCGGCCCAACTGGTCGGCGCCGAACGGCAGGTCCCAGTCCGGCAGCATGTCCTGACGCATGAGATCCTGGGCCGAGGGATCGGATGGCGCGACGAGTGGGGCGAAGATCGCGGCCAGGACAAGCACGCCGACCACGAGCAGCCCCGCCATCGCCGCCCTGTTGCGGCAAAAGCGCCGCCACGAACGGTACAGCCGGCCGCGGCTGACCGCGACCTGGGCAACGCCGGCGAGCGCGTCGGTTTGGTTGCGGCCCATCATCGCTCGATCCGCGGATCCAGAAACACGTATGAGATGTCGACGATGAGGTTGGCGCCGACGAACAACAGGGCGGTGACCAGGACGAGCCCCTGGATGAGGACGAGGTCGCGGCCATTGATCGCCTGGATCATCTGCAGCCCGATGCCCGGCCAGGCGAACACCGTCTCGGTCAGGATCGAGCCGCCAAGCAGCAGTCCCACCTGCAACCCAAGCGTCGTCACCAGAGGGATCGTCGCGTTGCGCAACACGTGATGCAGCACGCCGCCTGGCCGCAATCCCTTGGCTCGGGCGGTGCGGACGAAGTCCTCCCGCATTACCTCGATCACCGTTGCGCGGACCATGCGGACGAAATTCGCAGCGGTGTACGACCCAACCGCAAGGGCCGGCATGACGAGGTGCCGCCAGGATCCGATGCCCGCGGTCGGCAGCCAGCCCAACTCGAAGCTGAACAGCCACTGCATGATGATGCCGGTCCAGAATACCGGCATCGAAAGCCCGAGCAGCGAGATCCCGGTCAGCGAATGGTCGAGCCCGGTGTTGCGCCAGATCGCCGAGGCAATGCCCATCGGCAGCCCGATGGTGAGCGATATGCCCAGACCCGCACCGGTCAGCAGGAGCGTGTTCGGGAGCGCCGTCGCGATGATGTCCGTCACCCGCTCGTTGCTGCGATATGACCGCCCGAGGTCCAATTCCACCGCGTTCCCGAGATAGTGGAGAAACTGGACGATGACTGACTGATTCAGGCCGAGTTCGCGATGCAGTGCGGCCACCGCATCCGGTGTCGCGCCCTGTCCGAGCAGCACGATCGCCGGATCGCCGGGGGTCAACCTCACGATCAGCGCGACCGCGAAGACGACGCCCAGGACGACCGGAACCGACAGCAGGACGCGGCGAACAACGTAACGGCGCATCTTTAGTTCTCGAGCCCCACGTCAGCCATCCTGAGCATGTAGTACTCGACGGGATGCGGCGTGTACCCGGTAACCCTCTTCTTCAATACGACGACCTGGTTGATAACCACCAGCGGCACCCAGATGGCCTGATCGTACAGCTTTGTCAGTGCGTCCCTGTAGGCGGCAACGCGAACGGTCGCCTCCGTGCTGGTGCGCCCCCTCTCGATATCGGCCATGTAGTCAGGCGCCGCCCAATAGGTTGCGTTCAGGCCCTTCGGCGGGATCGAGATGTCGCTGATCTGGCCGTAGAGCGTGAAGTCCGCGTCGCCGGTGATCGTGGTCCAGCCCAGCATGAAGATGTCGTAGGGCGCAGTTTCCGGGCCGCCCTTTGGCACTTCCTGCCAAAGCGCCGTCGAAAGCTCGGAATAGTCCCAGACCCGCAGGTTCACCGTTGCGCCGAGGCGTTGCAATTCGCCCTGCACGGCCTCGCTGATCAGGCGCGAGTTCGGATCCCGCCCCGTATAGCCCCAGAGGTTGATGGTGAAGGGCTGCCCGTCTTTCTGCGGCTTGCCGTCGGGGCCGGGCTTCCATCCGGCCTCTGCCAGCAGGGACTTGGCGGCGCCGAGGTCGTATTTGTAGGTTCCCACGTCGGCGTACCCGAACACCTGCTTCGGCAGGTAGCCTTGCGCCGGTGTCGCGTGCCCCTTCAGCAGGGCGCTCGCGATCGCCCCGGTGTCGATCGCGTGGTTGAGGGCGCGGCGCACACGGACGTCGGAGAACACCGGCCGCTTGGTGTTGATGCCGAGGAACAGCATGCGAAGGCCGGGAACCTCGTACACGTTGGCGGTCGGGTCCGCCTTCAACCGCGCGATGAGGTTCGCGTCGGGCGCCATGATGCCGTCGATCTCGCCGGCGCCGAAGGCAATTGCCTGCGAACTGGCCTCGGGGATGATCTTGAAGACGAGCCGGTCGATTTTCGCCTTCTGGCCCCAGTAATCCGGGTTGCGCCTGAGGACGATCTGGTCGTTTTTCTGCCAGCTGTCGAACGCGAACGGGCCGGTGCCCACCGGGTGGTGGCCGAAGTCGGCGCCGTATTTCTCGACCGCGGCCGGGCTCACGATGCCGAACACGAAAACTTCGGACAACGCCGCGAGCACCGGGCCGAACGGCTTGGTTGTCGCGATGTCGATCGTGCTGTCGTCAACGACCGTCGCTTGCGCGATCGGGCCGGCCATGCTCAGCCCGCGTGCCGGAGAAGTCTTGCTCAGTGCCCGGTCGAAGGTGAACTTGACGGCCTGCGCATCGAAGGCGGTTCCGTCCTGAAACTTCACATCCTTTCGCAGGTGGAAGCGCCAGGTGACGGGGTCGGTCTGTTCCCATGACGTCGCGAGGGCAGGCTTCATTATGAGGTCTCGCCCCTGCTCGACCAGCGTATCGAAGATGTTGCTGTAGACCAGAACCGACGGGGCCGCAGTCGCGAGTTTCGGATCCAGCGAGTCCGCATCGGAGCTTTCGGCGATCGTCAGCGTCCCGGGCTGCGCCGCACGCGTTTGAGCCACGGCCGCAAGCGCCATCAGGCAGACGACGCCGGTCAGCGTGGAGAACCAGCGAATTGAGGCGGTCCTCATTTTGTCCCCCTTTCCCGTTATGCTTGGCCGATCAGGCGGTCCACGCCTGACAAACAGACAACGAATCCTGGTAGTGCCGTCAGAGTCTAGAAGTCGTTGGCCTGGACGCGATGGTCGACGCGCGGCTGTTGCGGGAGGTCGCGGAACTCGCGCGCAATCGTGACCAGCCCCGCGATTGTCGCCTCGATCATTCTTGCCCCTTTCGCGGCAGTGGCAAGCGATGGCGTTCCGTTCACACCGGACTCGCTCATGCGGCTCCAGAAGTTCATGAAGCGCATTGGTGAATCACCCGCGAGCGAAGGATAAAGCCAGCGCGGCCCGCCGCGGTCAGCCGCGATCTCGTCGCGGATCTCGCCGGTCTTGACCAGCTCCGGGCAGAAATGGAGATATTCCGACGTCTCCCATTCGCAGGCATGGTCGGCGGCATACGGTCCGCCTTCGAGCAGGGCCACGATCTCGCGCCACGCGATCTGCCAGTGGTTGATGCTGCCGCACAGCGCCTCGGTCTCGTTGGTGACCCGGCGGGCGACGAGCTCGCAGAGCGGCCCGTTGCTGCCGTGGGCGTTGACCAGGATGATACGCCGGAATCCCTGGTGCGCGAGCGACGCTGCGAGGTCGAAGCAATAGTTGATGAAATTGTTCATCCTGATCGAGATGGTGCCGGGAAAATCCATGTTGTGGTCGTTGAACCCGTAATGAACGGGTGGCATGGAGACCAGGGCGTCCGGCGCACGTTCGGCCGCCCTGTCACAAATGTTGGTGGCGAGGACATTGTCCACATCGACCGGCAGATGGTGGCCGTGCTGCTCGATGGCACCGACCGGAATGAGCACGACCCGGCGTTGCCGCACCGCCTCGTTCACTTCGGGCCAGGTCATCGTGGCGAACAGATGCTTGCCGGTCATGGCGCACCCCATTCGTGGGCGGAGAAGTCCGGCAACTCGATGCCGGCCGTGTCGTAGGTCTGCGCCGCGTCGATGATGTGCGCCCGCATCACCGCCGCGGCCGCCTCGACGTCCTGGTCGCGCACGAGTTGCAGTATGGCATGGTGCTCTTTGACCTCGGTGCGGGCGTACCCGGTGATCCGTTCGACTTTGCGCCCGCGCGCCATCAGCAGGCCGATGATCGATTCCATGAACCCCGCGACGATCTGGTTGTGGGCGGCTTTCGCGAGCAGCACATGAAACTCCGCCGCGAAGACATTGACGGGTTTGTTGGCCCGCAAGGCACGTTCGTGCTGGTGCAGCAGGGCCTCCATCTCGTTGAGGTCCTCGGTAGTGGCGCGCACGCAGGCCAGACGAACGGCGGTGGGCTCCACCATCAGCCGCGCCTCCATGAGTTCCAGGGCAGCCGAATTGGCGATCAGCAGGCCAAACAGCTCGGGTCGGAACACCTCGGCGGCCTGTGGCTGGCGGACGAACGTGCCGCTGCCCGGGCGCACGTCGATCAGGTTCAGTGTGGCCAGAATCTGCAACGCCTCGCGGACCGAGGAACGGCCGACATTCAATTGCTGCATCAGGTCGCGCTCGGTCGGCAGCTGCTGCCCCGGGCGCAACACGCCCCGGCGGATTTCCCGGAGGATCTGGTTGGCCACGGCCTGCGCGGCCGTCGTGCGCTGGATAGGGCTGAATTTTGTATCGGCCGACACCGTCGCTCTCCATTGGTCAGACCAGCATAGCACCTGCTAAGCAGACCTCGTCAACGGAAACCTGCGGAACCCCCGGATATGCGGTTACCAAACGGTCTGCGCGTCCTGCGGAGCGGCGACTGATGCCGGAGCGCCTGGTGACGCTTGACGAGGGAGGAGCCCCGTTGCTGCGGTCGCGCCTCTGCGCGGCACGCTGCGTCTGGCTGAAAGACGAGACCCGGAATCCGACGGGATCACACAAAGACCACGCCTTGGCGCTCGGCAACAATCACGCGCTCGCCGTCGGCGCCTGCGCTTCCGCGGTTGTGTCCGCCGGCAGCAGGGGCCTGTCACACGCCGCCTGCGCCGCTCGTTGGGGGTTGACCCTTACGACCACGCCCCCATGCGTTTCCAATGTTCCTTCATGCCGGTCAGTTGATCCTCGTAGAATTCCCTTGCAGTGCGGCCGCTCGGAAGCCTGGCGCTTTCCAGTTCGCGGACCTTCTCCGGCGAGAACAAGGCGCCCTGATCGGAAAGCTGCTTGCGCAGTGCTGTTACGTCCACGTCGCGCGGGGACACATTGGCCCCGACAGCCAGGGCTGCCGCTGTTCCGGCAGCCTCGCCGGTCGTCCACATGGTTGGGATGTCCTTCAGATTGTTGAAGGACCCGAGGTGCGTGCCCATCTGGGTCGATCCCGGTATGACAGAGATGCAATTGCCGGCCATCAGAAGGCCCTCGGTCTTTTGCGGGACCAGGCATCCATAGGGAATCCCGTTGGCGGGAAAGCCCCCCTTCATGTTGAAGGCGACTTCGTCCGTGAAGCCACGCCGCTCCAGGATGTCCGCGCCGGTCAGGGTGGACACGCCGATGACGTGGCGGGTGTCCCTGACGCCGATCGACACACTCGAATTCTCGATCTTGGCCTTCTCGAATCCCGGGATGTGCTTGCGGAGGAAACTGAGTTCGGACATCAGTTGCTCCCGGGCCTCGCCTTCGGCCCGGGTCAGATCCGCCACGTCGGTGCCGTCCACGCCTTCGACCGTGCCACCCCAAAGCAGCGCCTCGTCTTCGTACACCAGGTGACTGAGCTCCGGCCGCGGGTGCCCCCAGTAATTCGTCATGTCCTGCCGCCGCGGCTTGTAGTAGGGCAGCTCGCCGTTCGCCACGGCCTGCGCAATCGCGCGATCCAATCCCGGATCGCTCTTCGAGTACTCCGAAATGCTGGGCCAGTGCACCTTGCTCAGGCGAACCAGCAACGTCATGGCGAACAGGACGCCCTTGTCGGTCTGTCCCTTACGGAAAGCCGCACCCGCGGAGGCCGCCACGTCGCCGTCCGCGGTGGCATCGATGACCACCTGGCCTTCGATGATCTGCTGACCCGACTTGTTGACGACGGTAATCCCGCGAACCGTGTCGTTGTCTGTCACTGCGCCGGTAATGAAGGAGTGGAGCAGGAGCCTGACACCCGCCTCCCGAACCATGCGGTGGAGAACGATCTTGGCCATCTCTGCATCATAGGCGATGTTCATGGTGCAGTATTCGGTGCGGTAGTGGAAGATCGGGTAGTTGGGCGGGTCGTCGGGGCACCGCTTCGCATCGCCGGTAGCCATCAGCGCGTCCACGATTTCCTTGCCGATGCCGGCGGTCGGCGGGCTGTTCAGAACGGTCATGTTCCCGCCTGTGAACATCCCGCCCAGAAATCCGAACCTGTCCACCAGCAGCGTGTCGAAGCCCAGCCGCGCCGCGGCGATGGCGGCCGCGCACCCGGCCACTCCGCCCCCGGCTACCACCACCTGCGCCTTCATATGCCCGATTCTCATCACATCTTCCTCACTCATGCGACCTGTTGTCCGAACCTGCCGGGATCGGCGGCCCGCTATCCGCGACGACCTCTCTGCGCATCGATGTCAAGCAACGAAACCCCGGCGGTCTCGCGCGTGAACACGAGGCCGGTGATTCCGAGGATCACGCCCATCATCAGGATGGACAGGATTGCCAGTTGGAAGCCGACCGCTCCGCGCAGGAACGCGGCGATGACCGCGCCGATCGAGCCGCCGAAAGCGCCCAGATTGTGGACGAAGCCGTTGCCCGCGGATCGGATTTCCGTCGGATAGTGCTCGTTCTCGAACGCCGTCACCAGACCGCCCAGCACGCCGATCACCACGCCCGCCAGGGCACTTGCGGCCACGATCACGTTGGTGCTGGGGGCATACATGGCCACCAGCGTCGGCAGCGTGCCGGCCACATAGGCGGCTGCGAAGACGGGCTTGCGGCCAAACAGGTCCGAAAGCCAGCTGCCAACCAGCGAGCCGATCAGAGCGCCGAACGCCAGGCCCGATCCGGCGAATGCGATTGTGGCCACCGCAAAGTTCCGCTCGGCCTTGAGGAAAGCAGGCATCAGGGCGGTAAAGGGATAGGCGATGAAGAATTCGCCGAACTCGATGGCGATCAGCGCCAGGGTGATGCCCAGCAGACCCGGCAGGAACAACCGCCATACGGAAAACGCCGAGTGCGCCGCGATCGAGCCGGAGCGCTTGGCGGCCAGCCACACCGGCGACTCCACAACCCACAACGCTATTGCCGGGATCAGCAACAGGCTGATGCCGCCGAACAGAAACAGACCACGCCACCCCGCGACCGGACTGATAAAGGAATATGCAATCGGTGCCATCATCTGGCCGATATAGAACCCCGACATGTAGACGCCCGAGCTGAAGCCCCGGTACCGGTTCCCCGCGCTCTCGGTCACCAGGGAGCCGCCGGCGGCGTAGGCGCCACCCATGCCGAGTCCGAACAACACGCGAATGACCAGCAACATGGCGAACGAGGTCGCCGCACCCGTCAACATGGTGAAGACGGAGAACCAGAGCACCGATATCATCAGTGCCCTCTTGCGTCCGAACCGATTGGCCAGGGAGCCGAACACCATGCCGCCGAGCCAACGCGTGGAGTAGGTGCCCATCAGCGCCAACGCGGTGACGCCGAGCCCGAGATGGAAAGTCTCGCTGATGTCCGACAGTGCGTACACCAACAGGAACGCATCCCACGAATCGGCGCAGAGCGCGAGTGAGCCTATCAGCAGAGCCGCAAGCGGACGTTCTCGCGTACCCTCACCCAGTCGGGCGATCGCAACCATCGCGTTTCCATCTCCGAGCGTTTCTTGTTGGCTCAGCCTGATTTGCCAAAGCGGCTTGAATGCGTCGCGTCATGCAGACCCGGTAAGGGATATGGCGCGTCACCGGAATATTTGTCGTTGCCCGCCACGACAGCAATCTCTCGCGACGGGCAATGGCAGCGGCCAGCCGGTGCATGCCGGCAATCCGCATCGCAGATCGATCCGGATGCTGGCCGCGCAAACACCGCCTGATCGTTTCCATCGGACATTTCCCGGGCTGAACGGCTCCCCGTCCATCCGGATGGCAGTCTACCCGGCAATTTGACCGTTCCGCAACGTTGGCGGCAAGGCCGCCAGAGTCATTCCTCAGTCCGCCCGGTATTACACCCTGCGAACCCCGTAGAACTGCGCGAACCCGCGGGGCACGTCCACCAGGTCCGCCCGATAGGCGGTCGGCTGGAAGAACACGCCGGTCGGAACGTACGGAACGGTTTCAAACGCCACCAGTTGGATCTGCCGGCAGATCTCGCGCTGGGCGGTCTGGTCGGGCGCATCGAACCAGGCGTTGCGCAGTTCCTCCAGCCGCGGAATGTCAGGCCAGCCCGTCGTCGCGTTCAGGCCGCTGCCGCGAATGGAATTGTTTGCCGCCGGATTGAACGTGTTCACCCCGGCCGTGGAGTTGGTGAAGGCGTTCCATCCGCCCTTGTCCACCGGTCCCCGGTTGAGCGACCGCTGGATCACCGTGCCCCAGTCCACCGCCTGATAATCGACGTTGAAGCCGACGCGGGTCCAGGCGTCCGCCACCACCTGGCCCTCGGCGGTCAGGCTGGGCAGGTCGGTCGGCACCATGAACACGAGCTTTTCCCCCGCGTAGCCGCTTTCCTTCAGCAGGCGCCGGGCGCGGTCGAGGTCGGGCGGATCCTTCAGGTTCTCCATGCCGGCCTCGGTCGCCATCGGCGTACCCGGCAGGAAGAAGCCGCAGGGCGTCCGCCACATGGCCGGGTCGGTGCCGGCAATGGCGGTCATGACGTCGGACTGACTGATCGCCGCCAGGGCGGCCCGGCGCACCGCCGGACGGTCATAGGGCGGGTTGAGGAAATTGAAGCGGATGATGCCGTAGCCGCCGGTGTTGTCCGTCACTTCCAGCTTCAGCGCCTTGTTGTTCCGCAGCATCGGCCAGTAGTCCGTGGTCGGCTGCTCCCACCAGTCCATCTCCCCGGTGGTCAGCGCCGAGGCGGCGGTGGCGGCATCGGGAATGGTGTGCCACTCCACGCGATCGAAGTTGGCGACCTTCGGCCCGGCCATCAGGCTCGGGTGGCCGGCCGGGCGGGGAACGTATCCGGCGAAGCGTTCGTAGACGGCCAGCGACCCGGGCACGCGCTGGTCGTCGACGAACCGGTACGGGCCGCTGCCCATCATTTCGGTCACGCCCTTGAACGCGTCGGTGCTCGCCAGCCGTTCCGGCATGATGACGGCCACGTTCGCCCCGATCTTGCCGAGCGCGTCCGGCAACAGCGGAAACGGTTTCTTCAGTCGCCACCGGAGCTGACGATCGTTCGGCGCGGTGATGTCGTCGGTGGCCGCCATCAGGGCGAGCCCGAAACTGTCGCGCTTGCCCCAGCGCTGCACGCTGGCAACGGCGTCGCGCGCCAGCACCGGCGTGCCGTCGTGGAACCGCATTCCCTCGCGCAGGGTAATCGTCCAGGTCCGGCCGCCATCCTCGACGGCGTGACCCTCGACCATCTGCGGCTGCGCCTTGAACTCCTCGTCCACGCCGTACAGCGTATCGTAGACCAGCAGCGCGTGGTTGCGGGTGACGAAGGCGGTGGTCTGGATCGGGTCGAGCAGGGCAAGGTCGGCCTGCGGAATGAACTTCAGCACCCGCCTTGCCTGCCCCCGGGCGACAGCCGGCATCACCAGCGTGGCCGCGGCCCCAGCCAGCAGATTACGTCGCTGCATGGTGGTCCCCTTTCAATACGACAACGAGTGTGCACCGGAACCAGCCAGTCCCGTCAAGCGCCGCACGCAGCAATGCCGGAAATCTTCCGACGGCCCACCGTCCGATGGCGGCCGGTGCTGCGGGAATCCGGATCTTCGTTTCGCGCGCGGCCGCGGGAAAACGCACCGCGCGATACATCGCGGCGATGATCGTGTAGCGCGTGAAGTGCTGGTAGTTGCGCGCTGCCGACATCTCCGCGCGAAACATCACCGCCTGAATGGTGATGACGGAGCATAGCGACGCTTCCTTGAACGGTCCGATCAGGCAGTTGCCGAAGGCTGGAATCACGACGTGGATGGCCTGGGCAGAATGATGCGCCGCGTCGCGAGCAGCGGTGTCATGCCGAGCGCCGCGGCGTGCCGCCCGAGGCGGTGATCCTGGCCGTGAAGTCGCAGCACACCGAGGCCGCGCTGGCGCCGATGGTTCCCCTGCTGGGGTCGGGCAGTTTCGTGCTGTCGATATCGCCGGCGCTTTTGCGACCGGGCCGTTGCCATGCGGCATCGGCAACGACTGGCCTGAATTGCGCTCCGGCCCCGGACTGCCCATCATGCCCCGCAGCGTCCATTCGAGCGAGGGTTGCCATGGCCTCTGCGGAGGCTCCGTCCTGGCGGGACGAGGTCTACGACGTTCTCAAGCAGGTCGGCGTGAAGCACGTCGTCTACGTGCCTGACGCCGGTCACGCCACCGCGATCGAGCGAGCGAACGCGGACGCGGACATGCACTCCGTCGTGCTGACGACTGAAGAGGAAGGCATCGGCTACCTGGCCGGCGCCTGGCTCGGCGGAGACCGCGGCGCGCTGCTGATGCAGTCCAGCGGCGTCGGCAACTGCATCAACATGCTGGCGCTGCCGGCCTGCGCCCGGTTCCCCCTGCTGATGGTGGTGACGATGCGGGGCGACTGGGCCGAGTTCAACCAATGGCAGAACCCGATGGGCCAGGCCGCCGAGGCGGCGCTGCGCCTCATGGGCGTCCTGACCTGGCGGGCGGACGATCCGAAAGACGTCAGGCCGCTGCTGCATGGCGCGGCGACGATGGCTTTCAACGGCGACTGCGCCTGCGCCGTGCTGCTCGGGCAGCGTCTGATCGGTGAGAAGGAGTGGGTGAAGTGAGCCCTGGGGGCACTTTGGACAGGCGGGCCGTTGTCGCCGGCCTCCTCCGGGACCGCGGTGACCTGCTGGTGGTGACCGGGCTGGGCTCTGCGTCCTATGACGTGATGGCGGCCGGGGACCACGACCTCAACTATTACCTCTGGGGAGCGATGGGCAGCGCGGCGATGGTGGGCCTGGGGCTGGCGGCGGCCCGGCCGGACCGGCCGGTGCTGGTGCTGACCGGCGATGGCGAGCTGCTTATGGGCTTCGGGGCGCTGGTCACCATCGCGCTGCGCCGGCCCCGCAACCTCAGCATCGTGGTGCTGGACAATGGACATTACGGCGAGACCGGGATGCAGCTCAGCCACACCGGGCAGGGCATCGAGGTCTCCCGCGTCGCTGAGGCCTGCGGTTTCCCGAGGGTCGATCTGATCACCCAGATGGAGGCGATCGAGGCGCTGCGCCGGCGCATTCATGCGCGCGAGGCGCTGGCCCTGGCGACGGTAAAGATCGCGGCCGAAAATCCGCCACGCGTGCTGCCGCCGCGCGATGCCATCCACGTCAAGAACAGGTTCCGGCTGGCCCTGGGCCTGGCGCCCGCCTGACGGCCCGGCATCAAGCGGCCGAACAGAGCGACGTCCGTCCACAGCCCACGTGGTGGCGAACTCGAACATGCCGAATGGCTCGGCCTGTTGCTCGACTGCGACCCTGGCCTTGTTGGCTCCGGCGCGCTTCATCAGCCGGGTGCGCCGCCACGTCTGTCAACGATCCGATGGCGGGTCCCGGAAGGGTCGCACGTGCCGCGCCAAACGCAGGGATGGCGCCCCCGGCGCTGGGGGGCGAAGCTGGTCCGCGGAACGCGGCGCCAGGAGAGTACATCTGATCACCCTGCTCATAATCGCCACCGGTTTCGTCGCGGGAGCGCTCAGCGGCGTCATCGGCACGGGCGCCTCGATCGTGCTGCTGCCGGTGCTGGTGCATCAGTTCGGCCCCAAGCAAGCCGTGCCGATCATGGCGGTCGCCGGGCTGATGGCGAACGTCGCCAAGACGACATCCTGGTGGCCCGAGGTGGACTGGCGTGCCTTCGCCGCCTACGCGATCCCCGGCGTTCCGGCCGCCGCGCTCGGCGCGCGCACGCTGCTGGTGCTACCCTCTTCCTTGGTCGATGTCGCCCTTGGAATGTTCTTCCTCGCCATGATCCCGGGGCGGCGCTGGCTCGAGCGGCGCCGTCTGCGAATCGGCCTGCGCCAGCTCGCGGTTGCCGGCGGCGCCATCGGCTTCCTCACCGGCATCGTGCTCTCCACCGGCCCGCTGAGCGTGCCCGCCTTCACCAGCTATGGCCTCCTGAAGGGAGCCTTCCTGTCCACCGAGGCAGCCGCATCGCTTGCCCTGATGGTCAGCAAGGTGGTGACGTTCCGTGAGTTCGGCGCGCTTGCACTCCCGGCCATCCTGCAGGGCCTCGGCATCGGGGCAGCGGTCATGGCAGGCTCGTATGCGGGCAAATTGCTGGTGCAACGGATGAGCGCGCAATCTTTTCGCATCGTGCTCGACGGCGTCATGGCTTGTTCCGGCCTCTCGCTGCTGTGGGCGGCGCTGCGGTGACTCCGGTCCGCCGATCCCTTTGTCCCGACCCCCACCAGGGCAACGGCGCGCGGCAGGGGCCTATGAGCCTGAGGTCCCGGCGAGGGACGCGCCGCAAGCAATCGTTCCGGGCAATGCAACGACTGTCTGGCTGGCTTTTCCCCCGCCACGGGAGGGGCGGAGCGGTGCCGCCTTGTGGCTATGGCGACCCCTACGGGGCTCGAACCCGTGTTACCAGCGTGAAAGGCTGGTGTCCTAACCACTAGACGAAGGGGTCGTGGCCGG